>Ga0081455_10001655_pt1 | contig 26989 bp, 30 predicted proteins | sample TabmetS3T2R1_FD_70207 | JGI IMG/M metagenome (GOLD analysis project Ga0081455, IMG submission 70207) | Tabebuia heterophylla rhizosphere microbial communities from the University of Puerto Rico - S3T2R1 | ecosystem: Host-associated > Plants > Roots > Rhizosphere ...
CGTCGGCAGGCGGTTCGGTGGACGCGGCGGGAGAGCCGGCCGGCCGCTCGGCCACGGCCTCAGGCCTCGGCCTTCTCCTCGACGGCAGCGGCCTCGTCCTCGCCGCCGTCCCCCGCCTCGCTGCCGATGTCGCCCTCGGAACCGTCCAGCGTGTCGGGGACGGCGTGAGCGGACCCGTCGGGCTCGCCGTCCTGCGCGCCATCGTCCGTCGGAACCTCGTCCGTCATGGCGTCCTGGTCTTCGGCGACGTGACCGTCGGCGTCGTCGACCTCGAGGGGTTCAGCCGCTACGGTCGCTTCCTTCATCGCGGCCAGCTTCGCCTCGTCGATCCGTCGTTCGCGGATCCTGGCCTTCTTCCCGCGGAGATCACGGAGGTAGTACAGCTTGGCCCGGCGCACCGCGCCGCGAGACACCACTTCGAGGCGGGCGATGGAGGGCGAGTGCACGGGGAACGTGCGTTCGACGCCGACCCCGAACGAGATCTTCCGGACCGTGAACGTCTCGCGGACCCCGCCGTGTTGACGCCGGATCACGACGCCCTGGAACACCTGGACGCGTTCGCGATTGCCCTCCACCACGCGGACATGCACCTTGACGGTGTCCCCCGGGCGGAACTCAGGGATATCGGTGCGCAGGAAGGACTGCTCGATGAGATCGGTGTCGTTCATGGGCGGCGGCAGTCGATGATACCAGCGGCGATCCAGCCCACTGCGGTGTCGGCTCCGGCTCGCCACACGTTCGTGACGTCCACGGCGAAGTGATGACGGCACCGTGTCGGTCGCGTGGAGACTCCTCAGGATGCCTTGCGGGGCTGCACACATGATTCGAGCCTGAGCTCATGGATCCGTTCGGGAGTCTCCCAGAGCACCTCCTACCACCTCCGCCCCCCGGGCGTGCCATCGCCCCCGCCGTGCTCCTGGCTTTCGCCGCCGGTATCGGGGTCGTCACCGACGTCGCACTGTCGGGTGCACCGGGGATCGGCCTCGTCGTCGCGGTCGTGCTCGCGAGTGCGGCGTTGATCGCCCTCACCCTCCCCAGCCGAGCGTCGATCGTGTTCCTGGTCGCCGGCGTCGTCACGATCGCAGGCGTCGCGGTTCGCGCCAGCCCCGTCGTCACGCTCATCGACCTCGCGATCGGCGTCTCTCTCGTGGCCCTCGGCGCCGCGTTCGCTCTGACGGGCGATCCGTTCACGGCGACGGCTCGCGCCTACGGGGTCCGAGCCGGCTCGTTCCTTCGGTGGGTGCCCACAAGCACCGCCGCGCTCGCGAGCCCCTTGGTGCACGGAGCGGGACGCTCGGCTGCGCTGCGGCGCACCCTCGTCTTGATCGTGCCGGTCGCCGGCGTGCTCGTCCTGCTGCTGGGGTCCGCCGACCCGGTGTTCGCGCACTACCTCGGCGCACCGTTGCGTGCCGCGCCGGAAGAGCTTCCCATCCACGCAGGCCGCACGGTGGTGGCCGCCATCGCGTTCGCCGCGCTCACGACGCGGGCGCTCCGACCGGTCGACGACACCAGAGCGAGTTCGCCTCTGCGGCTCCCATGGGATGCGGGGCTGGAATGGATCGCGCTCGTGATGGCGGTCACGACCGTCACCGCCGCGTTCGTCCTGGTGCAGCTGGCCACGATGTTCGGCGGAGCGCAGCACGTGCTCGATCAGGAGGGACTCACCTACGCCGAGTACGCCCGCACCGGGTTCTGGCAGATGCTCGCGTCGGCAGGCATCGCCGGCACGGTCATCGCGGGGGCCTGGATCGCCGGCGCACGGCGTGGATCCCACACGAAACGCAGGGCGTTCACGTGGGCAGCGCTCATCCTCGTGGCCACCGTCGTCGTGATCCTGGTCTCCGCGTTCCGACGGTTGGCGCTCTACGAGGAGGCGTACGGATTCACATGGCCGCGGCTGCTCGGTCACACCGCGGTGGTCGCTCTCGGCGTGCTCATCCTGTGTGGTGGTGTCGCGATCGCGACCGGCCACGCGAGATGGCTCCCGGTCGCCGGCCTCGGTGTGCTGGTGGTGACGGCCCTCGCGCTGACGTGGGTTGACCCGGAACGATTCATCGCCGAGCGGAACCTCGATCGGTACCACCGATCCGGGGAGGTGGACATCGGTGAGCTCGCGGGCTTGTCACCGGATGCGGCCCCGACGCTGGTCGCGGCCCTTCCGACGCTGGAGGCGTGCGACCGGATGGCGCTCCACGACCGGCTCGCGGCCGAGGCCGAAGCGCTCGGGAACACGGAGGCAGGCGCCTCGTGGAACGCGGCACGCGACCGCGCTCGGGCAGCGCTCGAGGGGTTGCCGCCGATCGACGACATCACCAGCGACTGCTAGGGAGGAGCCCCGCCTCCGGCGAGGTCGGGCCGCTGCCGGCGGGCCTTCGCCTCGGCGGCTTCGGCCCGCCATCGCTCGATCTCGGCATGATCGCCCGAGACGAGGACGTCCGGCACGCGCATCCCCCGGAACTCGCGCGGCCGCGTGTAGTGGGGATGATCGAGCACGCCGGGCTCTCGGAACGAATCGCGTTCGTGCGACTCCTCCTTGCCGATCACCCCCGGCAGGAGACGGGTGACCGCCTCGACCAACACCAGCGCCGGCAGCTCACCGCCCGAGAGCACGTAGTCGCCGATCGAGACCTCCTCGGCCGGCAGCCCTTCGACGACGCGTTCGTCCACACCCTCATAGCGCCCGCACACGAACGTGAGGTGCGGCTCCCGAGCGAGCTCACGCACGAGTGCCTGATCGAGACGCCGCCCCGCCGGAGAGAGAACGATCACGCGGCCTCGATCCGGATCCAGGGACTCCACGGCCGCGAAGACGGGTTCGGGCTTCATCACCATCCCCGGCCCACCGCCGAACGATGCGTCGTCCACCGAGCGATGCGGGTCCGTCGCGAACGCCCGGATGTCGTGCGTCACCACCTCGACCAGGCCGTCGGCGATCGCCTTGCCGAGCAGGCTGTGCTCTAACGGCGCCGAAACCATATCGGGGAAGATCGTGAAGACGTCGATCCGCATCGCACGGCGAGGCTATCGTGCAGGCGGATCCTCGGGCGCCGTGAGGCCGGGGACGTCCCGGACCTCGATCCGCTTCGCTCCCAGATCGACCCGCACCACGACGTCGCGGATCGCCGGCACCAGGGTCTCGGTCCCGTCGTCGTCCCGGGCCAGCCACAGGTCGTTCGCCGGGTTGGGGACCACCTCAGTCACGTGGCCGAGCGAGCGGCCGGACGAGGTCACCACCTCGCAGCCCTCAAGCTGGAACGGCCAGAACTCCCCATCGGGGAGCTCCGGCAGCCACGATGCAGGGACCGACAACGATCGACCGCGCAGGGTCTCGGCCTGCGATCTCCCCGCGACCTCCCGGAACTTGACGAGGAGGCGAGCACCGTGCACGTGCGATCGTTCGACCGTCACGCTGGCGCCTCCTGGGAGGAACATCGTCGACCCCGGGGCGAAGCGGTCGGGGTTGTCGGAACGGACCTCGACGGCGACCTCGCCGCGCGATCCGTGAGCCTTCGTGATGACGCCGACGACGATCGCGGGCTCGTCGGGCTCCACGACGGTTGCTCGGCGGTCCGGGGAGCGTCCTCAGTCGGCGATGTCGACGTAGGCGCTGGTTCCCTGCCGGGTCGCCGCGGCCCTCACCACCGCTCGGATCGCCTTCGCGGTGCGCCCGCCTTTGCCGATCACCTTGCCCATGTCGTCGGGGGCCACTCGGAGCGTCAGCCGGAGCCCACGTTCATCCGTCGATTCGACGACGTCCACCGACGCCGGATCGTCCACGAGCTCACGGGCGAGGAACTCGACGAGCTCCTTCACGGAGCCGTGGGCTCCTCCGCCGTGGGCTCCTCCGCCGTGGGCTCCTCCGCCGTGGGCTCCTCCGCCGGCGGCTCCCCCTCGTCCGGCGACTCCGTGTCCTTCGCGCTCTCGGCAGCGTCTGCGATCTCGGCAGCGTCCGCGGTCTCGGCATCGTTCGCGGTCACCGTGGCCTGGGTGGCCTCGGCAGCCTCATCGCTCTCCGCCGGCTCGGCCAGGGGACTCACGTCATCCGCCTCAGCAGTCGACGGCGCCTCCGCCTCCGCGGCCGCCTTGGCCGCCGCCTTCTTCGACACCTTGGGCTTGTCCGGCTTCTCAGCGCGCTGCTTGACCTGACCCGCAGCCGCCGGCCGCTCGGCGGCGAACTTCTCCCAGATCCCGACCTTCACCATGAGGTTGCGCACCTGATCGGAGGGTTGGGCCCCCACGCGGAGCCAGTGCAGCGCCCGGGTCTCGTCGATATCGATCAGCGACGGGTCCTCGAGCGGGTGGTACTTGCCGATGTTCTCGATGAATCGGCCGTCACGGGGGCTCCGCTGATCGGCCACCACGACCCGGTAGAACGGTCGCTTGTTCGCGCCCATCCGCCGGAGCCGGATCCGTGTCGACATACCTCGTTCCTCTTCGCCGTCGTCCCTGCTCGCTCGGCCCGCTACCGCTTCGGGAGCTTCGCCGAGGGCACCGTCTTCATCTGTGGCCCCATCCCGGGCATCATGCCCGGGATGCGCTTGCCGCCCATCATCGACCGCATCATCTTCCTCGCACCGTCGAAATCCTTCAGGAGCGTGTTGACGTCTGCGGTGGTCACCCCGGATCCGTTCGCGATCCGGAGGCGGCGAGACCCGGAGATGATACCGGGTTCGCGGCGCTCCTCCGGGGTCATGGACAGGATCATGGCCTCGGCGCGACGGAGTTCTCCGTCGTCGATCGCCGCGGCCATCTCCTTCAACTGATTCTTCCCGCCCGGCACGCCTGGGAGCATCTTCAGCAGGTCGCCCATCGACCCGAGCTTCTGCATCTGCCGCAGCTGCTCGAGGAAGTCTTCGAACGTGAACTGCCCCTTCAGCAGGTTCTCCGCCGCCGTCTGAGCCTCCTCGGCGTCGAGCTGCTCCTTCGCCTTGTCGATCAGCGTGAGCACGTCGCCCATGCCCAAGATCCGTCCGGCCATGCGATCGGGGTAGAACGGTTCGAGGTCGTCCGGGCGTTCGCCGGTCCCCACGAAGAAGACCGGCTTGCCGGTGACGGCCGTGATCGACAGGGCGGCTCCCCCGCGCGCATCACCGTCGAGCTTGGTGAGGATGAACCCGGTCGTGTCGACCTCACGCATGAACTCGCGGGCCTGCACGACCGCGTCCTGACCGGTCATCGCGTCGGCCGCCATGAGGACATGGTGGGGGTTCGTCACGTCCTTGATCTTGCGGGCCTGACGCATCATCTCGGGGTCGACGTGCAGGCGGCCGGCTGTGTCGACGATCACGACGTCGGCCTGCTGGCGCTCGGCCTCCTTGAGGCTCTGTTTCGCGAGCTTGACCGGGTCCTTCCCCTCGGACCACACGGGCACCCCGATCTCCCGCCCGAGGGTCCGCAGCTGGTCCACCGCGGCCGGTCGCTCGAGGTCCGCCGCCACGAGCAGGGGCCGTCGCCCCGTGCCCTTCAGCTGCTTCGCGAGCTTGGCGCACGCGGTCGTCTTGCCGGAACCCTGGACGCCGGCCATCAGGACGACCGCGGGGCGGGCGCTCCCCAACTCGAACGGCTGGTGCTCGCCGCCGAGGGTCGTCGTGAGCTCCTCGTCGACGACCTTCACGATCTGCTGTCCCGGGGTGAGGCTCTTCATGACCTCCTCCGAGAGCGCCCGGGTGCGGACCCGCGCGAGGAAGTCGTCGGCGACCTCGACGGCGACGTCGGCCTCCAGCAGCGCCGTGCGCATATCGGCGAGGGCGTTGTCTACCTGCTTCGGGTGGAGCTTGCCCCTGGATCTGAGCTTCTTGAACGTGGCGTTCAGCCGCTCGGTGAGTGCGTCGAACATCGTCGAGGATCCTGTCGAGTGATCTGAGATCTTCCGCGTCGGATGAGAGTACCGGCGCCCGGACGCCGGTCGTAGGATTCTACCCGGGGGATCGGGTCGGGGGATCAGGGGCATGGCGGGAATGGACCTTCGCAGCGTGGACCTGGTCGCCGTGACCAGCCACGAGATGCGCGCGCCGCTGGCGGCGATCAGGGGATTCGTCGATGTGCTGCTCCGCCGACGCGACGAGCTCACCGACGCCGAGGTCGCCGAGTTCCTCGAAGTGCTCTCCGTGCAGACCGACCGTCTGATCCGCCTCACCGACGATCTCGTGACCATGAGCAGCCTGGACTCCGGCAACGTGGTAGTGGAGCCCGAGCGCGTGGTCCTGATCCCCGCCCTCGAGGCGCTGGTACGAGATCTCGTGGGAGGTGACCGGATCCTGATCCGGGTGGCCGATTCGGCTCCGGCCACGATCCGGACGGATCCACTCCGGCTGGGGCAGGCGCTGACCAACCTGCTCCAGAACGCCCTGAAGTACTCCGAGGGCCAGGTCGTGCTCGAGGTCGTGCCTGACGGCGACGAGGGCGTCCTGTTCTCGGTGATCGACGAGGGCGTGGGGATCGCTCCCGAGGAGCTCCCCCGGGTCTTCGAGCTCTTCTACCGGACGAACGAGGGTGCGCGCGCGGCCGAGGGGTCCGGGCTCGGGCTGCCGATCACCAGGAAGCTCGCGGAGGCGATGGGCGGCGAGGTGCGGGCCTCTTCGACGCCGGGACAGGGATCCGTCTTCGGGATCAGGCTCCCGACGATGGTGCGCTGAGCACGCGCTCCACGGTCTGCAGCAGCGTGATCGGGCTGAAGGGCTTGGTGAAGTACTCGTCCGCGCCCAGCGACATGACGCGCTCGCGACCCTCTTCTCCGTCGGCGGTCACCACGATCACACGAACATCGGCGGTCGAGGCATCACCGCGGAGCGCCTCGAGCACCTCGGCGCCGGTCGGGCCGGGGATGTTCATGTCGAGGAACACGAGATCGGGAGGATCGTCGCGGACCATCGTCAGGGCGGTCTGCCCGTCCGATGCCTCGTCGATGTCGAATCCCTCGCCCTCGAGGACGAGCCGCATCGCCTCCCGCATCGTCGGGTGATCCTCGACGATCAGGATCCTGCGTCCCTCCACCAGCCCCGTCCCTCCCCGGACGTCGTTGTGAACCTCAGCTCGAGAGCAGCCGCTCGGCGAACAGCCGGGCTTCGAACGGCCGGAGGTCATCGGCGCCTTCCCCGACGCCGACGAAACGAACGGGGACGCCGAGCTCCTCTCGGACGGCCAGCACGATGCCGCCCTTGGCCGACCCGTCCGTCTTCGTCAACACCACGCCGGTCACCTCGACCGCATCGGTGAACGCCCTGGCCTGTGCGATCCCATTCTGACCCGTCTGGGCGTCGAGCACGAGCAGGGTTTCGTCGACCTGCCCGCCGGCCTTCTCGATCACGCGCTTGAGCTTGGTGAGTTCGTCCATCAACGGGGTCTTCGTGTGGAGCCGTCCCGCCGTGTCGACGATCAGCACGTCCTCGTGCTTCGCGCTCGCCGAATGGACCGCGTCGAAGACGACGGCGCCGGGATCGGCCCCTCGCTCCTGGCCGACGATGCGAGCACCCGCCCGCGTGGCCCAGACCTCGAGCTGCTCCGCTGCGGCGGCGCGGAACGTGTCGGCGGCAGCCAGGCTCACCTGCTTGCCCTCGCTCACCAGGCGCTTCGCCAGCTTGCCGATCGTCGTGGTCTTGCCGGTCCCGTTGACACCGACGACGAGCACGATGCCCGGGCGCCCAGCCGGTAGTTCCAGCGGCAGATCAGGGCCGAGCACCGTCTCGATCTCTGACGTGAGCAGCCCGACCGGGTCGGCGCCGCTCGTGTAGCCGCTCCGGATCCGGCCCACCAGGTCGGCCGAGCCCGTGGGGCCGACGTCCGCCTTGAGCAGGATGTCCTCGAGCTGGGACCACGTCGCGTCGTTGGCCCCATGGACGAACAGGTGCTTGACCTTGGCGCCGAGCCCTTCCTTGCGGAACAACCCGCCCGAGGGCGGGGACTCCTTCGGTGGCGCCTCGTGACGCTGAGGGGCGGCATGGTCCGGGATCGGAGCTCGAACGTGTCCCGCCCCCGTGTGGGACGTCTTCGAGCGGAGCTCTCGCATCTCGCCACGCTCGCGCCCGCGCAACACGAAGAACGCGACCACGGCGACCACAGCGAGGATGCCGAAGATCAAGATGTAGAAGACCATCGGCGAAGGCTAGCCGACCGGCTCGTCCTGCGGCACCTCGGCCGAGGGCGTCACCTGATCGATGCCTGCATCCACGACGACGACGTCCCCCTCGAGCCGGGCATCCGATTCGATCGGCGTGGCGTGATCGAGACGTTGGGCGACGACCTTCGTGGTGCCGTCCTTGTTGAGCGAGATGCCGTACATCATGCCCGCGATCTCCATCGTTCGCTTCTGGTGGGTGACGATGATGACCTGGGATTCACGGGCGAACCCCTCCGTGAGCCGTAGGAACCTGTGCAGGTTCACGTCGTCGAGCGCCGGTTCGACCTCGTCCATCAGGTAGAACGGCGACGGCCTGGCCGTGAAGATCGCGAACAGGAACGCCATCGCCGTGAGCGAGCGCTCGCCGCCCGAGAGGAGGCTGATCCGGCGCACGCGCTTGCGGCCGGGACTCGCCTCGATCTCGATCCCGCTCGTCAGTGGCTCCGCCGGGTCGGTGAGCACGAGCCGGCCCTGTCCGCCTGGGAACAGCTCGCCGATCAGGCGTTCGAACTGCTCCGCGACGTCGCGATAGGCGGTCGTGAACGTCTCCGTGATCTCGCGGTCGACCTGGGCGATCACCTCCAGGAGATCCCGACGCGCCTGTTTCACGTCGTCGAGCTCGCGCTGCATGAATCCGTACCGTTCCTGCAGGGCCTCGAACTCGCCGGTCGCGAGGAGGTTCACGCGTCCGAGCAGCGCGAGACGGCGCTGGACGAGCTCGGCCCGCTTCGACAGCGATTCCACCGAGTCGTCATCGGAGAGCTCGCCGACCAGCTCCTGGGGATCGGCTCCGTGCCCCTCGCGGATCAGGCGCTCCGCCTCGCGGATGCGCCGCTCGATGTCCCCGCGCAGGCGATCGTCCTCCTCATAGGTCTCACGGAGCCGGTCGAGCTCGGTCGATGCGTCACGCCAGGCCTTGTTCACCGTGGCCTCACCCTCGGCAGCCACCCGCTCTGCCTCCGCCGCCGCATCCCGGGCGGCGGTCGCGGCGGTCGCCGCCTCTTCCGCGGCCGCCACGTTCCGCTCCGCCGCCGCGCGCTCGGCCTCCGCACGCTCCAGGTCGGCCCGCAGTTGCGCGGGGTCCCCGGCCGCGAGCTCGTCACGCTCAGCGCGCAACCGCTGGAGCCGCGCATCATGCGAACCACGGTCGCGCCGAAGCGTCTCGACCGTCACGCGGGCCGTCACCGGAGGCTGCGGAAGTGGCGGGAGCTCCGGCATGCCTTCGGCCGCGATGGGACCGATCGCCGCCAGCCGTTCACGGGCCGCGGCCAGCGATCCGTCGAGCGTGTCGACCCGCTGGCGATGCAGCTCTTCCTCCGTTCGGAGCGCGGTCAGATCGCGTTCCAGGACGCTCAGGCGTTCCGCGGTCACGACGATCTCCGCGTCCGCTGCCTCGATCTGCTCACGGAGGAACTCGATCTCCCCGGCGATCTCACCGAGGCGCGTCGTTCTGGGTTCCAACTTGTTGATCGTGGCCGACAGGTCGTGCGCGATGACCTGGAGCTCGGCCCGGATCTCCCTCGCCCGTGTGTCGGCCTCTCGAGCCGTGTGGATCACCGACGGCCCCACGAGCACGCCGTCGGGCGTGACGAAGGCCGCCGCGTGATGCTGGGTCTGCTTCTCCGCCGCCTCCGTGATGGTCGAGGCGAGATAGACCCCCTGCAGGATCGTCGAGACGATGCCGCGAGCCGCCGGCTCGGCCCGAACCGCCGAGAGCAGGCTCCGCTCTCCCGTCAGCCCGATCGGCACCGGTCCGCCCGACGAGATCGCCAGGATGGCCCCGTCGGCCGACGAGGCGTCGGCGAGCGCTCGGTCCCCGTCCGCGTAGACGACCGCGTCGGCGAGCGGGCCGAGCGCCGCCTCGAGCGCCCGCTCGAGACCCGGCTCGATCTGGACGAGATCCTTCAGCAACCCGATCGCGTGGCCCTTGTGGTCCTGCAGGAACCTCGACCCGGGGGTCTCCTCGATGTCACGACGCCGCGCGTCGAGCAGGGCGCGACGGCTCTCGTGCCGGCGCCGGATGTCTTCGAGCTCCTCGATCGCGTCCGTCAAGGTCCGGCGTTCGGCCTCGAGCTGGGCCCGCTTGTCGTTCATCGGCGCCGAGGCATCGTCGAACGTCTCGATCTCCGCCTCGAGGCCGGCGTGCTCAGCCTCGGCCTCGTCGATGCGACCGCGGACGGCGGTGAGCGACGCCTGCACACGCTCGCGCTCGCGCTCGGCCGATGCCAGTGAACGCTCGAGGGCGTCGATCTCTGCGCGTCGGCCCGCCGTCTCTTCGCCGACCCGCCTCCGTGCCTCCTCGATGTTCCGACGGGCGTCCTCGGCCTCCCGGAACGCTCGCTCAGCCGTCTCGAGATCGTGTTCGCCGGCCTCGAGGGAGCGAAGGACTTCGTCCAGCTCCCCCTCGACCCGGGCGATCTCCTGGCCGACCGCCTCGAGCCGAGCGGCACTCGACGCCTGGGCCGACAGTTCTTCGTGCACGGCGGCCTCGCGCGCGACCGCCTCGCGGAACGCCTGGTCCGCGCTCGAGCGCTCGTGGGCTGTCCGCCGGAAGGCCTGATCCGCGTCGGCGAGGATCCCCGACGCCACGGCGCGAGCGTCGGCAGCCGCCAGCACCTCCTCGTCCAACCCGTCGAGGCGGTCCCGAGCCGTCTGGCGCTTCGAGAGTCCCTCGTCCCAGCCCGTCTGACGTCGCTCCCGCTCCCGCATCAGGGCACGCAGCCGCGCCGCGGCCAACCGCCGGGCGAGCGACTCGGCCTCGCCCGTGAGCCGCTCGTGCTTCTGTGCGACCTCGGCTTGCTGCTGCAACGGCTTCAGCTGTCGCTTCAGCTCCGACGCGACGTCGGCGAGACGCAGGAGATCTTGGTCCAGCCCCACGAGCTTCCGCTCGGCCCGCTCCTTGCGTCGCCGGTGCTTGGCGACCCCCGCTGCCTCCTCGATGTACCGGCGGCGCTCCTCCGGCTTCGCCAGGAGGACCTCTTCGAGCTGGCCCTGCCCCACGACGGTGTGCAGCGCCCGACCGATGCCCGTTTCGGACAGCAGCTCCTGCACGTCGAGGAGCCGAACCGCCTGGCCGTTGATCCGGTACTCCGAGTCGCCGGACCGGAAGATCGTCCGGCTCACCTCGATCTCGCTCATCGGCACGGGGATCTTGCCCTCGCCGTTGTCGATCACGAGCCGGACCTCCGCCATGCCGAGCGCCGGACGGGAGGGCGTGCCCGCGAAGATCACGTCGGCCATCGCGCCGCCGCGCAGCGCCCGGGCGCCCTGCTCCCCCAGCACCCAACTGATCGCGTCGACGAGGTTCGACTTGCCGGAGCCGTTGGGACCGACGATGACGGACACGCCGGGGATGAACTCCAGCACGGTCTTGTCCGCGAAGCTCTTGAACCCGCGGATCGTGATCGAACGCAGGAACATCGCACGGATGCTAACAGCGATGTGATTCCCGTCTGGGAGCGCTCGGGCGTCCGGGAGAACGGTCAGCGGACCGCGCGGAAGCCTGGTTCGCCGGTGGGCGTTTCCTCTCGCACCGCGACCGCGTCCACGCGCGCCATCGGCGGGCCTTCGTGGCACCAGACGAGGATCGAACCGACCGCGGCGCCGTCCCCCTCGAACTCGGCCTCGACCCGGCCGTCGAGCGTGTTGCGCACCCAGCCTGCCAGCCCGAGCTCGCGGGCCCGCTCGACGCAGGTCGCGCGGAAGAACACACCCTGCACCGAACCGGTCACCTCGACGTGCACCCGCCGCACCGGCCCATGGTCTCAGCCTTGGGTACGCTCCGATGCGTGGCCGGGTACGACGATCGAACCGCTCTGCTGGTGGTCGACGTCCAGAACGACTTCGCGGACCCGCGGGGCACCCTCTCGGTGCGGGGTGGTCACGAGATCATGCCGGTCGTGAACGCGGAGATCGCCCGGGCCCGAGCCGGAGGCGCCACGATCGTCTACACGCAGGACTGGCACCCGCCGCACACGCCTCACTTCGCCCAGGACGGTGGGATCTGGCCCGTCCATTGCGTCCAGGACACGTGGGGAGCGGAGTTCCATCCGGGGCTCGACGTCGAGGACGGGAAGATCGTGCGCAAGGGCGCCGACGGTCGCGACGGCTACTCGGGGTTCAGCGTCCGCGATCCCGAGAGCGGCGACGTCGACGACACCGTCCTGCACGAGATCCTGCAGGCATCGGGGGCGGACCGCCTCGTGATCTGCGGGCTCGCGACCGACTACTGCGTGGTTGAGACGGTCCTGGACGCGCGGATACGGGGCTACCCGGTGGACGTCCTCGTCGAGGGCGCTCGCGCGGTGGACCTCGAGCCCGGCGACGGCGAACGCGCGATCGCGCGGATGCGTGATGCCGGCGCGGAGCTCGTCTGACGCCTCAGCTCTGGCACTGGGGACAGAAGTACGAGGTGCGCTGAGAGATCTTCACGGTCTCGATCGGCGTCCGGCATCGTCGACACGGCAGCCCCTGGCGGCCGTAGACCTTCAGCTCCTCGCCGTATTCGCCGGGCTTGCCGAACAGGTCCACGTACGCCTCGTCGTCCAGCGTCGTCCCGCGCATCTTGATCGCCTCCTGCAGGACCTCCTGGATCGCTCGGTAGAGCCGCCGGACCTCCTGCGAGCTGAGCGTGTCGCTCATGCGGTCGTGCCGCAGACCGGCGTGGAACAAGACCTCGTCGGAATAGATGTTGCCGAGGCCGCTGATGAACTTCTGGTCCATCATGAGCGGCTTCATCTTCGAGGCGCGCTCGGCCAACAGGTACTGGAACGCCGGCCACGTGAACACCTGGTCGAGCGGGTCGATCGCCAGGTGCTGCAGCTCCTTCACCTTGCCGAGCTCGTCGCCGGCCGACACGAACATCTCCCCGAAGGTCCTGGGGTCGATGAATCGGAGGTCCCCGCCCTGCTGGAACGTCAGCACCACGTGGGTGTGAGGCGGCATCGCGACCCGCCCGGTCCCCCGCTGGAACTGCCCGCTCATGCCGAAGTGCACGACGAGCACGTCCCCGGAGTCGAGCGTCACCAGCAGGTACTTCCCTCGCCGTTCGACCTTCGTGAGCTTGCGTCCCACGAGCTTCGACGTGAAGTCCCGGCGGGTCTTGTGGCGCCGGATCACGCGCATCGCGTTCTTCGAGCTCTTGACCTCGGCTTCCTTGACACGCCGTCCCACGACGTCGCGCTCGAGATCGCGACGCATCACCTCGACTTCCGGAAGCTCCACCCGCTCAGCCCCCCTCTGGCCCCTCGGCCGCGTGCCCGTCCATGCGCTCGGAGAAGCGCACGTACGCCTCGCGTGCCGCCTGCTGTTCGGCTTCCTTCTTCGAACGACCGACGCCGCTGCCCATCGGCTCACCTGCCAGGTAGACCGTGGCCGTGAACTCCTTCTCATGGTCCGGGCCGCGTTCCTGCAGCCGGTACTCGGGCATCGCCCGCACCTCTTGCGACGCGAGCTCCTGCAGGATCGTCTTGTAGTCGCGATCGCCCTCCCCGCGCACGTAGGCATCCATCCGCGGGCGGAACAACCGCTCGATCAGCTCGCGCGCGACGTCGAGCCCGAGATCGAGATACACGGCTCCGAACACGGCCTCGAGCGCGTCGGCGAGGATGCTCGACTTGTCGCGCCCGCCGGATTGCTCCTCGCCCTTGCCGAGGAGCACCACGTCACCCAGCCCCAGCGAGCGCGCGACGTCGGCCAGCGCGCTCATGTTCACGATCGCCGCACGCAGCTTCGCCAGCGAGCCCTCCGGCATGTCCGGATGCGCCCGGAACGCCATGTCCGTCACGACGACCCCGAGCACCGAGTCGCCGAGGAACTCGAGACGCTCGTTCGTGACGGTGAGCCCGCGTTCGAACGCGTAGGAACGGTGTGTGAGCGCGATCCGGCGCAGCTCGGCGTCGCGGAAGGCGACGCCGAGCGCCCGATCCAGGGCCTCCGGCGGCGCCGCGACGTGGGCGTCGGTCACGATGGGGTCACTCGACCTCGATGGCCTGCCGCCCGGCGTAGTATCCGCAGTTGCCGCACACCCGATGCGGGATCATCGGTTGCTTGCACTGGGGGCACTCCGCGTAGGAGGGCGCGGTCGCCTTCCAGTTGGCGGCTCGCTTGTCGCCGCGGGACTTGCTCTGTTTCTTCTTCGGGACGGCCATCGTCGTTCGTTCCTTCCGTCGTCAGTTCCGGTCCAGCTGTTCGAGCAACCCCTCGAGCCCCGCCCATCGCGGATCGATGCTCGGGTGGTCGCCCGGGCATTCCCCTCGGTTGCGATCCCCGCCGCAGACCGGGCACAGGCCCAGGCAGTCGGGGCGACACAGCGGTGAGAACGGGAGCTCCACCCCGACCGCATCGCGCACCAGCTGCTCGGGGTCGATCATCCCTTCGGGCTCGAGCCGGTAGTCGTCGGCGTCCTCGTCGGGCGCGGGCACGAACATCTCGTGCACCTCGACGGTGACATCTCGATCGAACGGCGTGAGGCACCTCGCACACCGCAGGGACATCGTGGCTGAGATCGTGCCCGACACGAGGATGCCCTCGACGAGGGACTCGAGCAGCAGGTCCCCCTCGATCACGTCGTCCTCGCGCACACGGGCGAGCTCGGTCCCGACGCCGTCCAGCGTGCCCCGGAGGTGCTCCGGACGGCTCGAACCCGGCTGTCCGACCAGCTCCCGAACGTCGATCGCAGCGAGCGTCACCGCCGCTCCCCTTCCTCGTCGAACAGCTCCGTTTCGGCTCGCGCGTCGTCGTGGCCTCCGAACTCCTGCTCGGCGGCCGTGCCGGGGGCGCGCAGCTTCTCGCGGCCGACCTCGACCTGGTCGAGGGTCTTGGCGAGCCCCCGGCTGGCCGATTGCGACTCATCGAGGATCCGACGCAGCGCGATCTCGAACTGTGCGAGCTTGGCGTCGACGTACTCCTCGGCCTCGCGTCGCATCGCGCGCGTCTGTTCCTCGGCTTCGGCCAAGACGCGTTCGGCCTCTTGATGCGCCCGAGCCACGATCTGCTCTTGGCGGGCCATCTTGACCTGCTCCTCGTGCGCGTCGGCCACGATCCGGTCCCCATCGGCCCGCGCCTTGGCGAGCAGATCCTCCCGATCCTTCACGATCCAACGCGCCTGCTTGATCTCGTCCGGCAACGACTCCTGCATCTCGGCGACGAGCTCGAGCACCTCGTCGCGGTTCACCAGCACCGAGGCGGACAACGGCATCGCCTTGGCGTCACGGACGAGCTCGTCGAGCTGGTTCAGACGGGCGGTGATGTCCACCGTCAGCGCTCCCCTAACCGGTCGAGCAGACGCTTGCGCACGTGGTCGGGGACGAGCCCCTCGACCTCACCCCCGAAGCTCGCGACCTCTTTCACGAGGGACGACGAGAGGAACGACCACCGAGGGTTCGTGGGCATGAACAGCGTCTCGACGCCGCGCAACCGGTGGTTCATCTGCGCCATCTGGATCTCGAACTCGTAGTCCGAGACGGCTCGAAGTCCCTTCACGATCACCGTGCGACCGAGCTCGGCCGCGAACTCAACCAGGAGACCGTCGAACGCCCGCACCGAGACCCCACGGATCTCCGCGCAGGCCTCCTCCAGCATCGCGATCCGCTCCTCGAGCGAGAACAGGGGCTGCTTGGCCGGGTTCTCGAGCACGCCGACGACGACCTCCTCGAAGGTCTCGGTGGCACGCTCGATGATGTCGAGGTGTCCGTTGGTAACGGGGTCGAATGTCCCCGGACACAGGGCGGTCAAGCCCATGCATTCCCTCCCGGTTCTAGGCCGGTCCTTGCGCCGGTTTCTCGGCCGGCTGTCCGGCTCATGGCCGGAAGTACGCCAGATCCGTCGGCCGGATCAGGATCACGAGGCTGTCGCCGTAGCGCAGCTCCTTCGCGATGGCCCAGTGTAGCGGAATGACAGGCGTGGAACTCTGACGACCGCGTGTGAGAACGATCGTCGAGGCGTGGCCGCCGACCCTGCCGTCCGCCAGTTCCCGCAGGACAGCGTCCAGTTCTGCCCCGCCGAGCTCGTACGGGGGATCACAGAACGCGAGATCGAACGGACCGCTCGAGTTGTCATTTCTGGTGAGAAAACGGCCGACCTCCGAGGTGACCACGCGCGCGCGCTCGCCCACCCGCGCGAGCTCGAGGTTCCGCCGGATCGAGGCCACGGCGCCGGCCGAGCGATCGACGAACGTGGCGCGCGCGGCGCCACGGGACAGCGCCTCGATCCCGATGGCACCGGTCCCGGCGAACAGGTCGACGACGGCCGCTCCGTCGATCAGATCGGGGCCGATGCTCGAGAACACGCCCTCGCGGGCACGGTCGGACAGTGGGCGAACACCCCGGGGAACCCGCGCGAGCCGGACCCCCTTCGCGGTTCCCGCCACGATACGCATCGGGCCAGCCTACGCAGCGCTGCGGGAGAGGTTCGAGCCGGGTGACCGTTCCTCAGCCGCGGAACAACCACTCGATCGATCGTTCGAACCGAGCGCGGAGCTCGTCCAGCAGCGCCGGGTGCCGCTCGAGGTGCGGATCGTCGTCGATCACCGCGAACGCGCGGGCGCGGGCGCGCCGCACCAGATCGAGATCCTCCGCGAGGCGGGCCAGCTGGAGGTCGGGCATCCCCGACTGCCGTGTATCGAACAACGTTCCCTCACCCCGCAGCCGCAGGTCCTCGTCGGCAAGCTCGAAGCCGTCGGTCGTGCGCACCATCGCGTCGATCCGTGCCCGAGCATCGAGGTTGGCCGGATCCGACTCGTCGAACAGCACGCACGAGGAGGCGTGCTCTCCGCGCCCGATCCTGCCACGGAGCTGATGGAGCTGGGCGAGCCCGAAGCGCTCGGCGTTCTCGACGAGCATGACGGTGGCGTTCGGGACGTCGACGCCGACCTCGATCACGGTCGTGGAGATCAGCAGGTCGGCGTCGCCGGCGCGGAAGCGCTCCATGATCGCCTCCTTGTCCCGGGGCCGCATGCGTCCGTGCAGGAGCTCGATCCGCAGGTCCGGGAAGACCTCGGCGGCAAGTCGATCCGCCTCTGCCTCGGCCGCCTTCACCTGGGTCCGGTTGCCCTCGTCGATCGCCGCGCACACGACGAACGCCTGACGGCCGGCACCCACCTGCTCGCGGACCAGCTCGTATGCCGCCCGACGAGCATCGGGCGAACGGACAGCTCGAGTCTCGATGGGACGTCGTCCGCTCGGCATCTCGTCCAGGACGACGACGTCGAGGTCGCCGTAGTAGGTCAAGGCCAGCGTCCGCGGGATCGGCGTCGCCGTCATGATCAGGGCGTCGGCCTCGCCGCCCTTCGATTTCAGCGCGGAACGCTGGTGCAGCCCGAATCGATGTTGCTCGTCGATCACCGCGAGGGACAGGTCGTCGAACGTGACCGCCTCTTGGACCAGCGCATGCGTGCCGATCACGAGGTCGATGCCGCCGTCGGAGATCCCACCGAGTATCCGTTGTCGGTCCTTCCCGGTGACGGCAGCCGTGAGGAGGGCGTACGTGAGCGCCGGCGCCTCATCACCGAGCGCCGAACCATCGTCGCCCGAGCCGTCGGGAAGGTCCAGCAGCGACGCCTGACCGGAGTGGGTCGCGCCGCGCTCGGGCATCTCGAGGAAGGGAACGGCCCCCACGCCGTGGAGCAACTCCGCGACCGAGCGCAGGTGCTGGGCGGCCAAGACCTCGGTGGGGGCCATGATGGCCGCCTGGTGCCCGGAGCCGATCGCGAGGAGCGCCGCGGAGACGGCGACGAGCGTCTTGCCGGACCCCACGTCGCCCTGGAGCAGCACGTTCATCGGGCGGGGACGCGCCATCGCGTTCGCGACCTCATCCATCGCTCGTCGCTGCGCACCCGTGGGCTCGAACGGCAGGGTTTCGAGCAGACGAGCGATCAACGGCCCGTCTGGCTCGTGCGCGACCCCCTGCTCCTCGGCCTCGACCCGGTGCTTGCGGAACGCCACCCCGAGCTCCAGCGTGAACAGCTCGTCGAACTTCAAGCGTTCCCGCGCCCAGGCGAGCGCTCGATCGTCGTGCGGGAAGTGGATGTCCCGGATCGCGCGGTCGAACGACACGAGCCGCTCGGCCCCGACCAGGTCGTCCGGGAACGGCTCGGCCAGCGCTGAGATCCGCTCCAGCGCACGGTGGACGAGGGCTCGGATCGTTCGCGTACTGATCCCTTCGGCGGCCGGATGCACCGGCGTGATCCGCCCGGTGTGGACGAGATCGGCGTCGTCGCCCGAGAGCACCTCGACCTCGTGGTTCGCGAGTTGCAGACGTCCCCGGTACATCTGGACGATGCCCGACACGGCCAGCTCCTGCCCCTTGCGGTAGATGCTCGCTGCCCACGGCTGGTTGAAGAACGCGAGGTCGCAGTACCCCGTCCCGTCGGTCAGGGTGACTGTCACCATCGTCTGGCGCCGGCGGGTCGGTCGTTTCACGACGTTGCGCACCGTTGCGATGACGGTCACGGCCGCGCCGATCTTGAGGCTGCCGATCGTCTCGACCCGGGAACGATCGATGTACCGGCGCGGGTAGTGATGCAGCAGGTCGTCGACGGTCTCGACGTGGAGCTTGTCGGCGAGCACCGCGTGGGCCTCGGGCCCCTTCGTTCGGAACCCCGTCCGACGGGTCGCGAGTTTCCGATCGATGTCGAGCACGCGGGAGGAGAGCGTCAGCGGCATCGGGGGCTCCTCATGACCCCGTCGGTTCTACCATGACCACGATGCCGCTCCCCCGCTCCATCATCTTCGTGATCTGCGTCCTCATCCTGGGGGCGTGCACGGACACGGCCGCCCAGGAGCCTCCGGCCAGCGACACGTCATCACCCGCGATCGTGCTCGCGTCCGGAGCCCCCCTCCTGCCGGACACGGTCGCCGAGCTCCCCCCGATCGATGTCGACGGGTTCCACGAGCTGCTCCGCCAGCTCCACGGGACGCCCTTCGTCGTGAACATCTGGGCATCGTGGTGCGACCCATGCATCCGCGAGGCACCCCTGTTGTCCTCGGCCGCCCAGACGCATCGCGACGTGCAGTTCGTCGGGGTCGACCATCAGGACGGTCGTGGCGGAGCCGAGACGTTCATCGAGCAGCACGACATCCCCTACCCGAGCGTGTTCGACCCGGCGGGGGCGATCCTCACCGACATCGGTGCCATCGGGCCGCCCGCCACGTTGTTCTACGACGCCGACGGCAACCAGGTCGCGAAGGTGATCGGGGAGCTGTCCGAGGAGACGCTCGCGGAGAACCTCCGGGCGGTCGAGCGCTGAGCGCCGAGCTCTGACCGCCGGGCTCTCACCGCTGGTCGCAGGGTCGACGAACGGGTCTGGTAGCCTCGTCCGGCGATGGCAGCGGTCTGTGACATCTGTGGCAAGAAGCCGTTCTTCGGCAAGTCCGTGTCGTTCTCCCACAAGCGGAACTCGCGTCGCTGGGACCCGAACATCCAGCGTGTTCGCGCCCTGGTCGACGGCACGCCTCGCCGGATACACGCCTGCACGTCGTGCATCAAGGCGGGCAAGGTCACGCGCGTCCCCCAGCGCACGCCCTTCTGAGCCGCCACGGAGGCTCGACCCTCCGGCTTCGTCCGTTCCGTACAGCCGACCGAGGCCAGCGACGGCGACCTGTCGACCCCGGGAGCTGAACGGCGTTCGGTAGACTCTGCCCGCACTCAGGCCTGTTCACACGTTGCGCAGCACGTCGCGAGGGCCGAGTCACCCTGACGAGGAGGCCCACCGTGGCAAAGCTGCATGTCAACCCCACGCCGGAGGAGCTCCGCGCGTTCACCGAGGAGATGCCCGAGACGCGCATCTCCTCGTTCGCCAATACCAACACCCAGACGAAGGTGCTCTCGAGGAGCGCGGGCAGCACGTACGTGGTCGATCGCGAGTCCAGCGGCAAGACGATGACGAGGGCGGACTACGACCAGATCGCCGCCGCGCAGGACGCGTACATCGCCGAGCACGACATGATCCAGATCGACGGGTTCATCGGGAACGACCCCGAGCTGCAGACGCCGGCGCGGCTGCTGATGGAGAAGCGGTACGCGAACGTGGCCGGCATGCAGCAGAAGTTGTACTTCGCCGGCGACGGGAGCGCCCCGGAGCCGACCGTGCAGGTCATCTACACGCCGGGGCTCACGGCGCCGGGATACCCGGACGATCGCGTGATCGCCGTCGACCTCGACCGTTACGTCACCAGGGTCCTCAACTCCGACTACTTCGGTGAGTCGAAGAAGGGCGGCCTGCGCATGTGGAACGACATCGTGTACGGCAAGAGTGGCCTGGCCCTCCACGCGGGGCTGAAGGTCATCCCCACCGACCGCGGCGACAGGGTCTTCATGATCATCGGCCTGTCCGGCACCGGCAAGACGACCACGACGTTCACGACGCAGAACGGCTCGAAGCCGATCCAAGACGACTTCGTCGGGCTCATGCCCGGCGGTCGCGCGTTCGGCACGGAGAACGGGTGTTTCGCCAAGACGTTCGCGCTGAACCCCGAGCTCGAGCCATCGATCTACGGTGCGGTCACGAAGCCCACCACGTACATGGAGAACGTCTACCAAGACGACGCCGGCGCGGTGGACTTCAACAACGAGCACTACACGAAGAACGGCCGGGCTGTCTTCTCGATGAGCGACCTGATCTCGTACGGGGATGCGCGGGAGGTGGGACCGGTCGACTACCTGTTGATCCTGAACCGGAACGAGAACATCATCCCGGCCGTCGCGAAGCTGTCGCAGGAGCAGGCGGCGGCCTACTTCATGCTCGGGGAGACGACCGGCACGGCCGCCGGCGGCGCCGCTGAGGAGGGCAAGTTCCTGCGCGTGCCGGGGACGAATCCGTTCTTCCCGCTCCCCCACGGGTTGCAGGGCAACCGGCTCCTGGACCTGCTGGCGACGCATCCGATCGAGACCTACCTCTTGAATACCGGCCGGGTCGGCGGCCGCGACGGGGACGAGCGATCCAAGAAGCTGCGGATCCCCGACACCTCCGCGTGCGTGAAGGGCATCGCCGAAGGCACGATCGTGTTCGACGAGGATCCGGACTTCCGCTACCAGGTCGCGTCGTCGGTGCCCGGCATCGACGACGATGAACGACTCCAGCCCCGGGGCCTCTACGAGCGCCAGGGTCGGACGGCTGAGTACCGGGAGATCGTGGATCGGCTGAAGTCCGAGCGCGTGGCTCACTTGCAGCAGTTCACCCAGCTCTCTGAGGAGATCATCAAGGCCGTCGGGTGACGGAGCCGGCTCACCCGGTCACGTCGCGGCGCCGGAACCCGATCAACGCGAGGCTCAGGAACACCGCCGTGTAGGCGGCGGACACGGTGAGACCGGAACGCATCGGTCCGAGGTCGACCGGGAACCGGAACAACCCCGTGAACGCCAGCCACCCGTGGGTGGGCAGGTAGGGATGGATCGCGCGCAAGCTCGGGATCTGGTCGAGGATCTGGCTCGCGATCGCGATCACGATCGTGGCCACGGCGGCACCAGGCCCCGATTCCGTGCGCGTCGAGATGAACAGCCCCACGGAAGCGATCCCGGACAGCACGAGCACCATGTACACGCCGACGACCGCGATCCGCCCGAGCGCCGCCCCGACGGACAGCGTGGTTCCCGACAGCGTCGGGAGCGGTCCGAGCCCGAACACGACCGCGCCCGCCGCGATCCCGGTCAACATCGTCACGACCACGAGCCCGGCCAGCAGGGTCATCGCCGAGCCGTACTTCGCCAGCACGAGGCGCACCCGGCGAACCGGTCGCAGCAGCAGGTACCGCAAGGTCCCCGCCTGCGCCTCCCCCGCGATCGCGTCTCCCGCGAACAGCCCCGTCGCGAGCGGCAGGAAGAACGGCTGGACGACGGCGAGCCCGGTGAGTGCCGCGAACAGCCCGTTCGAGGTGATCTGGAACAGGAACGGCGGCGCGTCCTCGGCGGCCCCGCTGGGGGGCGGGGACACCTTCAGCGCGAACACGATCACGACGGGGATCGCCCCGATCGCTGCCGCCAGGAGCCACGTTCGCCACCGATGCGTCGCCTTGGCGAGCTCAACGCGGTACATCGGCACCCTCGACGAGCTCGAGGAACACGTCCTCCAGGGACGACCGGTCGGGCACGAGCGCATGCACGCCGATGCCCGCGCCGACGAGCGACGCGTTCACCGAGGCGGCCGTGAAGCCGTCGGCCAACGCGACCACGAGGACGCCGGATCCGTCCACCGCGGTCGCCGACCGCTCGGGCGCGGCCGTCGCTCCGGGAAGATCGGTGATGACCCGGACGGCCGCATCGACGTCGTCGACCTCGACACGCACCCGGTCGGCGGCGCCGCGAAGGGTGGCGGGCGGTCCCTCGGCCACCAGGCGCCCCTGCGCCATCACCCCCACCCGGTCGCACATCGCCTCGACCTCCGCCAGCAGGTGGCTGGACACGAAGATCGTCGTGCCGCCGTCGGCCAGCCGCCGAAGGAGCACGCGCATCTCGCGCATCCCGCTCGGGTCCAGGCCGTTCGTGGGTTCATCGAGCACGAGCAGGTCCGGGTCGCCCAGCAGCGCCAGCGCGACCCCCAGCCGCTGCCGCATGCCTTGTGAGTACGCCTTCACGCGCTTGTCGGCGGCCTCACCGAGTCCGACCGTCGAGAGCGCCTCGTCGACCCGCGCGAGCCGAGCGCGCACGTCGGCACGACTCCCGCCGGCACGCGCGAAGTATTCGAGGTTCTTCCGACCCGAGAGGTACCGCCAGAACGCCGGTTCCTCCACGAGGGCGCCCACGCGTTCGAGCGGGGCACGATCCGGGGTGACCCGCCGGCCGAACAGCTCGACGTCCCCGTCCGTCGGGAAGATCAACCCGAGGGCCATGCGGATCGTCGTGGTCTTGCCGGCGCCGTTGGGCCCGAGGAAGCCGAACAGCTCCCCGGGCTCGACCGTCAGGTCCAAGACGTCGACGGCGGCCACGCCCCCGTAGCGCTTCGTGAGCCCCCGCGCCGCGATCGCCGGCGTCACGGGAGCTGTGCGGCGTCGTGTTCCAGGATCGCGACCGGGACGGAGCCCACGAGGAGCCATGACCCCAACGAGGTCCGCGTCTGCACCACGGACACCAGGGGGCCGGCGTACGGCAGGAGTTGCTGGACATCGGCCGGGAGCGGTCCGGACAGCGGGACGGCCACGCGGGTGTCGAATCCGCTGCCGAACACTCGCGGGGTCGGCCCGTCGGTGTTCACGAGGGCGTCCTCGCCCCGCGGCGAGCCCGCGTCCGCTCCCCTGAGCCCGTCGAGGACGGTCGTGCCCGGCGGCGGGTCGAACTCGAACATCGCGGGGTCGATCGCGTCGAGCGAGACCGTCGTGAACCCGATGGAAGCGGCCGCCCGCTCGGAACCGCGCGGCAGGACCTCGATCCGCAACGGGAGGCGGGTCTCCGCATCGATCGCCACGACGACGCGACCGACGAGCGTGCGCGTGGATGTCGGGACCAGCGAGAGCTCGTACGCGTCTCGGCCGGCGAGGACCGTGGCCCCGCTGACCTCGACGTATGCGAACGGAGCCAACGCGTGGAGGGCCGCGCGGGCGACCTCGAGCGGATCGGCGGCCATCGCGGCCCCCGGCCCCGCGCTCCCGCCGGCGAGGACGCCGCCCAGGGGTGTTCCCTGCAGCCCCGTCCCGAGCGCATCGATCGGGACACGCGCGGCGGTGAGGTCCGCCGCGTCCCACCACCACGCTTCACGGTGGTTGACGATGAGATCCTGCTCGCTCACGTCCAGGACGTGGGCGATACGGAGCCCGTCGGCCGAGCACCAGACGCGGAAGCGCTGGGCGCCGCCCACCATGGCGATCACGCCTCCCTCGCCGCCGAGGGATGAGGGGACCTCCGGGATCGCCAGGTCGAGGCGGGTCTGGACGTCGCCCGAGATCGACCGTGGCCGTTCGAGCGCCGTGAGGGACGAGGCCACGAGCTCGTCCGCCCGGACCGGGGGGAGCTGCGGGGCGTCCTGCGCCCGGACCACGGTGATCCCCACCAGTCCGAGCAGCAGGACGGCGATCACGGCGATCGCGACGACCCGCGTTCGCGCCGAGGTGGCCATGGGTCTGTTGTAGCACCGCCGCCCACCGGCGGACCACGAGCGAGGCGCGGGCGTCGGCGATTCGCCACATCCTCGCCACGGGCCCGTCACCCGCGACGAACGATCTCAGCCCGCCCCGGACCGGCGTCCCAGCAGGAACGATGCCACGAACTGGACCACCGCCAGCGCGATCAGCACGAGGGCGAACCAATCGAACCGGCGAACGTCCTCGATGAACGCCTGACCACGCGTGTCGGTGGTCGCATACAAGGCGAAGAGCCCCGCCAGGGCGAACCAGGTCCCCACCCGCCCGGTCACGAACAGTGCGAACAACAGGTGGTCGGTCACGTCGCGGCCCTCGAACGGACGGCGGAGCCAGTACACGAGCGACCGCACGCCGAGCGCCGCGCACACCGCCACCACGACGATCTCGAACACGTTCATCCGGGGCTCGGGCGCAGCGCGACCCGCACCTCGTCGTCGGTCGTCTGATCGAACACGCGGTACCACTGGCCGACGGCCCGGAGGTCCGCCGGCGTCTCGAGGACGACGCATCGATCGCACTCGCCCGCGAGGCGGGTCTCGATGCCGGCCGGCCCCACCGGCGCGGCGAACACCAGCGGGGACGCGCCGAGCCCGCGTGCCCACCGGAGCGCGGCGAGCGCGGTCACGCCGGTTGCCACACCGTCGTCGACGACGATCGTCGTCCTCGCCTCCAGATCCGGAACGGGACGGTCTCCCCGGTAGGCCCGAAGGCGGCGCGCGATCTCGTCCTCCTGACGGGCGACCTCGGCATCGATGTAGGACGCCGGAACCTGCAGCATCCTGACCGCCCGCTCATCGACCACCCGGACCCCCGGGGCGACCGCTCCGATCCCGAGCTCCGGGTTCCCCGGCGCACCCAGCTTGCGTGGGATCACCACGTCCAGGTCCGCACCGATCAGGTCGGCGATCTCCGCGGCCACGATCACTCCGCCGCGGGCGATCCCGAGCACCGTCGCCCGCCCGTCGATGATCCCGGCCAGCGCCCGCCCGAGCCGCTGCCCCGCGTCCACGCGGTCGCGGAACACCGTCGCGATCATCCGCGTTGCGCCCGTTCCGGGTCCACGGCTAGCATGGGCGCCCTCATCCGACCAGGAGGTTCACCCGTGGTGCACGCGTACATCTTGATCCAGACGGAGGTGGGCAAGGCCGCCGCCGTCGCCGATGAGGTCCGGGCGATCTCGGGGGTCGCGGAGGCCGAGGACGTCACCGGTCCCTACGACGTCATCGTGCGGGCTGAAGCGAACACCGTCGATGAGCTCGGCAAGCTGGTGGTGGCGCGCATCCAGGCGGTCGAGGGGATCACCCGCACACTCACCTGCCCGGTCGTGCATCTCTGACCCCGGCGAGCCTCACGAGAGCTCTCGAGCGGTCGTGCGCGACGTGCGCTCGGCCCGATGGCGTTCGATCGCAAGCTCGATCAACCGCTCGATCAGCTCACCGTACGGCAGTCCGCTGGCATCCCACAGCTTCGGGTACATCGAGATCGAGGTGAACCCGGGGATCGTGTTGATCTCGTTCACGAGGACCTGATCGCCGCGCACGAAGAAGTCCACGCGCGCCATCCCCCAGCATTCGATCGCCTGGAACGCCGTCACAGCCATGCGCTGGACCCGACGTTGCACCTCCGGCTCAAGCTCGGCCGGGATGAGGAGCTGGGCGCCGTCCTCGTCGAGGTACTTCGAGGCGTAGTCGTAGAACTCGTGGCCCTTCGGCACGATCTCCCCGCAGATCGAGGCGACCGGATCGTCGTTGCCGAGGACCCCGCATTCGATCTCGCGCATCCCCTCGATCGCGTGCTCGATCACGACCTTCCGCGCGTACCCGAGGGCGCCCTCGATCGCGGGCGCGAGCGCGTCCTCCGCGTGCACCTTCGTGATGCCGACCGACGACCCCAGCGTCGCGGGCTTGACGAACACGGGATACCCCAGCGCCTGCACCCGAGCGACCACGCCTTCGGGATCCTCGCGCCAGTCCGGTTCGCGCACCGCGTCCCAGGGCGCTACGGCGAGCCCGGCCGCCTCGAACAGCACCTTCTGGACCGCCTTGTCCATGCCGACGGCGGACCCGAGGACGCCGGCGCCCACGTACGGCACGTCGGCCAGCTCGAACATCCCCTGCACCGCACCGTCCTCTCCCATGGGACCGTGGAGGATCGGCAGCACGACGTCGACGGTCTCCCGGCGGCCGTCGGCGCCGACGATCTCGTGCGAGGCCTGGCGGCTGCTGAGCTCCACCGCCGCACCGGCGCCCTCCGTGACCTCGGGCATCCGCCCGCTCTCCGCCGGGAGCGCGGGCGGGCCGGCCATCAGGTGCCAGCGTCCCGCCTTCGTGATCCCCACCGGGAGCACGTCGAAGCGCTCGGGATCGAGCTGCGTGGCAAAGGCCTCCAGCCGGGCGCGCCGCTCGCTCCACGGCAGCTCGCGCAGATCCTCGCCGCGATCGAACAGAATATCGTAGAGACGGACGAAGGCCGGATAGTCCGCCTGCATCCTCGCCGAGACCTGCTTGCGGCCGAGCCGCTGCTGCAGCGCGTTGAAGCTCGCCGCCTCGCCGCCCTGATGCTCGCCGCGCACGAGCAGCTCGCCGTCCAGTACGCCGCGCGCGGCGAAGGCCTGCGCGACGTCCGGAAAGCTGCCGGTGATGTCGTCGCCGGCGCGGCTGTACAGGCGGGTCTCGGCGCCGACGCCGACGATCTGGACGCGGATGCCGTCCCACTTCCATTCGGCGGCATAGTCCGCGAGGTCGACGCGCAGCTCCTCCAGCGGATGGGCGAGCATGAACGGCCGGAAGACGGGCGTATCGGCGGG
>Ga0081455_10001656_pt1 | contig 26986 bp, 24 predicted proteins | sample TabmetS3T2R1_FD_70207 | JGI IMG/M metagenome (GOLD analysis project Ga0081455, IMG submission 70207) | Tabebuia heterophylla rhizosphere microbial communities from the University of Puerto Rico - S3T2R1 | ecosystem: Host-associated > Plants > Roots > Rhizosphere ...
GAACTGTTGCAATACATTCATTCCCAACATTCCATCAAACTTCAGTGCAGGAGAGAGAGCGAGTACAACGGCTGTGACATTGGCTATCCGTAATCCCCCAATACGCAGCTCTGTTATGGTGACAACAGGCACTCTGAGGATACCACCATGGATCGAGACAATGTTCACCGTTCGTCGAGGATCACTCGGCATGGCTAACAAGGCTATCACATCCTTGCTCAGAGCAGTATAAGCCGCTCCGGTATCGACCAGGAGATCGAAATCTCGTCCCTGCACTCTAACCGGCACTAACAGCACTCCACCATGGGCCAGACGTCCTCTGATCCGGCTAGCGGAGGGCAAGCGCGATCCCCAGACCTTCAGGAATGGGGTTCCCCGTAAAGAAAATATACGTCCTAGCTGTTGGACGCTGCGCCAGGTAAGTTTTCACAGCTTGATAGACCTCCTGTTTATCTGGGCTATGCGTGATGACCTCACCTGCTAATGGCACGTCTGCTTTGTCCACTTTCGTCACTTCGGCTGCGACCCACTCGTCTACAAATGTTTTCCTGATGGCGGCAATCTTCATGACTTTGGGCATGTCAGTTTTCCCTCTCGCGCTCTTGCACCAGTGCCAGCTCAGCGCGCTCTAGCCAGAATGTCATTTCCATGGCGCGGTAAAGCTCGATAGCAGCGGAAAGCTCAGCGCGTGCCTGCTCTAGGCGGCCTATCCGATTATACAGGATACCGAGACCGAGGTGACAGTGGGCCAGGAGTGGACGCATACCCAGCGCGTCAGCTAGGGCAAGGGCTTGATGATAGAAGGCTTCGGCCGGCTCGCCCTCTTGGGGAATACTGTGAGTAGCGATCTCACCCAGGAGGCGCAGGGCATAGGCCTGATGGCTACGTTCCTGGTGCTCGCAGGCGAGCGCCAGGGCCTGCTCGGCGAGGGTCTGTGCCTCCTCCAGACGGCCCGCCAGGAGCTGCGCCTCCCCCAAGGAGAGACGACAGAGCGCCTGAAAGGCTACTGGTTCCGGTGCAGCCATCTGTTCCATTGCCTGCGTGAGCAGCGGTATGGCGTCGGCGATGCGCCGGCCCAGGGTGTATGCCGCCCCCAAAGCTGCAGCCATCAAGGGGAAAAAGCGCGGGAGGTTCGTGTCCTGACAGATGCTCACGGCCCGTTCGAGCCGGGGGAGCGCCCGGGGCAGGTCGCCCTGGCGGAGGCACGGTAGACCAATCCCCCAAGAGGCAAACATCAGGCTACTGGGGTGAGCAACCGCTTCGGCAATCCGCAGCCCTTCTTCGCCGAGGGCCATACCCTCAGCGAACGTGCCCAACTCGGCATGGCACGTAGCGAGGTAGGCACGGGAGAGCACAGCGGGGAGAAAGAGTTCACCGAAGCGCTCGTGGCGCCGTGCCCCGTCGAAGAACACCACGGTCTGCCGGAAGCAGTCGATCGCCTGACGGTAGTCGCCCTGGGCACGGTAGGCCACACCGAGGGACTGGTTCGCCAGCGCCTGCAGGACCTCGCTACCAGCCGTGGCGAGTGCCAGGGCGCGCTGGCCAGCGGCAATGGCCTGGTCAGCCGCACCCATGAAGTAGAAATGGCGTGATAGAAAGAACGAGGCCTGTGCCAGCCGCTGGGGATCGTCGAGGGTGGTGGCAAGGGCTTCGGCCTCGCGGAGCACGTCGAGGATGCGCCTGAAAGCACCGGACGGCATGAGCGCCGTGCGCAGGGCAAGCCGAAGATCGATGGCCTGCTCGAGAGTATCGCGCTGCTCCGGTAGATGCGAGAGGGCACTGAGCGCCTGCTCGAAGGCCCCCACTGCCTCGCGATAGGCCGACTGCGCCATGGCCTTTTCCCCGGCCTGTCGGCAATATGCCAGAGCCTTGTCCCACACCTCACCCTGGGTAAAGTGATGCGCCAGCTCCGCATAGTGCTCCTCCAGCCGGTCCTGGTACAGTTCTTCGATGGCCTCCCCGACGGCCTGGTGCAGGGCCTTGCGTCGCTGCAGCAAGAGGCTATTGTAGGCGACATCCTGGATCATGGCGTGCTTGAAGATGTAGGCCGGCTCTGGCACGAGCCCCTGCTCGTAGATGATCTCCAGGGCCTGCAACTCGCGCAGCAGCCCTTCGAGTCGCTCGCTCAACCCGGCGACGCGCGCCAGGAGCCGCACCAGGAACTGCCGACCGATCACTGAGGCCAGCTGTACGGTGCGTTTTCCGTCTTCCCCGAGCCGGTCCAGGCGGGCCATAATGATCCCCTGGATAGTATCCGGGACGCTCACCTCACTGAGATTTTTTACGAGACGGTAGGCACCCTCCTCACGCTGGAGAACGCCCAGATCGAGCAGGGTCTTGGTCACCTCCTCGATGAACAGCGGCACACCCTCGGCCTTGGCCATGAGCGCGGTCTGGAGTGCTGCGGGGAACTGCGCCGTACCAAGGACGTGGCCCGCCATCGCCACCGTCTCAGCCTCGGAGAAGCTGTGGAGTGTCAGGGTTGTGTAAAAGCTGCGACTCCCAAACGGCGGCGTGTAGCCGATGCGGTAGGTCACCAGGAGTAGCAGCGGCACGCCAGCCACTGCGTCCAGCAGAAAGGTGAGGAATTCTTCACTACTGGTGTCGATCCAGTGCAGGTCTTCGACCACGAGCACCAGAGGACGCAGCCGTGCTCCGCGTAGAGACAACGCCCGTACGGCGGCGAAGAGGTGCCGCCGCCGCGCCATGCCCTCCATCGCGGTGAGGGCTGGGTCGCCCGGGTCGACCGAGAGCAGGTAGCGGATAGCGGGGATGTACGCCTCCAGCTCGCCCATGCGCCGCATGCCCTGTTCGACCTTGGCAATGATCTCCGGCGCACCATCAAACTCGTCGATGTGAAAATTGTCCCGCAGCTGCTCGATGAGCGGCAGAAACGGACTGGCCTGGCCAAAGGAGATGCAGTGGCCCTCCAGCCAGGTCACTGGTTCGCCCGCCTGTGCCAAAGCCCGTCGAAACTCCAACACCAGGCGTGATTTGCCTATGCCCGCCTCACCGGCAATGCCAACGACCTGCCCACGTCCGGCCTTGACCTCACGGAACCGCTCGCGCAGCGTGGCCAGTTCCCGCTCTCGACAGACGAGAGGCGTCAGCCCGCGATCCACCGCCACATCAAAGCGCGTGCGGCGACCGCGCGGCCGCAGCACCTCGAAGGCGTGCACTGGGGCCCGTCCCTTCACCGGCAGCTCGCCCAGATCGCGCGTCTCGAAGAAGCCAGCGACGTGCTGGTGCGTAGCCGCACTGAGCACCACGCTCCCCGGCTGCGCCATCTGCTGCAGCCGCGCCGCCAGGTTGGTGGTATCGCCCACCGCGGTGTAGTCCATGCGCAGGTCGTCGCCGATCTTGCCGACCACGACCAGGCCAGTGTTTACGCCAATACGCATCTGCAGGCTGAGCCCGCGCTCGGCCTGGAGCGCCTGGGCCACGTCGCGGATGGCGCGCTGAATACCCAGAGCGGCGTGCACCGCCCGGCGCGGGCTGTCTTCATGCGCCAGAGGCGCACCGAACAGGGCCATCACCCCGTCGCCGGTGTACTGGTTGATCGTGCCCTCGAAGCGATGCACCTCCGTGGTAATGCCCTCGAAGCAGCGATTGATAAGGTCGTGTACCACCTCGGGGTCGAGTTGCTCGGCGAGCGTGGTGAAGCCGGCCACGTCGGCGAACAGGACGGTGACCTGCTTACGCTCGCCTTCCAGCGCGCTGCGCGACGTGAGGATCTTCTCGGCCAGGTGTCTCGGTGTATAGGTGAGTGGCACACGGTTCTGTACACTGACCGGCGCTGCGGCAGGAGGTGGAGGCGATACGAGGTCCCCACACCACACCAGCATGGTACCGCCCTGATCGACGGCAAGCTGGCGCGCCTCGATGATTTCTGCCTTCAGATCCTCAAGGTACGCATCGTCGAGCCCAAATTGCCGCTTGAGAGCCCGATACGTGACCCGCTTATGACGCTGGAGGAGTTCGAGTACCTCATCGAGCACCGTATAGAAGTCCATGCGTAGTCCCTCGCACCGTTAGGATTATGCATCCGCTAGCGGTAGCAGTGGTGAGGGGCATCTACCTATACTAACATGTCCAGCACAACCATAGCACAACCCATAGGCACCTGCAGTATATCTTGCAGGCCTATTATGATTACCCCAGCTTTAATGGTGCACCACCAGCCACTGTGAAGTGGAACCCCTCAGGTCCACAGCGCCTGGTGAGCGTGTCGATAATTCTGCGACATCTGGCCGGCGTGTCATAGGGGCCAGACATAAAGAAGGGCTTGCCGTCCCTGCCAAACACATAATGCGTCGGGCAGGCTGTAGCGTCGAGGTCGCCAAAAATCTGCCTGGCGCGTTGGTACTCGGGATGCGGATTGAAGCCCAGGTCACGGGCATAGGCTTCAGCCTCCTCCACGAGCTTGCGGGCACAGGTGGGATGGATCGCCCTGAACGTTTCATGCTGCAGGCCTGACACCCTGTAGTCATACTCCACCAGGGACAGCACGTCATAAAAGGCATCTTTGACACCCAGACAAAACACATCCATCAGGAAGAAGGCAGCACCAATAAGCCCATTGGGCATTCTCCGACTCACAATCACGTTGCCTATACCGATGTCAAAAAGACTGTCTGAAACTAGGCATTCATGGATCGGTGCATGTGCGGTGGGCATCGTCTGTCTCCCGTGGGACACAAAACCACCCACCTCCCCCAGGGACTTTTTGGTGGCAACCACCGCTTTGCGTTTAGCCGCCTTCTTGGCGAGCTTTTGCTGGCGCTTTCTAGCATCCAGAGCCATACAACTCTCCTTTCTCCACGCTAGCCACTCAGGCCAGTTCCTCCCACAGCGCCTTAGCCTCCTGGAGGAACAGTGTCAAACCCCTCGGTGCACCAGTTGTAGACCGCGGCGAGCATCTGACGGGCTAGCGATTAATCACCTCAGCGCCCGTAGCCTGATAGGCACGCCCTACCTCTCGTAGCTCCTCGGGGGGCAAGACGCGCTGCGAGCGCAGTCGAGTCGACCAGGTCACAACATAGAACGGTCAATTGGCGCCGTTCGGCCTCTGGTACCTCGCAGCCGGTCACTGGGGGGCTTATCGGTATGTCCTGTGCAGCTGGCGTGTCTGGTGGCTGCGGTCTCTGCGGTAGGGAAATCCCAGCCCAGACCAGTACTGCACCAGCTTCGTCCATGGCGAGTCGCTGGGCTTTGATAATCTCGGCTTTGAGATCCTCCAGGTAGGTGTCGTCCAGGTCGAAGCGTCGCTCCAGGGCCCGGTACGAGACCCGTCCCTGGCGCTGCAGCAGGTCGAGCACCTGGGTAAGTATCTCATCGAACGTCATGACCCGTCCTTCCACAGGTGCGGGACCAGACCCCGACGCCAGCAGTAGCGACGTGGTGCCTGGCTGGGTACCGTCCCGGGCTCTTGGACATCCGCCTCAAACAGGAGACAGGGGAAGTCGTCGGGCGGGAGGAGGGCCCGGTACGGACGCTGCATCTCTCGCAGCAGGGCCTGCCAGCTCAGGAGGTTATCGTTGCAGAGCAGCACAGGCGGTGTATGCCGGGTGAGGAGCTGGCGCATGGCAGCCGCTGTGTCCCGATTGTACACCAGGTAACAGCCAACGAGTAAGTCAACCGGCGGCAGGTCAAGGGTCTCGTAAGACCCGCATAGGCACGTAAAATCTGTGATCCCGTTCTGCCGTAACTGCTGCGCACAGAGGTCGAGAGCACCAGGGGCGCGGTCATTGATATATAGCGTCGCGCAGAGGCGACCGATGACGAGCGTCTCAAGGCCAATACCTGCCCCGAGCACCAGCACTGATCGCCCGGCGACCCAGGCCGGGTGCGTCAGCAGGAAGCGACAGAACCGGGTGGTAAGGTCCCAGCGGCTATCGTAATACACAGCAATACCTGCATCAAGATCGCCCAGGACACAGGCCGCGATCTCAGGATGATCAGGGTTAAGGAGCTGGAAGCGGTGTCCGGCCAGGGTGCAGGGAGACCAGAGGTGTGGCGATGGGGTCCGAGGCATGGTCCAGACACTCCTCATAGAAGGTCAGGGGGAATTCACGGATGCATCCATCTCAGCGTCCCATCATACACATCTTCAGGGCCTGGTGCACGCGTACGTACACAGGCCAGTGACTCCAGGCGGCTCTGACTCTGGTGTGCTGATCAGTCCGTTTCCATTGGCAGGGTCGGGTCGGACGCCCACTCCAACAGCGAACCGTCGTACACGGCCACGTTGGGGACACCCAGCAGGGTGAGCACGAACGCGTCGCTGCACGCGGCGATGGCACCACCACAGTAGGTAATCACCCGTCCATGGTTAAGCGCGCCAACCGCCGCGAACTGAGCGCGCAGCTGCTCTGCCGGGAGATATATATGGGTGACCGGATCCACCAGGGCTACGGTCGGGACATTGACACTCGACGGGATGTGCCCTGGCCGTCCATAATACGCTGTGATCCCGGCATGGTCCTCTGCTGTCAGCGCGTTGATGAGACAAGTGCCACTGTCCCTGATAGCTGCCAGCACCTCGCGTTTGTCGGCAATGAGCTCCGGACGCAGCCGAGCGGTGAAATGGGTGGGAGGATAGGAGCATGGCGCGGTGGAGACCGGGCGTCCTTCCAGCGTCCACTTGTGCCAGCCACCGTTCAACACCGCGGCCTGGTCGAAGCCGAAGGCGCGCAGCATCCACCAGAGACGCGCCGCCCACATATTTGCCCACATATCCCTGCTAGCCTCATAGAGGACAACGCGCGTGTCATCCCCAACGCCGTAACGAGACATGGCCTCTTCAAACTGCGTGGCGGGTGGCATCATGAAGGCGAGAGGGCTCCCCGGGTCCGAGAGATCGCTCATGAGATCGGCGAAGCCACCGCCCGGAATATGCCCCTGGGCCCAGGCATCACGCCCGTTTGCAAGATAGAAGCCGTGTTCGTCGGTATCGAATAACACCGTGCAATCCAGCACGCGCAGGTCGGGATCGGTGAGATGTGCTTCTAGCCAGTCAGTCTCTACGAGATACTGCGGATGCGCGAATGTCATGTGACACCCCTTCTAAAACCGAATGAGCCGGCGAGGGCTCGCTGGCCGGCCCGTCGCCAATAGCCCATGGCCTTGGCGTTGAAGCCGGCTTCCGTGTAGTGATGCGCCAGCAGTTCGGGCTGGGTCTTGACTGTATCGGGAAAGCGGGTCTCCAACACCTGAGCAATCTGCTGATGATAGCGCTGTCGGGTGCTCTTCAGCAGCGTCTGATAGGCGGCCTCCTGAATCAGCGCATGCTTAAAGACATAACGGGCCTGGGGTGGCACCCCGCGCTGATAGATCAGCTCTGCGTCGACGAGCCGACGCAGCCCGCGCTGCAAGGTCTCCTCGTCCAGCGGCCAGACGGCCTGGAGGAGCTCATAGGTAAACTCTCGCCCCAGGGTGGCGCCCAGTTGCGCCACCTCCCGCACCGTGGCGAGACGGTCGAGGCGCGCCATCAGCGAGTCATGGAGGGTGGTGGGAATAGCCAGAGGGGGGAGCGGACCCGTCAGGACGTAGTGGTCCTCGCGCTCCTGGAGCAGACCCGACTCCAGGACCATCTTGGTCAACTCTTCCACAAACAGGGGCACACCATCGGTCCTGGCCACAATCTGTTGCAGCACTTCGCCTGGCAGCGTCTTACCGCTCGCTACCCGTGTCACCATCGCCTCGCCCTGGGGACGCGTGAAGCGGCTGAGGGTGAGCTGGGTGAGATGGGAGCGGTTTGCCCATGGCGCACGAAATTCCGGGCGACAGGTGAGCAGGGTGAGTAGATGGGCAGTGGGGGCCTGCTCAATGAGGAGCCCGAGCCACTCCAGGGTCGAGGCGTCTGCCCAGTGCAGGTCTTCGCACACCAGCAGCGTTGGCTGCCGTTCCACGTCCTCCAGGAGCCATGCCAGCAACGCTGCCTGTGTCTGCTGTTGTTGCTGCTGCGGGCTCAGGGCCAACGGCGGGTAGGGCGCCGGAGGCGGCAGCGACAGCAGGGCAGCAAACAGGGGCATCACGTCGTGCAGCGGCAGGTGATATGCCTGCAACTTCCGCTCCAGCTTGGCCAACCTCGTCTCTGGAGTATCTTCCCGCTGCCACTGCAGGAACCGCTGCAGGTGCTCAATCAGCGGGTACAGAGCGCTGTGCTGGGCATAGGGCGAACAGCGCCAGGTCAGGCGCGCTGCCCCTGCTGACCCGACGTGCTCTCGCAGCTCCTGCACTAGACGGGATTTGCCGATGCCGGCCTCACCGCTCAGTAACACCACTTGGCCGTGCCCTTCGGCGGCCTGCTCCCAGCGCCGCCGTAGCAGCCCCATTTCCTCCTCTCGCCCTACCAGGGGGGTTAAACCGCGTGTAACGGCTACCTCAAAACGGCTCTGTGCCTCACTGACGTCCCGTACGTGGTACACTGCCAGCGGCTGCGCCACCCCTTTGAGGGCGGGTGTGTGCATCTCCCAACAGGTGAACAAGCCCTGTACAAGCTGCTGCGTCGCGGCACTGATCACCACCGTATTGGGCGCCGCCAGGCTCTGGAGGCGGGCGGCGATGTTGGGTGTCTCACCAAGGGCCAGGTGTTCGTGCCGGCTGCCGCCACCCAGCGTGCCCACTACCACCAGCCCGGTATGGATGCCCACACGCACGGCTAGACGTATGCCGCGGCCGCGCTCCAGGCGGCTGTTCAGGGTGCTGAGGGCTTCAATGATGGACAGACCAGTGCGCACGGCCCGTGCGGCGTCATCTTCATGCGCCTGCGGATAGCCAAAGTAGACGAGCAATCCGTCGCCCAGATACTGCGCGATGTGTCCGTCAAAACGCTGGATGACTTCAGCACAGGCAGACTGATACGCTCGGATCACCTCCCGCAAATCTTCCGGGTCCAGTTGCCCTGCGAGTGTAGTCGAATCGGCCAGGTCACAGAACAACACGGTGAGCTGGCGGCGCTCAGCGTCAGACACCTCACGCTCGGCTACTGGTGGACTGTCGGGTGTGGCTCGGTGTTCCGGTATGCCAGATGGTTTTTCTCGCTGGGGAGCGTGTGCAGCAGGACTGGATTGCTGCGGCAGGGGCTCGCCGCTCCAGACCAGCACAACACCGTCTTCGTCGACCGCGAGGCGCTGCGCCTGGATGATCTCGGCCTTGAGATCCTCAAGATATTCATCGTCCAGGTCGAAGCGCCGTTTCAGCGCGCGATACGAGACTCGCCCCTGGCGCTGCAACAAGTCGAGCACGTGAGCTAAGACTTCATCGAATGTCATACTCCATACTCCACGGGCTCCCTACCCATGCTATACAATCCCACGCTCCTTGAGCTGCTGCACCTGTTCCGGTGTATAGCCTAGCACTTCGGCGTAGACCTCCTCGTTGTGCTGACCCAACAGCGGCGCAGCGGTCACCTGCACTGGCGAGTCCTCGAGGCGCACCGGACAGCCGGGCATAACAAACGATCCGACGACTGGATGCTGCACCTCAGTGAGCATGCCGCGCTCGAGCAGGTGCGGATCGTGCATGACTTCCTCCGTGTCTTGCACGGCACCGCAGGGAATGCCCAAGGACGCCACTTCCGTCATCACCTGGTGTTTGGTGCGCGTCTGACAGTAGGCGGCGAATATGGCGTTGATTTCATCACGCCGCGCAGCCCGGTCGGCAGGGGTGCGATAGCGTGCATCCCCTATGAGATCTTCGCGGTCCATGACTTTCAGCAGCTCATTCCAGACGCGCTCAGAGAGACCTCTACCCACCATAAAGACGTAGTCGTTGGGTCCACCGGGGTTACACGGGAAGAGACCGGTGAGGTCGCGATTGCCCCCGCCGACGCCAATGCGCGGCAGCGGCTTGCCAGTATTGTAATGCTCGCGGAGACCCACGCGCACGAGGTTCACCACCGACTCCTGCATAGAGAGCTCCACACGCTGCCCCTTGCCCGTTTTGAGACGCTGGATGTATGCCGAGAGAATGCCGATGGCGGTGTGCAGGCCCGTGCCCGTATCGCCCGCGTTCGGCGCTGGTTTGAGCGGTGGCCCATCAGGCAGGCCTGTGAGGCTGTAGGCGCCAGCCATGGCCTGGGCAATCATGTCGAAACTTTTGTATTCGCTATAGGGACCAGAAGAGCCAAAACCTTTAATGCTGGCGTAGATAATGCGTGGGTTAATCTCTTTCACGACGTCATAGCCCAATCCGAGGTTTTCAATTGCCCCCGGGGCGTAATTTTCCACGACGATGTCGGCATGTCGTAGCAGCTCTTTACAAATGTCCAGACCTTCCGATGTCTTCAGGTTGAGCGTGACACTGCGCTTGTTGGCGTTGAGCAAGAGAAAATACCAGCTATCCTCCCCAGGCTTCTCTCCACCCAGGCGGCGTCCCTGATCGCCCCTGGTGGGCTCTTCCACTTTGATGACATCGGCTCCCATCCAGGCCAGCATCTCCGTACACGATGGTCCGGCTTCAAACTGTGTCAGATCAACGACCCGTACCCCGGCTAATGCCTTGTCCATGACTGCTCCCCTCTGTCTGATGCCTTTTGCCTTCTCTGTGAACAAGCCCTCTCCCACGGGGAAAGGGAGCTCTACGCCTTGAACGGATCCTGCCGCGCTGCCGCATCGACAAATCGCGTCGCGTCCTCGGGCAGGAGCAAGCGCGCCTGCAGCAGCTCGCGCACGACCTCGCTTACCCGCTGCGTATAGGCCGCGTGGCTGCCGTAGCGCTCTTCCAGGGAGGGACGTGGGTCACCCTTGGCCAGACGCTCGGCTTTGGTCCTGGCGAAGGGCAGACACATACCCTCCCGGTCGCAGAACTCCCCCTCGAGTCCTGGGATGTTGTAGAGATTCCAGCCAGTATGGGTCGCCACAGGCACAGCAATCGTCGGCAGGCGCACCCCGGCGACCTCATTCCCGTCCGCATCGACCTGCGGTACCAGGGTCGTATAGATTTTGTCTGGTGTGCGCGGCGGCTGCACCCAGTCCTCCAGTACAGCCACACAATTCGTGCGCCGTGGCAGCTGCACATCGGGCAGGGCCGGAAACGCCAGTGCCGACGGGGCCACCAGCGTCCCGGCAGCGATGCTCGGCACCAGGCTATCCGGCGGAGCTATACCGGCCGTGACCCACTGATCGAGCGCCACCAGCAAGGCCCGCAGCGCTGGGGCTGGGCTATGGGGATTGCGTGGATACAGGGAATTGCCAGACGGTGCGCCCATGCGCGCCGAGCCACCGTGCTGTGTGCCGGCCATGAGATAGAGACGCACCGTCGGCGGAATCTCCAGGTCACGGCTACCCAGTGGGTCCATGTGCAGGAGCGAGGCGCCTTTTTGCCAGTACTCCGTCGAGGTATTGCTCTCGATGATATAGGGGTCAGAGCCATCGCCGTGCAGCAAACCGCCGGTGCGTCCACTCACCGGGTCAGTCAGGGTCGCATGCGCAAAGGGGAAGTGATTCTCTGGAAAGTGATGATCCTCGTGCTGCGTGCCGGTGCGGTTCGGCTGTCCAAAGGCGTAGTTGGTGAACACCTTGCCTATACCGGCCACGTGGCTCTGATAGCCGTCAAAGACTTTGCGTTTGGCTTCGTCCTGATTGAAACCGAGCGCCAGGTGATCACGCAGGTAGCGGCCGCTCTGCGAATTCCCATAGGCCAGCACCGCAACAATGCCAGGTTCTGCAGGGCTCAGGGCCACAGGATTGACGTTCCCCGCCGTATCGTGGGCCTGGTAGCGCAGAAATGACACGAGGTCGCGCGTGGCAGCGTAGCCCATACCCAGCACCTTTGGGTTATGGGCCGGATACCAGAAATCGTAGATACAACCTGGCCGGAACGCTGTGCCCTCGGGCAGGAGTTTTATAGATCGCGCATCGCCATAGGCCCAGCGGTCAGGTGGAATCTCGGTGTAGGCGTCCGCCTCTTTCGCCCGTACCGTCAGCCTGGCCTGCCCCTGCTCCAGAGTAGCGGCTTCGTAACTGAGAGGCGCCGTGAGCCGGGTGGCCGGCAAGCGGGTGCCGAAGACAAACTCGTCGCGAATCGTCTGCACGATAGGTTTGCCCCCATCCGTCGCTATCGGGACCCGGATGGTCATGCCCTGATTGGCGCGGGGGGCGTCCGGGTCCCAACCACTCCAGACCAGGGTATAGCCCTGACGAAACAAAAACCCATTGCCGGCATCATCGACCGTGGCGGGGTCATTGGCGGAGGTCGGAGAAGTCTCAGGCGCCTCATGGAAAATAGGTAAGAGGCGTTTACGGCCGCGATTGTTGACCTCGTACAGCAGCCTGCGATTGCCCTTGCTCACGTCTGTAGGGCGCATGATGTAGACATCCGTATCATACTCGACGCAGCCCCGGGCATTGCGGGGGGCTTTGTCGATGTTAACGATGACCGCGTTGCGGGGCTGCTGCGGGTCCAGCTCTCCATAGGCGGTACCCACCAGGCGGACGTAGGAACCTACTGTCCCAAAAGCCATCCCATCAGCAAAGGGCTCAATACGGTTGATCTGCAAGCGGGTGAGCATACACTATTCCTTCTGCGATAGACGGTGTATAGCAGCAGATTGTCACTTTTGCAGGGTCTCTGCAGGTTGCGGTCCCCAGGTTACACCAAAGTCGGCCCGCTCCACGACCTGTCCCGTAAAACTCGCAGCGGTCTGCTGCGCCAACCAGATAGCCGCAGGCATGATCGCCTCGGGCTGCACCATGGGAATATGGGCCGTGCCGGGCCAATCGCCACGGCGATTCATCCAGGTATCGACCCGACCGGGACTGAGCACATTGACGGCGATATTCGCGTGGCGGACTTCCTCAGCCAGGTTCAGAAACATGCGCTCCAGGGCCGCCTTGCTCATCGAGTAGCCCACTCGCCCCGGACGGTAACCACGGGCAGCCCCTGAGGTAATACAAAAGATGGAGCCAGAGCGCTGGGCCAGCATGCTGGGCAAGGCAAATTTGCACAGCAAGAGCGGTGCACGCACGTTAACCGCCAGACAGCGGTCCAGCAGGTCAATGTCCAAATCGACCACGGGTGCTTCGCAGTCGATACCGGCGTTATTCACCACAATATCGATGCGCCCAAAGCGCGCCAGTGTGGCTTCCACTAGGTGGCGGATGTCTTCCACCTGCGTCACGTCGCACGTGATGCCTAACGCCATGCCGCCCTGGGCCTGAATCATCTGCGCCGTATCGTGAATGGTGCCAGCGGCGTACCTGGCGAACTCCGTACCGGCCGAGGTATCCACCTCGGTGCGAGATGCCACGACCACCTGCGCCCCCTGCCCTGCGAAACCGAGGCATATCGCTCGTCCAATGCCACGGCTGCCGCCAGTGACAAGCGCCACTTTGCCACGCAATGTCATAGTCACTCCTTCGAACTGGTGTTGCGCCAGTGCGTAGAGCCATCGCCTCCCCTGCGCATAGTACGCTACCTGGGCGCTGGCGAGCAAGTGCCTCACGTGACCTGGTCTGTCTCTCTCTGCGGCAATCCACCGCTGCGGGCAGGGTTATCTACTGTTTTTTTCTGTGCTATAAGCTGCAAGCGCCGTCGGAGTCGGGTGAGCATTGCGTAGGGCACGGGTAGGCCGTAGACGATCAGAACACCATACGTGGAGCAAGGGAGGCCATAGCACTTGCAACTTCAGGAAATCGGCTGAAGACGCGAGGGTAGTGGAGAGGGCCGTAGGCAGGGTGAAGTGGGGGAAGGCCCGTGAGCCGTGTGGCGCTCCTGTGGACCTGCCCTCGTCACTCCTGCGCCATGCCCTGTGGTGCGGCGACACGGGCCAGGCACAGCCGCCATCCACCGCGCTAGCCCTGGTGCCGTGCCCAAAACAGCCTCACTTTTGGACCGCAATCGCGCACCGCGGTGCACGCGGTACACTCGATGAATTCAAAGCGACCTGGGAAGGGCGCCTCACCCACCACGGTGACACACCCAAAATTCTGCAGGGTAATCTCGCGCCAGCAGCGATTGCACACTGGCGGATTAGCCTGGAATCGTACCCCCCCAGGCGCAGGAACTGGATGGTATGCAACCTCGCCTACAGAATTGAGTGGCATAATGTACTCCATAAGATGTATGCAGGACCCGCACGGGGGACACAAACTGCGGCGACGGACCGCCTCAGCCTGCCCGGTGTGTTCTAGACACGCTCAGCATACCAGGCGTGGGCACAACGTACCTGAAATATACCTGCAAAGATGCTGCAAAATACCTGCGATGTTCCCGGTGGTCATTGGTATGGGACATGGCGGTTATCAGAGTACGTTGGGGAGCCCCTCGATACCACGGGCATCTGCTCAACGGCGCACGGCTCTCTAGCCCGCCTCTGGCGCCCCTGCCCCGCGCTCGGCTAACATACGCGCGAAGAACGCCAGCAGACCCTCCAGGGTGTGGAACGTTGTTGCCTGCCCCGAGACGACATGCTGCACGCGACCGACCAGATGTTCTGCGGCCACATCGGTCTCAGCGCGAAACTGCACCACAAAGGTCCGATGGGGGGACAGCGGTGGTGCCGGTTCTGATGGTAATATCATGTTCTCTCCCTCACGGGACGGGGCGGGTGACTCCCTGTGTGCCTGTCGGGAGGAATATGCCAGGCAGGAGGGGGAAAGTCATAAAAAAGATGGAAGATTTTTGTAAGATTTTTCAAAGACCCACACTCTGGGAATCTGCGTATGCTTCCCTCGGCCCCTGGCCTGTCCTCTCCCATGGGGTAGCCCCCCACCGCGCCCCGACACCTTCTGCCTGGGGCGTGCCTCTACCCTCGGCCTTCGCGGCTGCCACTGGCGACGAGCCACCCTCCGTCCACTTTGTGCCCCATCTTCTGCCTCACTGTGGTACACTACGGGTGGACGACGATGGACTGTGGAGATCCCACGCCGCTTGGCGGCGAGGCGGACGACAGGCGCCCAAGGCCCCTAGAAGCGCATCCTCTTTCCTGTCATCCCCTCGTGAGAGAAGAGGTAAGTGATGGCATCCCCCCACTGGCTGTTTGGCCCCTTCCGGCTGGATCCGGACAATGCCTGTCTCTGGCACGGTGCGCAGGCCAGGCCTCTGACCCCGAAAGCCTTCGGCGTGCTGCAGTACCTGGTGACCCACGCGAACCGTCTGATCACTAAAGACGAGCTCTTCGAGGCTCTCTGGCCCGACACGGTGGTGAGCGAGGCGGCCCTGCGCATCTGTATCGGCGAACTGCGCAAAGTGCTGGGCGAGGCGGCGCGGTCCCCCCAGTTCATTGCGACGGTGGCCCGCCGTGGCTACCGGTTCCTCGCCCCCGTAACCCGGCAGGACTCGTCTTCAGGGTCCGACCCAGACACCATGCCCCCCCGCCCCCGTGCGTCCGTGGCCTTTGCCGGCCCCCTCATCGGCCGGGAGGCGGTGCTCGGTCGCTTGCACACCGCCTGGGCGTTAGCGCGCCAGGGGATGCGCCAGGTGTGCTTGGTGACCGGCGAGGCGGGCATTGGCAAGACGGCCGTGGTCGAGACCTTTGCCGCCCAGGTCGCCAAGGACTCCGCTGTGTGGCTAGCGCAGGGGCAGTGTGTCGAGCACTACGGCACGCACGAAGCCTATCTGCCGGTGCTCGAGGCCCTCGGCCAGCTGGTCCGCGCTCCTGGTGGTGCACACCTGGTCGCGCTGCTGCGGCAGCAGGCACCCACCTGGCTGGTGCAGATGCCCTGGGTGCTTACGGACGCCGATCGTGCGCAGTTCCAATACGAACTCCAGGGGACCACCCGGGAGCGCATGCTGCGGGAGCTCGCCGAAGTGGTGGAAACCCTCACCGCCGAGACGCCGCTCCTCCTGATCCTCGAAGATTTGCACTGGAGTGATTACGCCACCCTGGACCTGGTCGCGCTCCTGGCGCGGGGGCGGGCCCCGGCACGCCTGCTGGTCCTGGGGACCTATCGGCCGGTGGACGTCATCGTGGCCGGCCATCCCCTGCAGCAGGTCGTGCAGACCCTCCAGCAGCAGGGGGCCTGCCATGCTCTATTGCTAGAATTGCTGACGGTAGGCGAAGTGGCCACGTATCTACACGAGCGCTTTGGCGCGCACCAGTTCCCCGCGGCCCTGGCGCAAGCGCTGCACCAGCGGACGGAAGGCCATCCACTATTCATCATCAACATGGTGGAAGCCCTGCTACAGCAGGGGGCGGTGAGGCAGGTCGGAGGGTGCTGGGTCATGCCCGGAGGCACAGAGGTCGCCCTTGACGTGCCCGACAGTCTGCGACGCTTGATCGAGCAGCAGTTTGAGCGCCTCAGCACCGCTGACCAGCAAGTGCTGGAAGCGGCGAGTGTGGCAGGGATGGTGTGCACGGTGGCGGCGGTGGCCGCCGGACTCGATACCGAGGAGAGTACGGTGGACGACCTCTGTGCCGCGCTGGCACGGCGGGGGCAGTTTCTGGAGACGCGGGGCACTGAGCGCTGGCCCGATGGCACGCTGACCACGTGCTACCGCTTTCTGCACAGCCTGTATCACGATGTGCTCTACCACCGCACGCCGCTGGGGCGGCGCCAGTGGCTGCATCAGCGGATCGGGGAGCGGGAGGAGGCGGGGTATGGCGCCCGGGCCGGCGAGCGCGCGACCGTGCTGGCGGGGCATTTTGCCCGCGGGGGGGATGCCCGCCGCGCCATACACTATCTGCGGCAGGCGGGCGACAACGCCTTCGCACGGTCAGCATACCGCGAGGCTGTCGCCTGTTATGACCACGCCCTCGAGACCGTGTCGCAGCTCCCCGTGAGCCGCGACACGCGCGAGCAGGCCATCGATCTCCGCCTCGCCCTGCGCAATGTGCTCTGGACCTTGGGAGAACTCGGGCGGCTCTTCGTCACTTTACAGGAAGCCGAAGGGCTCGCCGAGGCCCTGGGAGACCCCCACCGGCTGGGCTGGGTCTCGGTCTATCTCCTGGCGCATTTTGCGCAGGTGTGTGACCCGGACCGCGCTCTCGCGGCCGGGCAGCGCGCCCTGGCCATGGCGACTGCCCTGGGGGATAGGGGCCTCACGGTGGTGGCGCAGCACTACCTGGGCGGAGTCTACCGCAGCCTGGGGGACCATCGGCGGGCGGTTGAGTGCTGCCAAACGAACGTGGCGTGCCTCGACAGCGATCTTCTCCAGGAGCACTTAGGCTTGCCGGGGCTGGCCGCGGTGTTCGCCCGCAGTCACCTCGTCGTCGCACTGGCGGAGTGCGGGGACTTCGCCGAGGGGCAGGTGCCCTCCGAGGCAGGAGTCCAGATGGCTGAGGCGGCCCATCACCCCTATAGCCGGGTCATGGCCTGGTGGGCCGTAGGTTTTCGAGCCCTGCGCCAAGGCGACCTTCCCCGGGCAATCCGTGAGCTCGAACAGGCCTTGGAGCTCGTACAGGGGGTAGACCTGCAGCTCCTCGTGCCTATGGTCGCTGCGCCCTTGGGGGCGGCCTATGCCCTCGCCGGCCGGACTGCCGACGCCGTGCCGCTGCTAGAGCAGGCCGTCACGCAGGCCGTCGCGAGGCAGTACCTGTGGGACCAGGCGCTCCGGATGGTCTGGCTCGGTGAAGCTTATCTGCGCGCGGGCCGGCTGGACGAGGCGGGGATCCAGGCGCAGCACGCCCTTGAGTTCTCCAGGACGCACCAGGAACGGGGCCATGAAGCCTACGCTCTGTGGCTCCTCGGTGAGAGTGCGGCGCATCGAGAGCCCCCAGAGAGCGAGAAGGCCGAGACTCACTACCGCCAGGCCCTCGCCCTGGCCGACGAACTTGGCATGCGCCCACTCCAGGCCCACTGCCACCTCGGCTTGGGCACGCTGTATGCAGCGACCGGCCAGCAGGAGCTGGCTCGCACGGCCCTGGCCGCTGCCATCGCGCTGTACCGGGCCATGGAGATGACGTTCTGGCTACCGCAAGCGGAGGCTACACTGGCGCAAGCGGACGGGTGATGACGGATAATGATGGGCTACCTTTTTGCCCCGCAATGTCATGGCCACTCCCGGTGCTGTGCCAAGGTGCAGCCCATAGCCTACCCTGAGCATGGTACGCCACATGGACGCTGGCAAGCAAGCGCCTCGCGCGACCTAGCCTGGCTCTCTCCGCGACAATCCACCGATGCGTGCAGAATTTATCCATCGATTTTTTCTATTTGCTATAAGCTTCAAGTGCCGTAGGATCCGGATAATCACCGTCTCCTGAGCGCTGGCGGTATGGATCCAGGTGAGAGGGTGCACTCTCGGTGGCGCTGTGGCACAATAGCGTTGGCATTTTCCTGGACGCTGGAGCGGCTGGAAGCTGAAGTCGATGTGACCGGAGCCGTGAGCGTGGAGCACAACGGTAGGCTACTATCCCAGTAGTGTATCAACGGCAGGTGGTGTTCTACACCCGCCATTAACCAGTATGGAGGTGTGACACCCATGGGCGAGTTGACCATTACGAGAATGGCCCAGGCGCGTATTCCAACAGCAGAGGGCACATTTCAGTTATCTCTGTACCTGAACAGTCAGCATACAGGGGAGCATCTGGCATTCGTGCTTGGCAATGTCGTCAACCAACCAGAGGTGTTAGTGCGCATCCACTCTGAGTGCTTTACTGGGGACGTGTTGGGTTCCCTGCGCTGCGATTGTGGTGCACAGCTAGCGCAGGCCATCCAACTGATTGGGCAAGAAGGTGCCGGGGTTATCATTTATCTCCGCCAGGAGGGGCGAGGGATTGGCTTACTGGACAAACTGCGGGCCTATAATCTTCAGGACCAGGGGTACGACACCGTCGATGCCAACTTACTCCTCGGGCACAGGGAGGACGAGCGGGACTACGCGACCGCAGCCCTCATCCTCAAGGATTTGGGGGTGCCTTCAGTCCGGCTACTGACGAACAATCCTCTGAAAATCGCAAGTCTCCAAGCCTGCGGTATCCCGGTGGCCGCGCGTGTGCCCTTGCCCCCATGGGTCACCACCGAGAATGCTACCTATTTGCTGACCAAAGTGCTGCGGATGAACCATTTGTTGAACCTCGATGCCTTCGCCAGCGTTTCCCCAGGTGGCTCCAATGGTATCAAGCCAGAACCTCTCCATCCCTTGGCATCGACGACGCGGGCTCGTGTACGCTCCGCCAGCGATGGCGAAACGGCACGTGCGCGTCCAGTGGAGATGGCAGGCTGGACGTCCCTGGGCCCTGATGAGGGGATTGCCGGCCTGGTGCAAAAAGCTGCTGAGCATCACCGACACACTGGTCGTCCCTTTGTCACCTTAAGTTATGCGCAAAGTGTGGATGGTTCCATCGCGGCCCGTCCTGGTCAGCCCTTGGCGTTGAGCGGTATGCTGTCCATGACCCTGACGCACCAATTGCGGGCGGCGCACGACGCTATCCTGGTGGGTATCGGTACCGTACTGGCCGACAATCCCCGTCTCACCGTGCGCCTGGTCGAAGGCAAGAGCCCACAACCTATTGTGGCTGACAGCCGCCTGCGCTTCCCACTGAGCGCGAACCTGCTGTGTGCGCATCCCCTGGCTCCCTGGATTGCTGCTGGTGAGCCGGCTGATGCCGGCCGCCAACACGTGCTCGAGGCGGCGGGAGCTCGCGTCCTGCGTTTGCCCATGAATGACCGCGGGCATGTCAACCTGACCGCCCTGCTGGAACGGTTAGGTGCATTGGGCATTCACAGTGTGATGGTAGAGGGAGGGGCACGCATCATCACGAGTTTCCTCGCGGAGCGGCTGGTTGACCATATTGTCCTGACGGTGGCGCCCAGGCTGGTTGGCGGCATACGCGCTGTACGGAGATTAACGCATGCCGATCCAGCTCATTTGCCACGGCTGCGCAATCTCCGGTATCAATGGCTCGAGGACGATCTGGTGCTGTGGTGCGATCCAGTCTGGGAGGAAGGATGAAGCGGCTGGCCCTGTACTTCATTGCACCCTACCGTGTCGCGGTGCAGGAGGAGCCCTTATCGGCACCGGCCCCTGACCAGGTCATGGTGCAGACGCTGGTCTCAGCGATTAGCCCAGGCACTGAACTGTTGTTCTACCGTGGCCAAGCACCAACTGATCTGCCGGTAGACGAAACTATTGCTGCCCTTGCCAGTGAGGTGCGCTTTCCGCTCAAGTATGGCTATGCTGCGGTTGGACAAGTAGTCGCAGTGGGTGCGCAGGTCGCTCCCGAGTGGCAAGACCGCCTGGTCTTCAGCTTTCATCCACATGAAAGTCACTTTCTGGCTTCCCTGGATGAGCTGATGCCAGTGCCGCCGCCTGTGTCGCCAGAGGAGGCCGCCTTTGTGCCGAATATGGAAACGGCGGTCAACTTTCTTATGGACGGCCAGCCGCTCATCGGGGAACACGTGGTGATCTTTGGACAGGGCGTCGTGGGTTTGCTCACCACCGCGTTACTGGCGCGCTTGCCCCTGGCTAGCCTCGTGACACTGGACCGCTATCCGTTACGTCGTGAGACCTCCTTAGCCCTGGGCGCGCACACCAGCCTGGATCCCGCCGAGCCACAGGCGCTGACGCGGTTACACGCTGTGCTCCAGCAGGGCGCAGATCTGACGTACGAATTGTCCGGCAACCCGGCAGCGTTAGATCAGGCGATCGCTGCCACGGGGTTTAGCGGACGGGTGGTGATCGGCTCCTGGTATGGGCAGAAGCGGGCTGACATCAACTTGGGGGGCCGGTTTCACCGCAGCCGTATACGCCTGCTTAGTAGTCAGGTCAGCACGCTGGCACCAGAGTGGACCGGCCGCTGGAGCAAAGCGCGTCGACTCCAGGTCGCCTGGTGGATGCTGGAGCAGGTGCGACCTGCCCGTCTCATCACGCACCGTTTTCCCCTGGCACAGGCAGCCCAGGCCTATGCCATGCTCGACCAGCATCCAGAGGAAGCGATCCAAGTGTTACTGACATATGAGGGATAAAAGGAAGGGCTGCTTGCGCGGCCCTCTGCCGACGCAGTCGCAGAAGGAGGCTAGCACCATGTACACTGTGACCATTACACGTGACTTTGTCGCCCAGCATTTCCTCATTGGTGGCGATTGGGGAGCAGAAAACCAGTGGCACTCGCATCATTATAAGGCCGAAGTGCGACTCGAAGGGATGACCCTAGACAAGCACGGCTACCTGGTCGATATCGTGGATATCGAGACCAACCTGGAAGCGCTGGTGGGCTACTTTCGGGACAAGACGCTGAATGAAACGCCGGAGTTTGCCGGCCTCAACCCCAGCATCGAACACTTTGCCCGCATCGTCTGTGAGGCCCTCTCAGAGCGCATCAAGGCCCCCACCTTGGAGGCGATCACAGTGCGTATGTGGGAACACGAGCAGGCCTGGGCCGCCTACCGCAAAGAGCTGTCGCCGGCTACGGCAAGGTGAATGCTCCATGCCTATCCCCACTACCTATAGCTTTACGCGCTATCTTAGTGCGAAGAAGAGTGTCGACGACCGCGCCCTGAACCAGCATGTCTGGCAGAGCCTGGCTGCTGCACTGCCTTGCGCCCCCCCCGAGCAGCCGTTGCAGATCCTCGAGGTTGGCGCCGGTCTTGGCACCACGGTGGAGCGGCTTTACGCTGGCGGTATGCTCACCAACGCGATTTACACCGCCATCGACCTTGAGCCCAGGCTCATTGCTGAAGCCCGTCACCGTCTCCCACAGTGGGCCGCCGCGCAGGGTTTGCACGTGCGCCAGGACAGTCAAGAACAAATACATATGCAGCGGCCGGGCCTGGACATCAGGGTGGCAACGGAGGTCATCGACTTGTTTCGTTTCATCGCCCGCGAGCAAGGCCAACGGACCTGGGACCTGCTCATTGCCCAGGCATTGCTCGACCTGGTGGATGTGCCCACGACTTTACCGGCACTCCTCTCCCTCCTGCGGCCGGGTGGCCTCTTGTACTGCCCCATCACCTTTGACGGTGGCACGGTCTTCCAGCCGGAGATCGACCCGGAGTTCGATGTGGTCGTTGAGGCATGCTATCACCAGACCATGGATCGACGCCTGGTGGCTGGCAAACCGTCCGGGGACAGTCGTACCGGGCGACATCTCTTTACCCATCTTCAGGCCGCCGGTGCGGAGGTGCTCGCCGCCGGCAGCTCCGACTGGGTGGTGTTTGCTGGCTCCAACGGCTACGTTGCAGATGAGGCCTATTTTCTGCACTTCATCATCCACACCCTGCACACCGCTCTGACGGGGTGTCCACACCTGGACGCTGAGCGCTTTACAGCCTGGATTGCGCAGCGCCACGCCCAGGTAGAGCAAGGCACGCTCGTATACATCGCGCATCAGTTGGACTTACTGGGACGTGTGTCCGCGTCTATCGGAGAGACCAGGAAGTGAAATCATCGTAAGAGGTCGTATGCCTACCGAGCAGCTCATCCGCGATTTTTATAATGCGATGCACAGCGTCCATGCGCAACCCGGCAATGCGTATGATCTGGGCGATCATCTACACGATTTGACCGTGCACAAACACCTGGATCAGGACCCGCTCATCCAATTTCGCGAGGCCTACCAGTGGGTGCACCAGGCGAGTGCCCGGCTCGTCGCCGATGCCGGCTGTGGCTATGGGGGCTTCGCCGTCTTCGTGGCGAGCCAGGCGCCGGCTATCCTCGTCGATGGCTATACGCTCAGCGATGTGCAACAGGCTGTCGCCCAGCAGGTGTTTGCCCGCCTGCACATGACGCAAGCGCGCGTGTTGCTGCAGAGCTATGACCGCCTCGTGCGGCAATACGATGCAATCGTCGCCATTGAATCGCTCGGCCACGCGTCCGATGTGGGTGCAACCTTGCGCCATTGGGCCAGGCATCTACGGCCAGGGGGCCTGGTGGTGATCATCGACGAAATTTTTCGGCCCGAGGTGTCGCCCAAGCATCCTGAGATCCAGCAGTTTATGCAGTTTTGGCGCTTTTCCGTGTTGTTGCAGCGGGCCCGTGTGGAAGCCTTCGTGTCTGCGGCCGGCCTGCACCTTGCTGCCTGGGATATCCTGAGTGCGCGCTATCAGGTGCCGCATCGGCCGGATGACGCGTGTGACCACCTCCTGCGAGCGTATCAGGAGCAGGGTGCACACCCGGGGTATGTCGGGGGGATATTCCTGGAAAAATTTTATAATCGAGGATGGGTCGACTATGTTCTGATGGTGCTGACGCAGCGCAGTGCTCGGGGAAGCTATGCAACCCAGGGATGAATCAAGCCTGATCTATTTTATTGAGCCTCCGCTGGGCCATCTCTCAGGCGGCTCAATGTACAATTTAGAAATGGTCAAACGCTTAGAGCGCGATGTCCTTGGCCAGACATTTTTTCACCCTTTACAGAGCCCTGTGAGTGAGCTTGTGCAGCATCTCGAGGCCTGGCCCTCACGGTGTGTCTGTGTTCTCGATGGACTCTATGTATCGGTTCCTGCGTTCAAAGCCTCCCTGCAACAATTTTTGCCCTATGCCCAACGGACGTATCTCATGCTTCACTATCTTGAGTCGATGAATACCTACTACGCGGCTCAGGAAAAGGCAGTGCTCTGGGCTGGCGAGAAGCTCTGGCTGAGAGCCGTGCAGGGGATTATCGTTCCCAGCCGGCAACTGCGGGAGTACCTCGCACGTCAGGGCATAGACAAAGAGAAGATTACCGTCGCTTCCCCGGGGATCGCAAAGGTGCCAGCGGGTCGTCTCCCTCATCCTAAGGTACTGACGGCAAACGACCCGATAAGGCTGATTGCTGTAGGAACCCTGTCAAGAGGTAAAGGGCAACTCGATGTGGTGCACATGTTAGCCCAGATGCCAGCGACGCATGTTCGGCTGCATCTGGTTGGTGACTATGCACAGAATGCCAGTTACACAGAAGAGATGCGGGCGCTCATACAGCAATCGCACCTGCAAGAGAGCGTCATTATCCATGGTAGCATGCCGCAACAGGCTCTCTTTGAGCTGTTGCTCCAGTGCGATCTGTATCTCTCCGCCTCGAGCTATGAGAGTTACTCTATGGCTACTGCTGAAGCAGCGGCGCACGGGTTACCAGTCTTAGCGTATGCCACCGGAGCCATTGGGGACTGGATTGAGGACGGTGTCAATGGCAGGCTGATTGAGCTTGGGAAGCCAGAGCAATTTTTCCAGGCACTCCGTAGGCTGCTCACCGAGCGTCATGCACTCAATCAGTTGCGGCACAACGCCTGGGCGCGCACCGCGAACCTGGCTTTTAACTCCTGGGATAAAACGTATCACGATTTCCTACAGGCGTTGGAGAAATGATTACGTAGCCGAGGTCGTGGACGTGCGGCAGCTAACGGCGACGGAGGTCGTAGCTCCCGCCGCCGTCTTGCGCTTTGTCGACAACCTATCTACCGGTAGAGGCCTTGGTTGCGCTCTTCGCAGCTGCCGCTGGTTTCGGCATCGCCGCAGTCGGCACCATGATGTGCGCGTACTTCGTATCCTTCCACATCACCCATGGGCCACCGGTGTTAGGATCCGTCGGAAAGGCGTCGAGCTGACTGCGGTCAGTCGGGAGGAGCATGATGTGGGGCCCACTCACGACCCACTGGTTATCAGGCGTCTGCTTGGTGGCGTAGGGCTCCGTATTGCTTGCACCAGTATCGCCCTTCAGCATGTAGGCCACACCGACTGCCTTCGGCTGCGGTGGATCCTTCTTGTTCATCCATGCATCACCCCAGGCCTGCCATTCCTTATCGAGGCACATCGGGTTCCCTGCCGCGACCATACACATCCAGCCGTTCGTGCCGGCGCGTAACTGTTTCATCTGCCCATCAGAACCGGCAGCCATGACGGTCGCGTTCTTGCCGATCTCCGGCGGTGCGGCGCTCACCGCTTTCGCGATCGTCGCGGCATCTGATTGTCCGCGGCCCTTCGCCATGGCCTCGTGGCTCGACTTCGTTTTCGAGCTTGTCGGCTTCGCGCTTTCCTGCGCGGAGACGGCCCAACTGGCGGCGAGAACGAGGACTCCTGTCACTGCAGCCACTATCTTTCGCATCAGTGCACCTCCTCAGTGTAGGCTAACGTAAAAAAATTCGCGCGCTATTATGCCACAGTGTGAGCGGAAGTACAGCCCTGGAGTAACCCAGCGTGCGCCCGGTGGGGGGGAACTGTGTTCCAGTCGCCATGGTATCTATCCTTCTAGCTAGGGGGTACCGGCAGGTTGTCCGCTGTGCTGCTCCTGGAGATGCGGCACTAAAACGGCATTGTGCGCTGCTACTCCGGCCACTCCCCCGCCCCCCGCACGCCTCGGCAGCCCCGCCGGAGCAGCCCGCAGCAAGGTGGAGCGTGGCCTCGCGCGACTGTCGCTGGGGCTGGACAGGAGGCACAGGCTGGGCTAGAGTGAGGTCATCTTGGCCCGCGCCACAACAGCATCGCGGGCTTCGCCGTCGACGGCGCCTTCGGGCGGTTGACGGCCATTGGGCACGTGGCGACCGAAGCGGTCCCCCCGTTTGGGTTATGGTGCAGCGTACACACATTTAACGTATACCCGTTGTGAGAGGGAGGCGTTTCATGGCATCGTCAGACAAGCACACGCTCACGTTTCTTCGTGGCTCTGGTTTTCTGCTTCGCTTAGTCGGTGTGTGGGATCTCATGGCGGATGCGTCCAGTCAATGGCCAGCGCAAAAAGGTTTTTTGATCTTCAAAGAGACGAAGATCGTTGCCGTGATTGAACGCAATGCAGATATGCGCAGAGGAATCGAAGGGACGTATGCTGTGGAGGGCAATCGGATTATTCTTACCGGGCTCTTTATTGATACCGCACCAGAACAAGGCGCGCTGGGCGATGGTGAGTTTGAGCTTGATGGTGACATGCTGACGATCAAATGGCTCTCGACGAATCCAACGTGCCAAACGCCACAGCAGGTCGATACATTTCGACGCCGCGCCCAAGGAGATGATGGAGTGGTCCTCCCACCAGTGGAGATCTACGAGTCCGACGCGCCCAACGCCACCTCAGGTCGATAAATGTTTATACCGCTCTTCAATGGCAGGATCATGGGTAAGGGTGGAGAACATGACACCGACAGTGCCCACCTCCTTACAGCATGGGTGCTTCTCTTAAAGCAGACCTGGGGGCAGGCCGGCATCTGGATATTTCATCGCCAGTACCCTATGATGCAGGCGCACGTGAGCGAGATTGTACCCCGTGGTGAAACCGACTTTCATGTTGCAGAGGCGTGACAATGGCACACGACACATCCCAGCAGGGCACTGCCGCCCCCGTGCCAGTGACCCTGCTCGTTGGGTTTGTGGGCAGTGGCAAAACGACCCTGGCGAACCGCATTCTCTCCGCGCAACACGCCCAACGCATGGCAGTCATCGTCAACGAATGTGGCGACCGTGGGGATTGACGGACGGCTGATCGTGGGCGTCGAGGACAACAGCATCGAACTGCGCCATGGCTGGCTGTGCTGCACCGTGCAGGGAGATTTGGCCGATACCTTGCAGCAGCTGTGAGCGCGACGGCGCCAGACCGTCGACGCGAAGCCGTTCGAGCGCATCGTGATGGAGGCCTCGGGCCTGGCCGCACCCGGCCCCGTGCGCCAGAGGCTGCTGGCGGAGCCCGCGCTGCACGCGCACGTCCAAGTCGATGGCGTGATCACCACGGCGCATGCCAAGCATATGATGCAGCAGCTGGCCGACCATCCCGCGGCTGCGGCACAAGTGGCGTATGCCGATCACATGATTGTGCATCACTGTGATCAGTGTGCGGGCGACGCACTGGCGGCTGCGGAAGCCGCCCTCCACGCCTGCAAGCAGCCCGTGGACATCGAGCGGGCCACCCGGGCAGCGGTCGACGTGGGGCGTGTGCTCAACCAGCAGACATGGGATGCTGCGCGGGTGAGAGCAGCGCTCGCGCACGGGGTCGTGGGCAGCGCCCACGCCCATGAGCACGCCCACGCGCACCTCCACACCCAGGGGGCACGAACTGATGCGCCTGAAAGGCATCCTCAACTGCCAGGCGCATGACCAGGCCGTGGTGATGCAGGGGGTGTATCAGTGGCTTGAGGTGCGGCAGGAGGCTGGCGCGCCGCCGGCCGTATCCGCTTTGGTATTGATTGGCCGACATTTAGACGAA
>Ga0081455_10001657_pt1 | contig 26985 bp, 32 predicted proteins | sample TabmetS3T2R1_FD_70207 | JGI IMG/M metagenome (GOLD analysis project Ga0081455, IMG submission 70207) | Tabebuia heterophylla rhizosphere microbial communities from the University of Puerto Rico - S3T2R1 | ecosystem: Host-associated > Plants > Roots > Rhizosphere ...
CGTCATCAGTAATCGTAAGAACCACCCACGCCGGGGGGTCGGTGCCTCTGTTTTGATCGGCCCGGTGCTCCACTGATACTCGGCTCTGTCGCGCTTTGGCGTGACGGATAACATTGGTAAGACTCTCCTGCACGCAGCGATAAAGAGTCAGATCGATCGACTCGCCATAGGTAGGATGCAGGCCCTCAGAAAAAAATTCGAAAGATACAGCCGACTGCTGCGCATCGCGCTCCGCAACAAGGGCGGACAACAATTCGGCGACAGGGACTTGGCCAAGTGCCATAGGCCGCAACCGATTTAGAATGCCTCGGTTGATGGACTGGAGGCCTTCGACCATCGCCAGCATCTCACGTGCTCGGCCTTCGAGTGGTGTTCCGCCTAAGGTGTTGGCGAGTAATGTTGTGTTGGTCTTGAGGCCAAATAGGTAGGGACCGACTTCATCGTGAAGGTCGAGGGCTGTTTGACGACGTTCGTCGTCTTGCGCAGTAATCAGGCGTTTACTTAATCGTCTGTTCTCAACTTTCATCGAGCCCAGCACGGTAGCAAGCCCATTGAAGTGTTCGGCAATGACAGCGAGCTCCCGAGCCTTTGGATGAGGCAGGCGAACGTTGTAGTCGCTCCGTCCAAGGTCAAGCAGACCGTCCGCCAAAGATTTTAGCGGAGCAAGTACGCGACCGAAAAGAAAATGTAGAATCGCAATGCTGGCAATCCCAATGAGGAGCGCCGCCGCAGCGAGCGCCATCGCATTTTCCCATACTTCGGCAATTTCATCGCCGGGCGCGCTTGAAATCACAATGGAGCCCAGGTCACGCCCCTGCGAAATGATCGGAACGGTGCGGGTGTCGACGGGCGGAGCGATGAAGGCGACAAACCAACCGGGTGCGGGGGGTCGAGTGTCAAACACTTTTTCTTGAGACATTATCTCTTTCGGTGAACCGGACGCGGTGCCCAAATGAGACGTGTCTCTTACCGAAATTCGAATATGGCGGATGGAGCCGAGCTGAGCCGGAATTGATGCAAGAGCCTCACCTGGTGAATCACTCTTTTCGACGGTCGGGATTGCGTCGCGAATTAGCCCTTCAGCGAGGTTCATCGCAGCATTGATCTCAATGCGCGTTGATTTCCTGGCCTGCAGAATGGTAACGGCCCCGCCAACGAGCCATGCGATCGCAGAGAGAGCGATCAATATGAAGAGTAACTGCGTTCGAATTGAGTAGCGGCGAAAGAGAATAGATAGCCCCACAATGGGGTGGGGACGAAAATTCTGCGTGCTGCGAGCAAGGCTCGATATCAACTCACTTACCACAACCGTCCACCCGATCGGCAACCGGCACGCATTTGCGGCCCCCCAGACTGCAGAACTCTTTGCTCGGTTAGTATTATTGCATCGCTGAAGATGGGAGTCATCGCGTGGTCGTCACCACGTATTTCTGATGCGCGCGCCATCGATTCGATTTGCCACCAGTCACCGGAGCACGCCCCATCGTCGCGCAGGCGACGGCTGAGCGCGCACGGGGCGTACGAACATCGTCGTTCGTGAATACGCTGGCCTCTGCGCCCAGGGGTTCCGATCGAGCCGCCGCCGGGTGCCTGGCGCTGTATGTCGGAAATGGTAATCGCCCAATTTCGCCAGGCCATTTCGCATGCTCCTGCAAAATCACGAAGGGCGACGGTACCATCGTGCCGTTCATCGAGCAGATGCGTCATTCCGATGCCACGAATGGGGCAAACGATTCCGCCTTATGCAGGTGATGCAGCTGCTGGCGTCGGGCGGAGTGACGATGGCCGCGGGGGCCATGATCTCGCTATCGTTCGCGCTGTCGCCGCCGTTTGCGCTGCTGCCGTCACGATCGGTACCAGTCGATATTAACCGCGATGTCGTATCTCAAAAGCACCAGACCGTTGAGACCGTGGGCGCAGCCATCGCCGACGGTTTTGAGCGCCGATGGCAGCCGACCACCGACGCGCCATTGCTGCCACTACCAATGCGGCCATCGCGTGACCCGCTCGAGGGCCTGATCGGCGGCCTGCCGATGCAACCGTTGTCGGAGGATCCATCACCGATGATGCAAGCCGCAGCGATCGATCGCGCCGCGGTGCCACAGGCCGATCCACAAGTAGTCAAGGTGGCGCTGCAAGAAACGCCAGCGCGGCGATCAGATGTTTGCGCCCGTCACGGCAAGCGCCGGGTCGACTACACGCAAAACGGTCACCGTTACTGGCGCTGCGTGGCTCGGCGGTAGTCAAATTTTGGAAGCGAGCGCGTGAAAATAGTTGGACTACGGTCCAACTCGATTTCGTGAGCCGCAAAGCAAATAATCGGCTTGGGCGCCGATGCATCGAAAAATCGGACGATGCGTATGATGAAAGCCTCGCGTTCCTTCACTAAGGCAAAGAATAGGGACGAGCAGGGGTCGGCGCTGACCAAAATCAGCATCAGGACTTTCGCTGCATCATCGCTCAAGCTCGGCATTATTTGCTTTGCCGCGTGGTCAGTGCTGTTTTTTCCCGGATTGGCGCTTGCCCGCGACCTCGACGGGAAATATTCAAATTCGCCGCTCAAGCAATGGTTCGAAAGTCTCGCAAGTCGAAGAGGCCCTTGCTGTTCAGTCGCTGATGGCCAGACCGTTGAGGATGTGGATTGGGATTCGAAAGATGGAAAATATCGAGTGCGACTTGACGGCCAATGGATCGAGGTACCGCCCGACGCGCTGGTAACCGTGTCAAACAAGTACGGACTGCCCGTGGTATGGCCATACAAGGACTATGAGGGCAAGACGCAGATCAGGTGCTTTATCCCTGGAGCGGGCGGGTAACAAACTCTCCTCGCGTGGGCAGAATTTGCTCAACGGCTCACAATCTTCGGAGGCTCGAGTGGGTCAGCGTGATTGACCCACTAATGGACAACCATCCGCTAACATTTGTCGCTTGTCAGCCAGCTGTCACCCGGTCGAGCCAGGAAAGGTCATCCGAAGCGGAAGTTCATGCACAACTCTGACTACTATCGAGAGCAGGCGGACTATTATCGCCAACTTGCAGCAGCCACGGAAAACGCGGAGGCCAAACGGGAATTTTTGGAACTAGCGGAAGCATGCGAAGAGGCGGCCGACAGAATGGACGACTGTCGGGCGAGTGGATAGCCAGTCTGTCATTAACGAGGGGTGCGTTGTCATGATTGTCGTGCGCAAAGGAGACGTGCTTTCTTCATTGAAAGTTTAAACAGCAGGAATCGCTTTAAGCGTCGCTCTGTTTCTTGCCACCGCTGCCTCCGCGGGCCCAAAGGAGGACGTAGCGGCAGCAACTTTAAAATGGGCGCAAGTGATTGGCGAAGGCGACCCCGACAAGGTGTTACTGTTGTATTCCGACGACGCCGTTCTTTGGGGAACGTTGTCGCCGACCGTACGCGCTGATCGTGCGGCGTTGCGGGATTATTTTGTGGGAGCCTTCAAGGTTCTTCCGGGTCTAAAGGTCGCATATGGCGATCAGCTGATCCGCGTATACGACAATACGGCGGTTAACACAGGCTACTACACTTTGTCTTTCGTCAAGGATGGAGAGACCAAGACTGTACCTGCGCGCTACAGCTTTACGTACGTGAAGCGCGGGGGCGACTGGCTCATTGTGGACCACCATTCCTCGACCGTGCCCTCGGCGCCGAAATAACTCTCAAGCACTACGCTGCGTCGACAATAAGTCTGACGGAAATTTCCAAACGCCCCGTTGAGTGTGCTAAGCCGGGACACTCGACAGAGTGTAGCATAGTGATTGGAGGAAAGTGATGCCTCTGCAGAAGTTCATTATCGAGCGTGACATTCCAAAGGTGGGCACATTTGAACGCGAGCAGTTACGGGGAGCGGCAGCGAAATCGAACGAAGTCTTGCGTCAACTTGGCCCCGATATTCAGTGGATCGAGAGCTACGTCGCCGACAACAAGACGTTCTGTGTCTATCTCGCCAGTGATGAGGCGATCATCCGCGAACACGCCAAGATCAGCGGGTTCCCGGCGACGAAGATTACGGCGGTGAACAAGATGATCGATCCAACCACCGAAACCTCGTAACGACTGAGCATTGCGAACATTTGGTTGCTACTCGGGAATGTCCGCGTTGCGGTGCAAGCGGACATTCCATCGCTGGCGCCAAATGTCCGCGCAAATGTCTGAACTCCGCGCTGTATCGGTTGGTCAGCAATGCGCCCGTACCGACGGGGAGCGCACATAGCGCTACTGGGTCTTGCGAGTCTTGTGAGCTTTGGCTTTTCTAATTCGAGGGCCATCGCACAGTACCGCATGGCGATGGATCCCACTGTGCTCACGGTCGAGCAGGAAAAGACGCAGGCGGCAAAGCCGGGCTCGGATTTCAAGGAATGTGCGAACGGTTGCCCGGTGATGATCGTCATCCCGGCTGGCAAATTTACTATGGGTTCACCGGAGAACGACCCCGACCGGGATCCCAGTGAAGGCCCGCCGCACGAGGTAACAATCACGAAGCCATTCGCCGTTTCCAAGTTCGAGGTGACATTCGAAGAATGGGACGCATGCGTCGCCGCGGCCGGGTGCCCGCGAGTCCCAGACCATTGGGGACGTGGAACGATGCCCGTGATCAACGCAAGCTGGATCGACGCCAAACAGTTTGTAGCCTGGCTCTCTCAGCTGACTGGCGCTGACTACCGACTGCTGACCGAGGCCGAATGGGAGTATGCAGCGCGAGCTGGTGCGAAAACCCGCTACTCCTGGGGCGATCAACCTCGTGAAGGCAACGCCAATTGCGACGGATGCGGGAGTAAATGGGATCTTCGGCAAACGGCCCCAGTTGGATCGTTCAATCCTAACTCGCTGGGGCTTTACGACATGCACGGCAATGTCTGGGAGTGGGTTGAGGATAGCTGGCATGAGAACTACGACGTCGCGCCAACAGACGGATCAGCGTCGATCCAGGGAGACGATCCAAACTACCGTATCATTCGCGGCGGCTCCTGGCGGAACGAGAGCGAGCATGTTCGCGCGGCCGCCCGCTTCAAGCGCAATGTAAATGTCCGGTTCGACACGCTCGGCTTCCGGGTCGCGAGAACGATGCAGCACTGATCATTTCGCACTCAGTGCGTTCAATCGCGCGCTGACATCGCGAACTCGTGCGAAACAACATGCAATGGTATCAGAAGGCCGACGCGGATTCCGACCGATCGGTCAAAAGCGGACTTGCCTTGCGTGCGTAAGACTCACGGCCGCTCGCAATAGCGATGTGTGAAGCACGTCACTGACGACTAATTTCGATCATCGTATAACGGTGTGGGCCTATCGTCCTTCAGCGGAATCTCTTCCGTTTCATACGGAACATGTCTGAAGGGAGATGCCGCGATGAACAATCAACTTCAGTAAGAACGCCAACCTATTCTGCAAAACGCAGACTGGAGGGTTTGACCATGAAATCAACAAGGAAGAACTGGTGGTGCAAATTGCTGCTCGCCGGGGCCGTAGCGGCGGCGTTTGTTCCTGCACCAACGCGGGCAGATGTCATCATGGATTGGAACACAAAATCGGATGAGATCGCTGCCCAAAAACAAGTCTCGCCTTTCAATCACTCACGTGGCACGGCGATGCTCCACGTCGCGATGTTCGAAGCTGTGAACGCTATCGAAGGCAGATACCTGCCATATAAACTGAATTTGGCGGCTGATCGGAGTACTTCAAAAGAGGCCGCAGCGGCTTCGGCGGGCCACGGTATCCTGCTCGCGCTCTATCCGGATCAACAGAGCGCTCTTGATGCAACGCTGGCAACAATGCTCGCCGGCATTGCCGATGGTGAAGCAAAAGGGAAGGGGATCGACCTCGGAAAAAAAGCCGCTGCCGATTTAGTCGCGCTACGGGCAAACGATGGAAATGATGCCCAGGAAACTTATCGGCCACATACCACCCCCGGCACATACATTCCGACGGTTATTCCAGTGTTTTCCACATCAGGTGCCGTCACCCCGTGGGTGATGACGAGCGGCTCTCAATTTCGCCCTGCTGCGCCTCCGGCGCTGACCTCCGAGACGTGGACGAATGATGTGAATGAAATTCGTGAGCTCGGAAGGATTGACAGTCCCAAGCGCACGCCCGAGCAAACCACAATCGGTCGTTTCTGGTTTGTTGTTGGTCCCCGAAGCTACAATCCGATCGTCCGACAGGTCGCGATGACGAAGGACATGGATATTGCGGACTGCGCTCGGTTGTTCGCATTGACCGCTATGGCAGGAAACGACGCCTACATAGCTGTGTTCGATGCCAAATACGCCTATAACCTGTGGCGGCCTATCACCGCGATCCGAAACGCGGATCAGACCAACAACAATGCTACGCCCCGCGATGCCTCATGGCGGCCTCTTGGCGATACGCCGATGCACCCGGAGTATCCATGCGCACACTGCATCACGTCGGCTGCAGTTTCAGCCGTTATTCAAGGCGTGGCTGGCAGTGAGATTGGGGAAATCTCAATGACCAGTCCGACCGCGCCCGGCGTTATCCGCAAATGGACTCGCCTGCAGGACTATAGCGAGGAAGTTTCCATGGCCCGCATATATGCCGGTTTCCACTATCGCTTCTCGACCATAGTGGGAAAGGATATGGGCAAAAAGATAGGCGAGTTGACAGTTGCAACCCAAATGCGTCGTGCTGAGAATGCATTTGCGCAGCCGCGTTAGGTCCATCAATGACGCTCATACAATCCCGCCGACCAAAAGGCCGGCGGGATTGTTTTTGAGCAAGGCGTTCGGCAGCCCAGGTACGATGTTTTGGGTCAATAACGGACATAGCCCCGCTTCCGACAATGTATGTCCACTTAGGACCGCAAGCGAACATCAGCGGTAGACGGCCGCAGTCGACAAAAAATCAAGGTCACCGCAAAGAAAAATCAAGGGGTTCCGCAAGATTTCCGGCAAGCTGACGGCTACGGCTTCGCACATCGTCGTTCCAGTCCTACCGAAAGTCGTCTCTAACCAAAATCTACATATTGCCAGCAGCTAGGTGTCGAGCGTCAACGCAGGGACGCCGCCTTGAAGAATTGCCAGCCGCCATCGTCGATTTGGCAATCCTCAGAGTGATTGTGGTGTTCCTGTGGTGGACGGTTGCCAAAATCCACAAACCCGAAGCTCCCAACTCGGATCGATCCGTCGCCTATGGAAAATCGCAGAGAACCGACGTTGAAGACTGGTCCACGGCCAGCGTCGTCGAAAGGACGTCGTGCATGCAGTACGTCGTAGGTGCAACCCACGCGGTGACCGCCATCCCGCCCGCGACGATCACGCACGCGGTGACTTTCCTCTCGATTTTCTTCGGTTCGCTTGCAGCAGGCCTTGCGGGATTCGCTTTCTCGGCGATTGCCGGCGCCGTGCTCTTCCACCGGTTGGCACCCATCGAAGCCGTTCCGCTGTTGCTCGCCTGCAGCATCACGACACAGCTCCTCAGTATCACAAAGCTATGGGGCACCATGCAGTGGCGGCTCTGCATTCCATATTTGATCGGTGGCATCGCCGGCATCCCTGTCGGTGCAAGCTTGCTGGCAGGATTTAGCCCCCACACCTTTGCCGCCGGTTTCGGAATCTTCCTACAGCACCTACATGCTTCTGCGGCCTCCCTTCACCTTTAACGGCGGCGGGCGAATGGCGGAGATTGCAGCCGGTTTTGCTGGAGGCATAACTGGCGGCGCGACGGCCATGCCCGGCGCGATCCCGACCATTTGGTGCAATCTAAAGGGACTGTCCAAGATCCAGCAGCGCGCCGTCGTCCAGCCATTCATCCTGCTCATGCAGATTGCGACCATGGCCTACTTTTCAAAGCTGGGCATTTTGGTCTCCGCCACCTGGATAACGTATTTGTGGTGCGCGCCGGCCGTTGTCGCGGGGACGTTCTTGGGGCTCTGGCTCTTCGACCGGGTCGACGACGGAAGGTTTCGCCGGCTTGTCCTGCTTTTCCTGCTGATCTCCGGCGGGACCATGATCCTTTAATCCGCAAACGCACAGCTGGGGCTGACCCGACGGGAGTACTCAATGGATCTTCGACGACGCCGATTTCTTTTTCTGACTGCCGGCGCCGCGGCTGTGCCGCTCATTGCCGGGATGGCAAAGGCGCAAGCCTACCCGGCGCGACCGGTGCGCGTGATCGTGCCATTTTCGCCTGGCGGCCCAACCGATGTCTTTGCCCGCATTGTCGCGGGAAACCTCTCGCGCAGTCTCGGTCAGCAGTTCTACGTCGAGAACCATCCGGGCGCCGGTGGAAATCTTGGCATGGGTGCCGGAGCGCGAGCGGCTTCGGACGGTTACACCGTCGTGGTTGTCAGCACGAGCTATATTGTCAATCCCAGCCTCTACGCGAAAATTCCATACGATCCGTTCAAGGATTTTGCTCCCGTTACCTTGGCGGCCGCGACCCCTAATGTGCTGCTGATTCATCCATCGATTCCGGCGAGCAACGTCAAGGAACTCATTGTGTTTCTCAAGGAGAATAACGGCAAATACAGTTACGCCCACTCCGGTATCGGCACCACGTCACATCTGTCCGGGGAAATGTTCAAGCATTCGCAAGATCTCGATCTGGTTTCGGTGCCATTCGCCGGTGCGGCGCCTGCGGTCCAATCGGTGCTGGCCGGTCATACGCCGATTGCCTTCACCGTACTTACGCCCGCCGTTCCGCAAGTTAAGGAAGGAAAGTTGCGCGCATTGGCCGTGACCACGCCGAAGCGTACACCGGCACTGCCCGGCGTAATGACGATGGCGGAAGCCGGGCTGCCCGGCCAAGAGTCTGACACCATGTCGGGCGTTGTTGTCCCTGCCCACACGCCGCCGCCCATTATCGAGCTGCTCCATCGCGAGATCGGCAAGGCGATGATTGAGCCGGAGGCCGCTCAGAAGCTCGCATCGCTGGGCTTTGATACGATCGACAGCACTCCGGAAGAATTCTCGAGCCGGATCGAGACCGAGATCCCAAAATGGGCGAAGGTCATTCGGCTCGCCGGCATCAAGGCTGAGTAGATCACGGAAACGAATAACACCAAGCAACGGTCATGCGGAAACCTCAGTCTGGAGGCCAGATCTGGCCCATTTGCGATCCCGCTCAAGGAAATTTCAGGACCGCCTCAAAGAAAAATCCGGATTGTCTCCAAGGCTGACGCCGATCAAGCCGCTATCCTTGGCGCTGCTGGTGCTCGCCACCTCGCCGACAGACGCATTCACACTTAATGGAAGACAAATTTAGAAGGATCGCTGGCGCCGTGCTCGATATCGGCATCATTGCGTTGATGCTCGTATCGCTGGTCTGGAACGCCCCCGCTTTCAAAATGCAGGAAAACCCGGCGCCCGCACTGGCTAAAACATTTGACGATCGCTGGGCCGAATAGGTCCAAGCACAGTGCTTGGGCAAACGTGCCGGGCGGTAATAAAGTGCCGCCAGCGGCCGGCTAATTCAGTGACACACCAACACTGGAGTTTTCGTGTGCGTCAGCACCTTGTTTGTAACACTTCCGAGCACTACTGCGGATAGTCCGCTGCGTCCGTGCGACGCCATGACGATAAGATCGCACCCCCGATCCCGGGCTGTTGCAATGATGGCTTGATAGGGTTGCGCATTCTCCACCTGAATCGTATCGCAGGGCACACCGGCCTGCTTGGCCGCATTGGCCACTCGGTTCAGCACGCTCGCAGCATGATTCTTGATCTGCTCGGTATGTTTGGCGAGTTCCTCAAAAGCGCGCTGCGCTTGCGTTTCTGAAACGCTGAGCCAGTTGAACGGTTCCTCGACGACAATCACGGTTACCTTGGCTCCCACGGATTTCGCCAGCGACAATCCATTCGTCACCCCATGCTCGGCCAACTCCGACCCGTCCGTCGGAATGAGAATATGCCGGTACATGCTCCACCTCTCTGTTCAATCCTTTGGCAGGCGATCGCAGCTATCGGGCCGCACCGTAGTGCCGCGCTTGTCGAGCGGGACCCTGCAATTATCTACACGCTGGTCGTCTTTCCATTTGTCACTGAGGCGTTCCTTGCCAGTGAGTTTTTCGGTTTCATTCGACGGCACAATTGTGCCCACGGCCTGACCGGAGTTGGTCTGGCCAATCATTTGGGCACCGACATCGACGGGAGCCAGCGCGGCGGCCATCAAGGTGATTGCGAGTGCCTTATTCAACGCCGACCTGCTGGTCTTTATGAAAGTTAGCTCGCACTATTCTGACCCACACCGACGGACTGATCGAATAGTCGGAAATGAATGGCCGCTTTTTGAACCAAAGCGGTCATTCATTTTGCAGCGCGAATGTCCGCTTTCGGAGAAAAGCTGACACTGCCGGACGTGGTAATTCGACTCCCTTCAGTGATCCGGTTTGACCCGGTACCATACTCTGTCTTTGAGCCTCGGGGGGGGCGGCAATGAGGCGGGCGCGAATTCGTCACGCTTCTTGGCAGTGCTGCTGCCTGACCGTCGGCCCGCGCCGATGATGTAATCGAATAAATCTAGTGACGTCCGGCTATTGGCCCACAGCGGGCATACCGCTCGCAGCTACGAATGTCGGCTTTGGAAGTAAAGCAAACAGCACAATTGGCGGCTGGCCCGCCATTTCAAAGCGGGGGTCAGCTACCAGCCTGTCGCCGTAAGGCTAAGCCGCAGCAATAGATCCACACTGGCTGCGCTCAGCACGTGCGGACAAACTTAACTCCCCGTTGAACCGAGTTGATTGAAGCGTGCTTTTTGCTCGTCGGTCAGTAACCCGTAGAAATTCTGCAGCGCCGGTTCCACGATTCTGATGGCTTTCGACATGGTTTGGAGCCGTTGCTCCATCGCCACAACGCGGCTGGTTGGCGTCATCGGCTCTGCCGTGGAGCAATTTGCCTTGAGGAATTCAGCTGCTTTGTTGGCGGCTTCGTTCAGCTCATTGAGCGCGTTGCGCTGAGGCTCGGTTGGATTGACTGCTCGCACGATCCGCTCGGTCGGCATGATCGTCGTTTTCATCATTTCCTCTCCGCATTTCTGCGAGAGATCGGCAAGCCGGTTGCCACCGCGAGAACTCGAGGCTTGAGCCCCCGTGTTGACAGTATTGAAACGCGCTTTCTGTTCATCGCTTAAGGAATCATAGAAGCGCTTCATGGGCGGCTCCACAATGCTGAGCGCCAGCAACATCGTTGCGATGCGCTTATCCATCGCGGCGAGCCGTCCTGTCGGGGTACTCGGCAAGTCGTCCGGGCACGCCGACTGCAGCGTGTCCACCGCTTTTGCAGTGGCGTCCTTCAGCTCGTTAAGCGCAGCCTGTTGAGCCTGATCAGGCTGTACCAACTCGGTAATCTGCTGGATTGGCCAATCGGTCAGCGCCGTTGCCTTTGCGCTGCAAACAACCGGGACAGTCGGAGACGGGTGTCCATTTCTCCGCGCGTATCGGGTGCTTCGTACTCGATTTGTGTAGGCCGGCCCTTCGTAGGCGTACGGCCCGAACATGCCTACGTAGAGATCGTCATAGGCGTAGGGCCAGAACGCATCGTAGGCGTAAGGCCAGAAGGTGTAGTCGACGAAATCCCAATAGGCGAACGGCCAGAATAATCCCCCGAACCAACCGATGACAATGATCGGGCGTTTCCACCACCATCCGCCGTGCCAGTTGTTCCAGCCTTTCCAGCCGTGCCAATTATGATTCCAGTTCTGGTTCGCAAACCTCTGGTTTGCAAATTTTCCGCGGAAGGCCGCGTGCGATAGCTTTGCGCCGTTTTTCCAGTTGCCGGCCGAAGCGAAGGCGCTGTTTTTCAGCATCGCGGCTTTGCGGGAACCGGCCACCGAGCCGGTGACCATGTTGCCTTTGAGAGACGAGATGCCGCGAGCACTGTTTATTCCGGAGTTGCCTGAGAGGTTGGCCATCTTGCCGAGATTTTGTGTGCCATGCTTTCCAGGCATCCATGAACGCTCCGATTTCAGACCTGAAGCCGACTTAAGACCCGAAAATGAGCGCACGCCGGACCCGGAGCGGAGCATTGCCGATTTGCCGAACTTGCTGCCGCTGAATGAGCGGAGGCCTGAAAATCTGCTGCTGCGCATGCCGAGGCCGCTAAAACGGGCACCGCCACCGCTGAAGCTGCGCATGCCGCCACCGCTGAAGCTGCGCATGCCCCCACCGCTGAAGCTACGCATGCCGCCACCGCTGAAGCTACGCATGCCGCCACCGCCACCACCGCCGAAGCTGCGCATGCCGCCGCCCCCCCCGAACCCACCGCCGGGACGGGCTTCGGCGATAACTACCGAAAAAATCGCCGCCACAAGGGCAATCACAGCAACCGACGCCATCCGTTTCAGTTTTGAATCCGAAGGAGCAATGGTGCGCACAGCGGGCACTCCTTTACTGAGGCCATCACGGAATTTTAACTGGCGCAGTCACCTTTCGGCGCGCTGCGCCGCCGTACTAAGACTAATCCAAAAAATAGCGGCGTGAAAAAAAATAACAGCACGAAAAAAGATGTGTCCTTTGACGTAGCTTAATGCCCGAGGTTCCCCGAGCATTGCGCCAGAGGCCGAGTATCTTACTTGCCTCCTCCGAAATCGGTCCTACGGGCCGAAGTTCCGCGTTGGGTCAGAAGCGGAACATGCTGCTGCACCGCGAAGAAGCAGGCGTGCGGTTCGCTAACTGCACAGCGCGACGATCGCATCGAACAGGATGGGGGTACCAGCGATGCCCCAAAGGACGAACGCGACGGCGCAGAGCACAAAGGCGACAACGCCCGTTGCCCACAGAAGCAAATAAGGAGTGTTGGACGACCGTTCGGCTATGGGGCTCAACCGCTCGGCGCGGGGGTGCAGTTTTTTCGTGCCAATGATGCTCATGCCGGTGCTGCCGACATCGCCAGGCGCGGCACCGGCTGCTCGCGAATCCACCAGTGAATTACGGCCGCGAATACACCGAGTCCGACTGAGATCCACCACATCAGATCGTAGTTGCCCTGAATGTCGTAGAGCCGGCCCGCACCCCAGCCGCCCAGGAAACTGCCGAGCTGGTGGCTACAAAACACGACGCCCCACAGCATCGACATGTGCGATGCGCCGAACATGTAACCGACGAGCCCGCTCGTGAGCGGAACCGTGCCAAGCCAGAGGAACCCGAGCGAAGCCGAGAACAGCAGCACTGAGATCCATGATACCGGCAAAGCGAGAAAGACAACGAAAGCCAACGCGCGCAAGGCGTAGAGCAATGCCAGCATGTCCTTTTTCGGATACCGGTTTCCGAGCCAGCCCCAGATCAAAGAGCCGGCGATGTTGAACAAGCCGACGAGCCCGATGGCCCAGCCTCCCAGTTCGAGGGCGGAAATCGGCGTGCCAAAGAACGACATGCCGACGGCCTTGTCGGAAATGTACGAGGGGAAATGCAATCCGATGAATGCCACATGGAAGCCGCACACGAAGAACCCGATGGTAAGCAGCCAGAAGCCGTACGTCTGGAAAGCCTCATGCAGTGCATCTTTTGCACATTGCTGCCTTGCCGTCCCCAATCTTGCTGCCTCGACGCGGCGTTCCCGCAGCCCAAAGGCAAGCGGCACCATCACCATCGACATCACGCCAAGTATGGACATGGTCGTATGCCAGTTATCCAGTTGATGCTGCAGCAGCGACGCGAACGGCACGATAGCGAACTGACCAAACGATCCGCCGGCCGTCGCGACACCAAGCGCAATTGAACGTTTCTGCGGCGGGGTCTGCCGGGTAATGGACCCGAAGATCGGACCGAACCCTGCCGCCGCCATGCCCACGCCGCACAACACGTTTCCGAGGGTGAGCACGACGCCTTCGGTCGCAAACGCGATCATGAACATGCCGATAGCGTAAAGGACACCGCCGGCGGCGACCGTTCGTGCCGTGCCAAAACGATCCGCGATGTTGCCGACGAACGGCGAAATCGCGCCCATCAACAGCAACGCCAGCGCATTGGCAAACGACCACAGCTCGCGCCCAACGTTGAGGTCGGCTGCAATTGGCTTCTGAAAGATACCGAAACTTTGGCGTGCCCCGATCCCGATCGTGAGGATCAGAGCCCCGCAGATTACGGCAATCCAGAAGCTCCGTTCTTGCGGCTCGGCGGCGGCCTCGGGGGAGTGCACTGACATTGGGCGTCTCTGCGAGCAGTTCTTAAATAGGCGCATATGCACCTTTCTCTTGACTGTAATACGCGCATATGCACCTATTGGCAAGGGGAGTCGCAACGATTGGCTCCCTGTTTAAGGAATGCGAGCTATGCAGAAAGAACCGCCGACCCTCGACCGCGCCACCGTCTGTAATTGCCTGGCTCTTCGCCAGGCCGCACGCCATATCAGCCAAGTCTACGATAGTTACCTGGCGTCGGAAGGCCTGCGGACCACGCAGTATTCGATATTGGCGAAGCTCAATCGGCTCGGACCGCTCTCGATCAATGAGCTCGCGAAATCTATGGTCATGGATCGCACGACCCTTGGCCGCGCCATCCGTCCTCTGGAACGCGACAGGTTGCTGACGGTCGGAGAGGGCGAGGACGGCCGCACCCGCAGCCTGCGGCTCACGGCCACAGGCGAGGCGCGGCTGAAGGCTGCGACGGCGAAATGGCGCGAGGCGCAGAAGAACTTTGAATTGACGTTTGGCGCGCAGGATGCCGAACAGCTGCGGAGCGTGCTACAGCGCGTGGTTTCTATTAGCTGAGAGGGCAGCGGCCGGCACCGAGCTTGGGACCGGGACACTGCTCTCGGACATCGGACACAGGGCGGCCACACGAAGACAAAGCGCCGTGCTCGCGGTCTGCAACGAGCTGCTTTATCTCGCCTATCGCGGAAGTGGCAGTGATGATCTCTGGTATAACGTCTTCGACGGCTCCTCCTGGCTAGCGAACGACATCAAGATCACGCAGGGCGGCCACACGAAGACCAGCTGCGGGCCCGCGTTTGCGGTTTACAACGGCCTGCTTATCTCGCCCATCGCGGAGCTGATAGCGACGAGATGTGGTTCAACGTGTTTGACGGCACCAATTGGCGGGCGCAGGACACGCGCATTACGCGAACGGCCGCGTGCTAAGCGCCGAGGGCCCGGCTTTGGCAGTCTTCGACCCATTCCTCTTCATGGTGTACCGTGACAACAGTTAAGGGACGTTCCGATGTTCACGCTATATGCGCGTTACTCAGAGAGGAGTTTTTATTTCGATAGCTTTGCAATGTTCGGCTTCGCGACAAGCCGCTTTCAGCGGGACGGCTCTCCGAATATTCTGCGGATTACTTTGTCGGCATCTGCATCGAAACATCGGCCATGGCTGAGCAAAATACGCTGCGGCTGCCACGCGTGGATTGTTCTGATTGCTGCCTCCGCCTTCCGTCGCTGGAGGAGCAGCGGCAGCCGCATGCCGAAGAAAATCTGACCGTAGGGATGATACATCCCGGTGAACTTTGTGACCGTCCGCCAAGGCTCGGTAACCTTGTCGAGTTCGAGGTTGATGATCGTGTCGGTGAGTATCAGCGTCTTTGAGGTTTGGTGAAAGAAAATGAATTCCTTGAAATAGCCGCCGGGAAAAAGCGTTTGGTCGATTTCTCGACGCCATTCTTCGGGCGGACTGGCCTCTAGGTCTCTCGTGAAGTCGACATCAACATGCCGGGCACGAGCCCTTTCGCGCACACGTGGCGATGCCCACGAAACTGCATCGGGAAACGCCTTTGCCCATTCCCCAATATGCGCATAGTGGAATTGGTTAGGCGACACGAGATGACGAACCGCTCCTAACCCCAGCAGCTCGTTCGCCAGTCTCGCCTCAAACTTGATCGGCGAATGGAGGAAGAGGTCGCCGTTTGGAAGGCGCACCACGGTCATTCGGGTTGTGAATGGAAGCGGCAGCTTTACTCCGCCTGCGGTCAAGTATTCGAATGGCCCGTCGACGATGCCAATATTCGGCGCGACGGGTTTGTAGACGTTGATTGGCTCGTAAAGAGAAGCTCCCATATTGCAGCCCATTATAATGCTGGTGCTGCGAATGGCGGAATGCTCGGTTCGCCAATCCGAGAAGGGCGTTATTCGCCCGGAGCCAACACTCCGGCTGATCGGCGCGCTAGCGATGGAAACAGCACAGCTGAAACAATTACGCCCACGGCAGCGCCCACAAGCTGGGCAACGACAAATGCCGGTACGTGGTTGATTGCGATCCCCGCAAACGTAGTTGTGAAGCCACGAGCCAGTGTCACTGCCGGGTTGGCAAACGATGTAGACGCAGTAAACCAGTATGCTGCAGTTATCACGAGGCCAACAAGCCAGGGAATTGCCGTTGGCGTGTAACGCAAACCTCCAAGAATTGTAAGCACGAGCGAAAAAGTCGCGACCGCTTCTGCAAGCCATTGCGACGGACCGCTCCGCTCTTTGATTCCGATAGCGATCGGGGCTAGATCAAACATGAGATGTGCGAGCACTGTACCAAGGATAGCGCCGACACACTGAACCACAACGTACGGAACAACTTCGACCCACGGTGTCTCACCACGCGCGGCGAAAACAAGCGTCACAGCGGGGTTGAAGTGTGCGCCGGAAACCGGCCCCAAGATAGTGATGATCACAACCAAGATTGCGCCGGTGGGAATTGTGTTGCCCAGCAGGGCAATCGCCTGATTACCGCCGGCCAACTGCTCAGCCATAATCCCTGAACCGACGACCGTGGCGACGAGAAGGGCACTACCAAGTCCCTCGGCGATTAGCCGCCGCGGTAAGGCAGGTAACTCCTCGCTCATTCGGCGGCCGTCGCTGGCGCGGCAGCGTCCTTTGTTTTGCCTATCGCATCGAGCTGCTTTTGCAAACTCAAGTGATCGAGTTTCGCTAGAGGCAGGCTTACAAAAATATTGATCCGATTTGTTAGCATCCGCAGCGTATCGGCGAAAGCAAACCGGATTTCAGCCTCGGTGCCGATCGCCGCAGCCGGATCGGGTACGCCCCAATGTGCGGTCATCGGCTGGCCGGGCCAGACCGGGCACGCTTCGCCTGCGGCGTTATCGCAAACGGTAAAAACAAAATCGAGTGGTGGTGCGCCGGGCTGTGAGAACTCCAACCAACTTTTAGAACGAGCCGTGCTAAGGTCATAATTAAGCTTCCGCAGCAGATCGAGTGTATAGGGATGCACTTGGCCTTTGGGTTGGCTTCCTGCCGAGAACGCACGAAAATTTCCCTGTCCTGCGCGATTTAGGATGGCTTCTGCCATGATGGAGCGTGCAGAGTTTCCGGTGCACAGGAAAAGGACATTGTAGACTTTTTCTTTGACGACCTTTGGCACGACTAAGTTCTCCGGTTTTTACTCTTTCGCGCTGGGGCACACCCGCAGTTTGCTTCTTTTATTGCGTCCTGCAGGTAACACAGCTCGGGATGACCGTCGCAGCAGTCGTCAACTAGAAACCCGACCAACGTGCGGATGGTGTCGACATTTGCCCTGTAGATGATCGATCGCCCATCGCGTGCCCCTCGCACCAACCCCGACCTCGCCAGGATGCTGAGGTGGGACGAGAGCGTGTTGTGCGGGCAGCCAACTTTCTCGGCAAGGGTCCCGGCAGCGAGACCATGCGGCTCGGATCGCATCAGCAGCTGAAAAATTGTGAGCCGGGTTGGCTGGCCCAACGCTGCCAATGCGGCAAGCGCGTGCGGTGACGACATTTTATCGCCCCGCGGTGCGGGGCCGATGTGCCCGACAACGGCTAGAGTTTCTTTTGGCATACGCTCAGCTTTCTCCCGTTACCTCCAAACTGTTCGTCTAGCAGATGACAGCTGCATAAGTCTGAGCTAGCGTTATGTCCAGACTTCTCGACATATCGTCACATAGCTGTATTGCAGCGGTGTGACAACCAATAACAACACCGCAGTCTGCCATCCGTTACCGAGGCGGCGGCCCGAAATCGGATGACCTGACCGAAGGGAAAGAGAGGACTTCATGAAGCGATGTAAGCTTATGGTCGACGTCGGTCGTCGACAATTTCTGTCCGGCGCTAGCATGGCTGCTGCCGGGGTGGCGGCGGCCACGGTCGCGGTACCGCAAGGCAAGGCGGCGTCAGCCGCCCGCGTAAGCTACCCGTCCAATCGCTTGGCGAACGTCAGCGAACTTAGGGCGAACGAGCCGCTGAACGTCAGTTATCCTGACAACGACGCGCCCGGCGTGTTGCTCAAGCTTGGCAAGCGCGTCACCGATGGAGTTGGCCCCGACGGCGACATCGTTGGCTTCTCTACGACGTGCCCGCATAAGGGTTTTCCCCTTTCTTACAACAAATCGGACCGCACCCTGTCCCGGTCACTACTCTCGCTTCGACTGCGAGGCAGGCGGCCAACAAATTTGGGGTCAGGCGACGCAAAACCTCCCGCAGTACGTACTGCGCGTCGACGCCAAAGGTGACGTCTACGCCGAAGGCGTCGACGAGCTTCTGTACGGGCGGCTGTCCAACGTTCTGTGAGGGAGGGAAAAATGGCTTACAAACGGCAAATCGATCAGCTTCCAATCATCCCCAAGGACGCGAAGGAGTTCAACGTCACCTGCCACTATTGCATCGTCGGCTGCGGTTACAAGGCTTACACATGGCCGACCAACAAACAGGGTGGCACGGCACCCGACCAGAACAAATTCGGTGTCGATCTCAGCAAACAGCAACAAGCGGAGACGGCTGCTTGGTACTCGCCGTCAATGTACAACATTGTCAAACAGAACGGTGAGGACGTTCATCTTGTCATCAAGCCAGATAAAGATTGCGTCGTAAATTCGGGTCTCGGCTCAATACGCGGCGCACGCATAGCCGAGATGAGTTATTCGCGTCCCCGCAACACTGAACTTCAGCGACTGACCTCACCAATGGTGTGGCGGTACGGGCAAATGCAGCCGACCAGCTGGGATGAGGCTCTCGATCTTGTGGCACAGGTCACGTGCCGCGTGATCGCCGAGCGTGGGGAAGACGCGCTCATAGTGTCGGCCTTCGACCACGGCGGCGCGGGCGGCGGATATGAAAACACCTGGGGCACCGGGAAACTCTATTTCGGGGCCATGAAGGTCAAAAACATTCGTATCCACAATCGCCCGGCTTGCAATTCGGAAGTGCACGCGACCCGAGACATGGGCGTGGGCGAGCTGAATAATTGCTACGAGGACGCCGAACTTGCTGACACGATTGTCGCGGTCGGCACAAATGCACTGGAGACGCAGACCAACTACTTCCTCAACCATTGGGTCCCAAATTTACGCGGCACCTCGTTGGAGAAGAAGAAGACTGAATTCGGCTCTGAGCCAGTCGAGCAAGGCCGGATCATCATCGTCGACCCGCGTCGTACCGTGACCGTCAATGCTTGCGAGGTGGAAGCGGGCAAAGATCGCGTTATGCATCTTGCGATCAACTCTGGCACGGACCTCGCACTCTTCAATGCTTGGCTCACCTATATCGCCGACAAAGGGTGGACTGACAAACAGTTCATCGCGGCGTCGACCAAGGACTTCGACAAGGCCGTTACCGCAAACAAGACGTCGCTCGAAGATGCGGCAAGAATCACTGGCCTTACCGTTGATCAAATCCGCAGATCAGCGGAATGGATCGCGCAGCCGAAACAGGGCGGCTCTCGACGCCGCTCAATGTTCGCCTATGAGAAAGGCCTCATCTGGGGCAACGATAACTACCGCACCAACGGCGCGCTTGTGAATGTTGCCCTCGCCACCGGAAACATCGGGCGTCCCGGCGGTGGCTGCGTACGCATGGGGGGCCATCAGGAGGGATATTCACGCCCCTCCGACGCGCACGTCGGCAGGCCCGCCGCCTACGTGGACAAGCTGCTGATCGACGGACAGGGTGGCGTCCACCACATTTGGGCGTGCGACCACTACAAGACCACGCTCAACGCGCTGAACTTCAAGCGCGCCTACAAAAAGCGAACCGACATGGTGAAGGATGCGATGTCATCCGTGCCCTACGGAGATCGGCAGGCGCTTGTTGACGCGATTTTGGCGTCTATTCGTGCAGGCGGACTATTCGCTGTCGACGTCGATATTATTCCGACACAGATCGGGCAGGCTTGCCATGTCTGGCTACCCGCTGCGACGTCAGGAGAAATGAACCTGACCTCTATGAATGGTGAACGGCGTATGCGCCTCACCGAGAAGTACATGGACCCGCCGGGAGTGGCGATGCCGGATTGCATAATCGCGGCCCGGATCGCGAACAATATGGAACGGGTATATCGCGCCATGGGTAAGAATGACCTGGCCAACAACTTCAAAGGTTTCGACTGGAAAACCGAGGAAGACGCCTTCATGGATGGCTATCACGGTCATGAAAAAGGCGGCCAGTTTGTAACCTACGAGCGGCTCCGTGCCATGGGTAACAACGGCTTCCAAGAGCCAGCGGTTGACTTCAAGGATGGCAAGATCCTCGGGACCAAGCGCCTGTTTGCCGATGGCAAGTTTGGCTCAAAGGACGGCAAAGCGAGCTTCATGGAGACGAAGTGGCGGGGCCTGCAGGCCGCTGGGAAGGAAGAGGAGCGAAGGAAGTTCGCCTATCTCATTAACAACGGGCGAACCAATCACGTCTGGCAAAACGCATACCTTGACCAGCAAAACGACTTCGTCATGGACCGTTGGCCATATCCGTTCATCGAGCTTAATCCTCAAGACATGTCCGAGCTTGGCGTTCGTCAGGGAGACATTGTCGAAGTTTATAACGACAACGGCTCAACTCAGGCGATGGTCTATCCGACGCCGACCGCAAAACGGAAGCAGGCTTTCATGCTGTTCGCCTATCCGACCGGTGTGCAGGGCAACGTTGTATCTCCGGGCGTCAACGAGTTCATTATTCCGAACTACAAGCAGACGTGGGGCAACATTCGAAAAGCTCGCCGATGCGCCTGAAGGCGTGCGGCAACTGACCTTCAAGTCGCAGGACTACAGCGTGGGCTGATCAACCCGCGGGAAACCAGCAATGTCCGCTTGCGTTGTTTGCAGGCGGACATTCTTTTCAGCCGCGCCCCTTCGGGCCGACCCGCGACCACCACAGCGCGAGCGGACCGACCAAGATGCCCGCCGCGAGCAACGAAAACGCTGCCAGCCATCCCGAAGCGCTGTTTGTGCCGCCTGCCAAGTCCAAAGCGACGCCGGTGCCCCAGGCGCCCAACGCAGACAGACCAAACCCGATGGTCGAATGCAACGCCATCGTCGCGCCGCGCTGCGCTGAATTTGCGCTCACTGCCATTCCCGAGGTCAGCGCTCCGCTTTCTCCAGGAACGGTGAACCCGTACACAAGGAGGAACAGCAGGATGACGATCGGTGAGAAGTCGGCCATAAGACCGATAGCAAGGGCAGTCGCCGCTGACCCGAACATGATCGTGGCTATGGCGTGATGCCGCCCGAAACGAATTGCGGCCTCGTTACCAAGAACACTTGCTGGAAGCGACATCAGCGTGAATAAAACACTGATCGCGACGGGGCCTAAAAGTACATCGTTTGCGTTGCCTGCAGCGACGAACGTCCAAAACGAAACGATCCATGTGCGTATTCCATAGAGTTCAAAGCAATGTGCGCCATATCCGAAAATATAGCCGAGAGCGACGCGATTTCTGATGACCGGGCGAAAATCGAGCGGATGGCCGGGCGTAGGCTTTGGCTCAAACGGCTCGAGAAGAATGGAGGTCGCGACCATCGCGAATGGTGCGACACCGGTCACAAAAAACGCAGCACGCCAGCCGAAATAATCCGCAATAACTTGGGAAATAAGAAAAGATAATCCAACGCCAACTGAAAAGCTGGACGTATACAGTGTGACGCTACGTGAGATGTCTCCCGGCGGAAGTCTGTCTGTAAGCGCCTTGAGGCCCGGCATATAAGCGCCACCGAAGCCTGCCCCGGCGATGCCCCATAGCAGCGATGCCGACCACAATCCGTCCGCGAGTATTCCAAACGCAATTGTTGCCAATCCGCTGACCGCGGAGCCAGCGAGCAAAATCCTGCGTGCATCAAAAAGGTCGCTCAGAGCCGTCAGCACAGGCACTGCCAGCATGTAACCAAAGGCGTAAGCACTTGCCATCAACCCGGCTTGCGCTGCGCTAAGGTGCCAGAGCGGTATGAGGTGATGCGCCATGATCGCCGGCACGACCACGTGGGGCAGCAAGTTGCAGACCTGCGCGACGCACATCACCGCGACAAGCGTTCGCCCCTGCAACGGGCTCATTGCGTCACTGGTACCTGGTCGTTTGTGGTTCTTGACTGCTGCCCGCAGCCGCAGCCAGCTACGCCGGCCTCTTTCGCCTTTGCATCGGCGACGCAGCACGCGTCAATATCCGCTGGTGCGGGACCGCCGCAGCAGCCGGTCTCGGTGTGCGCGGCAAGGTTCGTCGAACACACTCCGGTTTCAGGCAGCACGAGCTGCACCGCGTTGGCGGCTTCAAGATCGCCGGCGAGAAATGCTGCTACAGATCGCACTTGCTCATAACCGGTGGCCATAAGGAACGTCGGCGCACGGCCATAACTTTTCACCCCGACTGCGAAATATCCGGCTTCGGGGTGTGCAAGCTCATTGTAGCCATGCGGGGGCACGCTGCCGCACGAATGCAAGTTCGGATCGATCGATGGGCCAAGGGCCTTTGGACATTCCAACCACGGGTCTAAATCAAGCCGGAGTTCGCGCGTCATTGCGAGGTCGGGCCGTTGTCCAGTGGCCACAATGATCCGGTCAAACGGACCGAGCGTGGTGGCACCATCGGGAGTTCGTCCAGAAACGGTGATCGCGCCATTGCGGATGTCGACGCGATCAGCGGCAAACCCGGTGACGAGTTCGAGCCGCCCACTTTGTACAAGTGATTTGAGATCGCTTCCGAGTTTGCCGCGCGCGGGCAACTGGTCGGCAACGCCGCCTCCGAATACCCGCATCAAATTTGTGCCACGTATGGCCCACGTTACTTGCATGGGGCTGTCAGCGCCCGCCAGCTGAGTCAGATCAAGCAACGCGTTGGCAGCCGAATGTCCGCCGCCTACCACGAAAACACGCTTGCCGGCATATGTCGCGCGGTGAGCCCCCAATACATCTGGAATGCCAAAGGCGATAAAGCGGCTTGCCGCCGCCTCACCAATCGCCTGCAAACCGGATGCGCCGAGCGGATTTTGATTTCGCCAAGTTCCTGATGCGTCAATGACCGCGGAGACACGGTCGACACGGGTCGAGCCATTCTGGACAACCAATGAGAATGGAGAGTTCTCGCGCCCGCGCGTTGTGACCTTGCTGATGCCCTCGCGCGAAATTGCCTGCACTGTCGCGCCGGTTTCGATCACGCCGCGCATTTCCGCCGTATCGGCTAAAGGGCGGAGATAGGCTTCGTAAAGATCGCTGCCGGTCGGCAACGCATCGCCGTGTGGTTCCTGCCATCCATGGCGCTTCAAGATTGCTTTGGCTGCTTGATCGATATTGAAAGTCCACGGTGAGAAAAGGCGCACATGGCCCCAATCGCGGACGTTGGCAGCGATTGTATCGGCGGCTTCATAGATCTTCACGGGGATGTTTCGGGTAATCAGATGGGCTGCGGCGGCAAGGCCAACCGGCCCAGCGCCGATAACCGCCACGGTTGAATTATGCCGGGACATTTCTTCTGCTCCGAGCCGGCCCTGCTTTGTGGCGGGCCGAAGACACCCCCGCACAGCAGTTTTGCCGGAGGAATGAGATAAGCTCGTTCATCGTCTCGTATTGGGCGGCGTAGATCTGGGACCTTCCTTCTCGCTTGACGCTGATAAGACCGGCCTGGCGGAGCCGATCGAAGTGGAAGGTCAGAGTGTTTGGCGCAATGCCGAGTGCCTCGGCGACTTCACCTGCACACATTCCAGAGGAACCCGCCTGTACGAGCAATCGAAAGACGTCGAGGCGGTTATCCTGTGCGAGCGCGGCCAGAGCCGCCACAGCATCTGATTTTTCCATAATTCAACGAATATCGAAGCAATATAACAATGTCAAGGTCAATGGAAGGCTAGTTTGGAGCGTTAGAGGAGGGGTTCTGTACTCTTCGGTCAGCTATCAGTTATTTTTGCTGCAATCTCGCGGATCTGTTTTCAGTCTCGGATCTCGGCACCAAGCGAAAGGCTGAAACGTTGGAGCACACTGGCCCGCCCGCGTCGCGACACCCTGAGGTTCCCTCACATTTATTCCAGATACGAGCGGTGAGATCGACCACCGATCTCGAAGCGACCGCGCGATTGTTCAACGCATACGCATCCTCTTTGGGGGTGGACCTTGGCTACCAGGATTTCGCCATGGAGCTGGCTACTCTGCCAGGCAAGTATGCTCCCCCAGCCGGTGAGTTGCTTCTTGCGTGTGACAATCATGAAGAGCCATTGGGCTGTGTCGGTCTCAGGCCGATCAAGCCCGACGGATGCTGCGAGATGAAACGGCTGTACGTCGTCCCCAAGGCGCGCGGCTCCGGTCTCGGCAATGCGCTGATCGATGCCATCATCGCGGAGGCAGCGCGGATCGGTTACAGTGAAATGCGGCTGGACACCTTGCCTGGCATGAGGGACGCAATTTCCCTTTATATGAAAGCAGGTTTCCAGCCGATCGCGCCCTACTATGAAACTCCTATCACCGGCACACTGTTCTTCGCGCGACCACTCACAGTGAAACTGCGAGGAAGTTGATGGTCGGGTGCGACATCGCCGCCTGCAAATGCCCAGAACCGGAGACGCCACAACCGCGTTATGAGTGCAATGGATGAGGACATCCTAGACTGGACCCGGGAAGAATTGATTGCCGAGGTGGTGCGATTGCGGAACGGCATCCGCGCTCACCGCGACAGTAGTGGGCACGATTTGTGCTGGCATCACCCAAAGCTTTGGGGTCTTCTTCCCGAACCAATTCCGAAGAATATTGCAGTCCCTGCCTGGCCCCAGTTTCTGCGTGGCTGCCTCAGGTATCGCGAGGCACTCGAGCGGGAGCTTCCCGATGCTCCGCGGACGGATGCCGAGTTCAATAATGACGAAAAGTAACGATGGATGTCCGGCCCAGCGCCAACGCGCATCAGCGAGGCGTTCGCGACACTGAAGCATTGATAATTATATTACGTGTCCCACAGTAGCGGGAACCAGCAAGGTTCGCGTTCAGCAATAACTTTTGTTCGAACGCATTGTCCGGGGGTGAATTGAGTATTTAGAATGCTTGGGTCGAGAGCAAGATGATGACATTGCCAACCGAATTCGAAGTAAAACTTGAGGTGGAACCGGCGACTTTGGGGCGTCTTAACAAGCTTCGTCTGATCAAGGCACTTAACCAATCCCCCAAACAAGCCAGCCAGACCACTGTCTACTTCGATACTGCCAAACACAGACTTCGCAAGAAAGGCTTGACGCTGCGCGTTCGCCGAACTGGAGGACGTCATGTTCAGACGATAAAGGCTAGCGGTAATTCGGCTTCGATTGAGCGCAATGAATGGGAAAGTGAAATTTCCGGACCAGCGCCCGATTTCGCAGCTATCAAGGGGACGCCGGTTGAAGAACTGCTGACCAAAAAAGTCCGTCGCGAGCTCAAGCCCGCTTTCGAAACCCGCATTCGCAGGACTACGTATCCGTTGGTCAACAAAGAGGCTGCAATCGAGCTGACGATCGACCGCGGCAAAATTGACAATGGCCACAGTTCAATACCGGTCTGCGAGCTGGAGCTAGAACTCAAGCGAGGAGACAAAAACCGGCTATTTGAAATCGCACGAACAATCGAGCGTGCGCTTGCGGCACAGGTTTCACTTAAGAGCAAGGCGGAGCGTGGCTACGAACTCATCGATGGCTGCGGGGGTTTACCCGTCAAGGCTGTTCCGGTGCAACTGCCTCCCGCCTGTAACGCACGAGAAGGTTTCAAGGTGATTGGCTTTTCCTGTTTGAAGCAGATCACTGACAACGTGCCAGCGATCATAAAAGCGGATCCCGAGGGTGTGCATCAGATGCGTATAGGGGTTCGTCGTCTTCGGGCTGCAATGTCTTTGTTCAAAGACGTTCTGCAAGTCGATCAAACCGCCAGCATCAAAGCCGAGCTGAAGTGGTTTGCCGGAGCGCTCACGCCTGCGCGCGAATTTGAAGTGCTCACTGAACGGGCGATAGCGCCATTTAAGGAGCCGCACAGCAAAAATCCGGATGGCCTCGCATCATTTTCGAAAGCGGTCACACACAAGCACAAGGCGGCGCTGGCCCGGGCGAAGGAGGCCGTCGTATCGTCTCGATTTCGCAACTTGGTCTTCGAGATTACGTCTTGGCTTGAGGTCGGCGCTTGGACCAATCCAGCTGATGATCTGGTGCGAAGTCGGGGCGAAGTTGCAATCAAAACCTTCGCCGCAGAACAATTACAGCGACGAAGCCGCAAGGTGCGTAAGCGTGGGAGACGACTTGCAGAGCTCAGCGCCGAGAGACGCCACGAATTGCGCATTCGCGTCAAAAAATTGCGCTACGCGGCCGAGTTTTTCACCGGGCTGTTTGAGGCCAAAAAAGCCATCAGGAGGCAGAAGAAATTTAAATCCGCCCTTAGGCGGCTGCAGGGCGGCCTTGGAGATCTTAACGATATTGCCGTTGATAAGAGCTTGATCGCTGGCGTTGCTCCCCCCAGGCGTGGCTTCGCTGCCGGGCTGCTAACCGGGCGTGAAGAGGCGCGTGAAAACAAGGCGATGTTGGCGGCGGTTGAAGGGCACAAGGACTTTCTCAAGGTCAAATCATTCTGGTGATAAATCCGGTGTCTGGGACGAGAGAGCATTTTCTCCCCGAAGATGCCGCAGCGAACCGCCGAAGAACTAGGACGCCTTTTCGCGCAACGGTGACGAGCCGAGTGAAAATACCAGCTAGGGTCGGGAGGTAATAACATACGGAGAGTTCAATCGGGTGTCACATTACACTGCGAACGTTTCTGCTGCCGCCGATTGTTTCCGAGGGCAAAAACAAGCGGCGAGTGTAACAGTGCGTTCACCAGGAGAAGCCAGCAATGCGAACAACCCTGACCCACGCCACCGTAGCGGCACAGCCGGGATGGTTCCTC
>Ga0081455_10001658_pt1 | contig 26983 bp, 21 predicted proteins | sample TabmetS3T2R1_FD_70207 | JGI IMG/M metagenome (GOLD analysis project Ga0081455, IMG submission 70207) | Tabebuia heterophylla rhizosphere microbial communities from the University of Puerto Rico - S3T2R1 | ecosystem: Host-associated > Plants > Roots > Rhizosphere ...
TCAGCTTCTGAAGGCCGAGGTCCAGCAGCTCGACCAGGCCGGCCGCCGCGGTCCGGGACAGGCCGAACAGCCTGGCGAGGCCCGCGTCGGCACGCAGGCCGTCCAGGCCGTCGGGTACCGGCATGGCCCGGTGGTCGGTGTCCGGCGAGGTCATGGCTGCTTGGCGCCGGCCCGGCGCTCGGCCCTGGTCGGGGCCCTCCCGCCGGTGAACTCGCGGCCGGCCAGCGCGAGCAGGACCGCGATGAGGCCGCCGATGGTGATGCCGGAGTCGGCCGCGTTGAAGATCGGGAACACCTGGCCGGTCGGGTCCATGAAACTGATCCAGTCCACCACCCGGCCGCGGAACGGGCCGGGTGAGCGGAACAGCCGGTCCACCAGGTTGCCGGTGGCGCCGCCCAGGATCAGGCCGAGGGACACTGCCCACGGGACCGAGCGCAGTTGCCGCGCGGTCCGCAGGATAACCACCACGACCAGTGCCGCGATCGCCGTGAACAGCACCGTGGCGCCCTGCGCGAAGGCGTACGCCGCGCCCGCGTTGCGCGCCTCGGTCAGGTAGAACAGGCCGCCGAACAGCTTCACCGCCGGCCGGTCGGACAGGGTCGCCACCACGACCACCTTGGTGACGATGTCCAGGGCGAGTACGCCCAGGGCGATGCCGACCAGCAACCCCACCCGCCGCGCCGGCTCCTCCCCACCCGCCGCCCGCCCGGCACCGTCCGCGGCCGATGACGCGGCGCGCCCCTCGGCCGTCCCCGGCCCGGCACCCGCGCCGACCCGCTTAGCGGCCGCCGCAGTGCCGTCCGCGGCAGGTGAGGCGGCACGCCCCTCGGCCGTCCCCGGCCCGGCGCCCTCCCCGGCATCCGCGCCGGCCCGCCTGGCGGCCGGTGCGGTGCCGTCTGTGGCAGGTGAGGCAGCGCGCCCCTCGGCCGTCCCCGGCCCGGCACCCTCCCCGGCACCCGCGCCGACCCGCCCGGCGGCAGGTCCGGCAGCGCGGCCCTCGGTCGTCGCCGGCCCGGCGCCCTTCTCGGCATCCGTGGCGGCCGGCGCGGCGTGCTTGGTCGGCGCGGCTGGTGGGGTGGCGTTCGCGCCGTTCTCGGCCGGAGCGGGTGGGGGGCCGGCGGGGGGCGCGGTGCTGGTCGGATCGGGCTCTGCGGGGTGCTCGGTCACTCCCGCATTCTCGCCGCCGCTCGACTCGGTCAGCGCCGCTCCTCCCGCTGCTTGCACTCCACGCACAGCGTGGCGCTCGGGAAGGCCTGGAGGCGGGCCTTGGCGATCTGCTTGCCGCAGCCCTCGCAGATCCCGTACGTACCGGCGTTGATCCGCTCGATGGCCCGCTCGACCTGGGTCATCAGGTCCAGCCGGTTGTGCGCGATGGACAGCTCCTGCTCGCGCTCGAAGGTCTTCGTGCCGGTGTCGGCCTGGTCGTCGCCCGCGCTGTCCCGGGCGAGGATCTGCATATCGTTCAGCTCGGCGATCGCCTGGTCGTACTCGGTCTTCAGCTCGGCGAGCTGTGTGGTCAGGTCGGTCCGGACCTCGGCCAGCTCGCTGGCACTCCAGTCCGTGCCGGCCGGCACCGGCGGGGAAGTGGTCTTGGTCACAGCGCTGGCCTTTCGTGCCGTGTTCCTGTTCGCGGCCGGCTGGTTCAAGGCTGGCTCGTTGGTCGCGGCCGCGCTGGCAGCCGCACGTGTGGGGGTGCTTCCAGTGGTACGCCTCGTCGCCGGCCCGCCCGCCGCCGCCCCACCGGCCCGCGCGGTGCCGGCGCTGGACCTGGTGGCTTTCGCGGCCGTTGCCGCCGTCTTGGTGGGTGACGCCGTCGCGGTGGCCTTCGTTGCCGCACTCTTCGCCGCCGCAGCCTTCGTCGCCGCGGTGCTCTTCGTTCCTGCCGTGGCTGCCCGCGCCGTCCCCTTGGCCGCGGCCTTGGCCGGAGCGGCCTTGGCCGGAGCAGCCTTGGCCGGAGCAGCCTTGGCCGGAGCAGCCTTGGCCGGAGCAGCCTTGGCCGGAGCAGCCTTGGCCGGAGCAGCCTTGGCCGGAGCAGCCTTCGCGGGTGGTGCTGTGCGGGGGGTCTTGGCCGGTGTGGCTTTCGCCGGCGCGGCGGTCTTGGCGGGGGCGGCCTTGGCGCGGGGGGTCTTCGTGGGTGCTGGCGTGGTGGCCGGCGGCGCGGTCGCGGTCTTCGCGGCCTTGGTCGGCGTCTTCGCCGGCGCAGCCTTCGTGGATCTGGAGGCTTTCGCCGGAGTAGTCGCTTTTGCGGGGGTTTGGTGGGGTCGCGCCGTACGAGTTGGTTCTGTAGCCTTTGCCATGGTTGATCCCACCACCCTTCGCCCGACTGACAGCCGCCGTTGCGGCGCCGCCGGGCTGCTTTCCGCGGCACCCCCGACCGCTGCGCCTACCTCAGCAATCCACGGGCGGATCGAACCGTTTCGAGGTCCGACCCGCCCTGGTCAAGATCGTTGAGGCGGCGCACAGGATACGTTCCGGCACAGCGTCGCGCCACAGTAACGCGCGGCAACGGAAAATGGTGCCCGGTTATCCGCCGCCAACACGCAATTCGCCCATTACTCCCGAGTCCGCGTCCACGGTACGGACCGGCACGGCTCCACAACAGGGCCGAACGTGTGGCAGGCAGTACGCCCAGTGTCAGTACGCACACCGTCAGTGCGCCTGCTCCCCGTACGCCGCCCTAGCCGCTGCGCTCAGTGACCACGCGGCTCGCCGGTCTCCCCGTACCAGCGCGCCAGCCGCCCGCGCCTGCTCACCGCCAGCAACCGCCGCTCCACCGCGTCCCGGTACTGGGCGCTCACCACCACCAGGATCCGGTCCCCCTGCACCAGCCGCGTACTCGACCCCGGCACCACCGCCCGCCCGTCCCGGACCAGCAGCGACACCGCTGCCTCCGGCGGCAGGCGCAGCTCGTCGACGTACACGCCGTGCAACCGGGAGCCGGCCGGGATCTCCAGGTGCAGCAGGTCGGCGGACAGCTCCTCCAGCGGCGCCGACTCCACATCGATCTCGGTCGGCTGCCCGCCCTGCACCAGCCGCAGCCCGCGCGCCACCAGCGGCAGCGACCAGCCCTGCACGATGGTGAACACCACGACCAGCACGAACACGATGTCGAACAGCCGGGTCCCGTCCGGCAGCCCGGCCGAGACGGGAATGGTCGCGAGCACGATGGGTACGGCGCCGCGCAGGCCGGCCCAGGACAGGAACGCCTGCTCCCGCCACGGCATCCGGAACAGGCCGGCGGTGCACATGATCGACAGCGGCCGGGCCAGCAGCAGCAGGCCGAGGCCGATGACCAGGGCGGGCAGCACCGCGCCGCCGAGCCGGTGCGGGGTGGCCAGCAGCCCGAGCAGCACGAACAGGCCGATCTGGGCCAGCCACGCCATCGCCTCGGCGAACCCGAGCGTGGCCTGCCGGTGCGGCAGCCGCGAGTTGCCGAGCACCAGCCCCGCGAGGTAGACCGCGAGGAAGCCGGAGGCGTGCGCCAGCGTGGCCACGGCGTACCCGGCGACGGTGAAGGCGATGGCGCTGAGCGGGTACAGGCCGGCGGCGGGCAGCGCGACCCGCTTCAGCATCTGCGCGCCGAGCCAGCCGGTGGTGCTCCCGACCAGCGCGCCCACCGCCAGCTCGTACGCCGCGAGGCCGGCCGTGTGCAGCACCGGGGCGGCGCTGTCGAAGACCGTCGTCCCGGACAGCACGACGACGAAGATCACCGCGGGCGCGTCGTTGAAGCCGGACTCCAGTTCGAGGGTGGCGATCAGCCGGCGGCCGAGGCTGAGGCGGCGCAGGGTGGCGAAGACGGCGGCCGCGTCGGTGGAGGAGACCACGGCGCCCAGCAGCAGGCCGGTCCGCCAGTTGAGGTCGAGGAACAGTACGGCCAGGGTGCCGACGATGCCGGTGGAGATGGCCACGCCCAGGGTGGACACGACGGCGGCCAGCGGTACGGCGCCGCGGACGACCGACCAACGGGTGGTGAGCCCGCCCTCGGCCAGGATCAGCACCAGCGCCCACAGGCCCAGCAGCCGGGCCAGGTCGGCGTCGTCGAAGTGCAGCCCGATGACATCCTCGCCGAGCAGCACGCCGATCCCCAGGTACAGCAGCAGGCTCGGCAGCCCGAACCGGTGCGCCAACCGCACCGCCAGCGCCCCGGTGAGCACCACCACGGCCCCCACCAGCAGCGCGACCTCCGGCTCACTCCCGCTCACGAGCCGCCCCCACGCCCCACGCCACCCCAGCCGCCGCGCGCCCCCGACACTCCCCGGACGCCCACCACCCCGGCAACCAGCCAGCCCACAGCCCGGAAACGCCGCACACCACCACCCCAGGCACCCACCACCCCAGCAACCAGCCCGCGCTCCGGAAACGCCGCACACCACCAGCCCGGACACCCACCACTCCGGCAACCGGCCAGCCCGCGGTCCGTGCGCGCCGGGCACCACCGCCCTTGGGCACCCGCCGCTCCGGCAACTGGCCAGCCCGCGGTCGTGCGCGCCGCGCGCCACCAACCCGAGGCACCACCGCTCCGGCGACCGGCCGGCCCATGGCCCGGGAAGGGCGCGCACCACCGCCCGGGCACCCACCGCTCCGGCGACCTCCCAGCCCACGCTCCGGGAACGCCGCGCATTACCCCCACGGCATGTGCCGGGGGCGCCCACGACTCGCGCGGCCCGCCAGCTCGTGCGACCGGGCGGCGTGCGTTCATGAGCCGGCCAGGAGGGTGGCGAGGCGGGCGGGGAGGTCGGCGGGCGGGTCGGTGACGGCGACGAGCTTGTCGCGGCTGGCGGCGCCGGTGACCAGGCTCAGGGAACGGCGCGGTACGCCGAGCGCCCGGGCCACCGCGGTGAGGGCGGCTTCGGTGGCGGCGCCGTCGACCGCGCGGGCGGCGACGGCGACGATGAGCGCCCGGCCGCGCGGGCCGTCGTACGCGCCGCCGACCCCGGGCCGGGAGGCGCCCGGCCGTACCCGGATGGCCACGCGCAGGTCGCTCACCTGATCATTGTCCCAGGTTAACCCGGTCGCTCCCGGCGGATCGCCGCCGCTACCATGGGCGCTACGGCGTTGACGGGACGAGTAGCGCGGGACGCAGCCGCAAGCGAGCCGGGGTTGGTGCGAGCCCGGTGGGCCTGGCCCTCGTGAAGATCAGCCCTGAGCCCCGGAAGAACGGGCGCGAGCCTCAGTAGAACCGGAACCCCTCGCCAATGAAGGGGGCGGTACGGCCACCCGGCCGGCCCGCCAAGGAGGGTGGTACCGCGGCGGGCATGCCCGTCGTCCCTCCGCGCAAGGTCGTGACTTTGCCCGGAGGAGTACGAAGGTGGCCCAGACGCCGTTCCAGCCGCTGCCCGCGCACGTGGAGCTGCCCGCACTCGACCACGAGGTGCTGGCCCGCTGGCGCGACAGCAAGGTGTTCGAGCGCAGCACGGAGCAGACCGCGGGCGGCCCGGAGTGGATCTTCTACGAGGGCCCGCCGACCGCGAACGGCACGCCCGGCACGCACCACGTCGAGGCCCGCGCCTTCAAGGACATCTTCCCGCGCTTCAAGACGATGAAGGGCTTCCACGTCGCCCGCCGCGCCGGCTGGGACTGCCACGGCCTGCCGGTTGAGCTGGCGGTGGAGAAGGAGCTGGGCTTCTCCGGTAAGCCGGACATCGAGCGGTACGGCATCGCCGAGTTCAACGCCCGGTGCCGCGAGTCGGTGACCCGGCACGTGGACGAGTTCACCGCGCTCACCGAGCGCATGGGCATGTGGGTCGACTTCACCACGGCGTACTGGACGATGAACCCCGAGTACGTCGAGAGCGTCTGGTGGTCGCTGAAGCAGATCTTCGACGCCGGGCTGCTGGTCGCCGACCACCGCGTCGCGCCGTACTGCCCGCGCTGCGGCACCGGCCTGTCCGACCACGAGGTCGCGCAGGGCTACGAGACGGTGGTGGACCCTTCGGTCTACGTGCGCTTCCCGGTGACCTCCGGCGCGTGGGCCGGCCGCGCCGACCTGCTGATCTGGACGACCACCCCGTGGACGCTGGTGTCCAACACCGCGGTGGCCGTGCACCCCGACGTCACCTACGTCGTCGCGCGCACCGGCGCCGGCACCTTCGTGGTCGCCGAGCCGCTGCTGGCCGCGACGCTGGGCGAGGGCGCCGAGATCCTGGCCAGCATGCCGGGCCGGGACCTGGAGCGGGTCACCTACCGGCGGCCGTTCGACCTGGTGGACATCCCGGACGCCCACTACGTGGTCCTGGCCGAGTACGTCACCACCGAGGACGGTACCGGCCTGGTGCACCAGTCCCCCGCCTTCGGCGCCCCGGACCTGGCCGTCTGCCGGGCGTACGGGCTGCCGGTGGTGAACCCGATCGAGGGCGACGGCAGGTTCGCCGCCGGGGTGCCGCTGGTCGGCGGGGTGTTCTTCAAGAAGGCCGACGAGGCGCTGGTCGCCGACCTCGACGGGCGCGGGCTGCTGTTCCGGCACGTGCCGTACGAGCACAGCTACCCGCACTGCTGGCGTTGCCACACCCCGCTGATGTACTACGCGCAGCCGTCCTGGTACATCCGCACCACCGCGAAGAAGGACCGGCTGCTGGCCGAGAACGAGGCCACCAACTGGTACCCGGAGCACATCAAGCACGGCCGGTACGGCGACTGGCTGGTCAACAACATCGACTGGGCGCTGTCCCGCAACCGCTACTGGGGGACGCCGCTGCCGCTGTGGCGGTGCGCGGACGGGCACGTGGTCGCGGTCGGCTCCCGGGCCGAGCTCGGCGCGCTGGCCGGCGCTGATCTGTCCACATTGGACCCGCACCGGCCGTACGTGGACGAGGTCACCTTCCCCTGCGGCGAGTGCGGCGGCCCGATGCACCGCGTACCCGAGGTGATCGACGCCTGGTACGACTCGGGGTCGATGCCGTTCGCGCAGCTCGGCTACCCGCACGCGCCCGGGTCCGAGGAGGAGTTCGCGCGGACCTACCCGGCGCAGTTCATCGCCGAGGCGATCGACCAGACCCGCGGCTGGTTCTACACGCTGATGGCCGTCGGGACGCTGGTCTTCGACCGCAGCTCGTACGAGAACGTGCTGTGCCTGGGCCACATCCTGGCCGAGGACGGCCGCAAGATGAGCAAGCACCTGGGCAACATCCTGGAGCCGATCCCGCTGATGGAGCGGCACGGGGCGGACGCGGTGCGCTGGTTCATGCTCGCCTCCGGCTCGCCGTGGTCGCCGCGCCGGGTCTCGCACGCCGCGCTGGAGGAGATCGTCCGCAAGGTGCTCCTCACCTACTGGAACACCGCCTCCTTCTTCACCCTGTACGCCCACGCCGCGGCCTGGGTGCCCGGGTCGACGCCGGCGCCGGAGCTGGCGGACCGGCCGGCGCTGGACCGGTGGGCGCTGTCGGAGGCGCACCGGCTGGCGCGGGAGGTCGACGCGGCGCTGGAACGGTTCGACACCACCCGGGCCGGGCGGCTGCTGGCGCAGTACGTCGACGACCTGTCCAACTGGTACGTGCGGCGCTCGCGGCGGCGGTTCTGGGCCGGCGACCCGGCGGCGCTGGCGACCCTGCACGAGTGCCTGTACGTGGTGACGCTGCTGATGGCGCCGTTCACGCCGTTCCTGACCGACGCGGTGTGGGCGGCGGTGTTCGCGCCCGGGTCGCCGTCGCTGCCCGATTCGGTGCACCTGGCGCGCTGGCCAGTCGTGGACGGGTCGATCGTGGACGACGAACTGGCGGCGCAGGTCGCCCTGGTCCGCCGGCTGGTGGAGGCCGGGCGGGCGGCGCGGGCAGCCTCGGGCGTACGGACCCGGCAGCCGCTGTCCCGGGCGCTGGTGGGGGCGCCGGGCTGGGCGTCGCTGCCCGCCGAGCTGCGGGCGCAGGTGGCCGAGGAGCTGAACGTGGCCAGCATCGACGTGCTGTCCGCGGGCGGCGACCTGGTCGAGATCACCGTCAAGCCGAACTTCCGCGCGCTCGGCAAGCGGTTCGGGTCCGGCACGAAGGCGGTGGCCGCCGCGATCGCCGCCGCCGACCCGGGCGCACTGGCCGCGGGCGTACGCGCGGGGGCCGCCTCCGTCGAGGTGGACGGTGCGCCGGTGACGCTGGCCGGGGAGGAGCTGATCCTCAGCGAAACGCCGCGGACCGGCTGGTCGGTGGCGACCGAGGCGGGCGAGACCGTGGCGCTGGATCTGGAGATCACGCCGGAGTTGCGGCGGGCTGGCCTGGCGCGGGAGGCGGTACGCCTGGTGCAGGAGGCCCGCAAGACCTCCGGCCTGGACATCTCCGACCGCATCCAGCTGTGGTGGTCCGCCTCGGGCGAGGCGGCGCAGGCGCTGGTCGAGCACCAGGCGCTGCTCGCCGACGAGGTGCTGGCCACCGCCGTCACCCAGGGCGCGCCCGACACCGACCTGCCGGCGCACGGCGACCCGGACCTGGACCTCACGTTCTGGCTGACCAGGACCCCCTGACCCGCCAGCCCCACCCGCGGGCGGCCCGAGTGACACCACCGCCCGCGGGACCGGGTCGCTCGAGACTGCCTCAGCCGGAACGGTGCTCGCCGACCTCGGGCGGTGCGGTGGCGGCCGCGGCACCCGCCGCCGCCTCAGCGGGCGCCGTCTCGGCTGCCGCCTTGGCCGCCGGAGTACCTGCCTGAGGCCCATCGTCCGGGGCATCCGTCCCGGGTGGGTCGGGCTCGGGGGCGGCGTCGGGGGGTGAGTGCGTGCCGTCGGGGCCGGCCTTGGCGGCGGTGGCTACCAGGGTGGCGTCGGGCTTGCAGAGCGAGCACGGGGTGAAGCCGGACTCGCGGGCCTCGGCGATCGGCAGCGGGATGCCCTCGCGGCCCTCCAGGTGGGGGCAGTCGGCGAGGTGGTAGCGGGGCCGGCCGTCCACGACCACGACCTCGGCGTCCAGGTCGACCACCTTGAGCGCGGTGGGCGCCGAGACGTCCTCCTCCGCCGGCTCGTCGGGCGGGTCCGGGTAGGACTCGGACCCGGCCTCGTCGACCGGGTCCTCGACCACCTCGGTTGTCTCGGCGATCGCCTGCTTACCGGTACTCCCCGGAACGGCAGCAGATTCGATCTCCGGAACGGCGTCCACCTCGGCACGGGGCCGACGCAGCACCGCCAGTGCCAGGCATCCCCCGGCGGCCAGGCTCGCCACGATCGAGGCCCACACCAGCGCGAGACTCGCGCCGGCCAGACCGCCGATCAGCAATCCGAGCGACAGCAGGACCAGCACCAGGCTCAGCAGGATCACGAGCCTTCCCCCATACCTACCCGAACGTCACGTGTTGTCGCGGGAAGGTTACCGGGGACCGTCCTGACCTGCGCGGCTGTAGGAGTACTGCGGGGTCGGCGCGGCGGCGGGCGGCTGGCCACCCTGCTGCCCCTGCGCCGGCTCGGCGGACGAGCGGCTGTCCAGGTCACGCAGCAGCGTCTCCAGGTAGGACTTCAGCCGGACCCGGTACTCCCGCTCGAACGTCCGCAGCTCCTCGAGCCGCTTCTCCAGGATGTTCTTCTTCTGCTCCAGCCCGGAGACCATCTCGGTGTGCTTGCGCTCGGCGTCGTTGACCAGGGTCTGCGCCTTGGCCCGCGCCTCACGCTCCATCGACTCCGACCGGGTGCGCGCGTCGGACAGCAGCGCGTCGGCCTTGCCGCGGGACTCCGAGATGAGCTGGTCGGACTTGGAGCGCGCCTCGGAGACGAGGCGGTCGGCCTCGGTCTTGGCGTCCGCGACGTACTTCTCCGCGGTCTCCTGGGCCAGCGCCAGCATCTTGACCGCCTGGCCGTGGTCCGGCGGCTCCTGCACGCCCATGGGCGGCGGCGCCTGCTGGACGACCGGCGGTGGCGGCGGCGCGTTGTGCAGCGACGGCATCGGCGGCGGACCGCCGGGTTTGGACTGGATCTCATCGACCTGCGCCTTGAGGTCGTTGTTCTCCTCGATCAGCCGGGCAAGCTCGGCCTCGACGAGGTCGAGAAACGCGTCCACCTCGTCTTCGTCGTACCCGCGCTTCCCGATGGGTGGCTTCTTGAAAGCCACGTTGTGCACATCGGCGGGAGTCAGCGGCATCTGATCACCTCGAGTGGACGGTGGACACGGTTGGACACGGTCTTGGTGGTCATCCTGCCAAGCTCCTGGTCACGCTCATCAGGATAATCACCACGAACATCAGCACCATGAAGCCTAGATCGAGGCTCACGTTACCCAGCCGCAGCGGTGGGATCACCCGCCGGAGCGCCTTGAGGGGTGGATCGGTGGCTGAGTACACCACCTCAAGGCCCGCCGCGACTACCCCACTGGGTCGCCAGCGCCTGGCGAAGACCATCACCCAATCCACCACGAACCGGGCGATCAGCAGCAGGAAGAACACGAGCAGCGCGATATAGACGACACTCCACAAACCGTTGGCCACAGCGTCCTGTCTTCGGTCTCAGCTCTGGTTGAAGAACCCGCCCTCTGCGATGCGGGCCTTGTCCTCAGCGGTGACCTCGACGTTCTGCGGGGAGAGCAGGAACACCTTGTTGGTCACACGTTCGATAGTGCCACGCAGACCGAAGGTGAGGCCCACCGCGAAGTCCACCAGACGCTTGGCGTCGTCGTTGTCCATCTCGGTCAGGTTCATGATCACCGGGACGTGCTCGCGGAAGTGCTCCCCGATGTTGCGCGCCTCGTTGTACGTGCGCGGGTGCAACGTGGTGATCCGGTACTGGTGCGCGGGCACGGCGGGAGCCAGGTCGTAGCTCGCCTCGTGCGTCACCGGACCATCCTCCCATGGCCGCACCGGCCGGTCACGGCGGACCGGGGCGGCCTCGGGCTCCGGGTCGTACTCGTCGTACTCGTCGTAGTCCCCGGCCTCGCCACGACGGTCGTCGTCTTCGACAAGGCCGAGGTAGATCCCCATCTTGCGCATCGCGCCGGCCATCGGGGTTTCCTCCTCGGACTAATCGATCACACTCCGGGCGGACACTACCCGACCGGACGCGGTCTACCGCCGAGCAACGCCGTACCGACGCGCACATGAGTTGTCCCATGCGCCACCGCGGCTTCCAGGTCCGCGCTCATGCCGGCCGACAGCATGGTGGCACCCGGGTGGTCGGCCCGCAGCCGGGCGGCGAGGTCGGCCAGCCGGGCGAAGGCGGGCTCCGGGTCGGCGCCCAGCGGGGCCACCGCCATCAGGCCGGCCAGCCGCAGCCCGGTTGCGCCGGCCACGTGGTCGGCCAGCGCCGGCAGGTCCAGCGGCCGCACTCCCCCGCGGTGCGCGGCGCCGGGGTCCAGGCTGACCTGGAGGAGCACGTCAAGATCGCCGGTACGGCTGCGGCGCGCCGCCGCGGCCAGGGCGTCGGCCAGCTCGGGGCGGTCGACGGAGTGCACCACCGAGGCGTACGCGGCCACGTGGTTGGCCTTGTTGCGCTGCAACTGGCCGACGAAATGCCAGCGCAGGCCGGTTGTCGCGGTCAACTCGGCGAGTTCGGCGGTCTTGCCGCGGGCTTCCTGATCCCTGTTCTCGGCCACGTCGCGGACACCGAGAGAGACCAACCGGCGGACATCCTCGGCAGGAAATGTCTTGGTGACCGCGATCAACGTCACGGCATTCGGCGGGCGGCCGGCAGTGGCACACGCGATCGCGATGCGATCGGCGACCCGGGTCAGATTCGCGGCGATTTCCTCGGTGCGCGGATCGGCATCCGGCGCATTCACCGCGGCGCCATTCGTACGAGCTGTTCGCCATATGCGGCGCTTATGCGCACCGTAGTGGGGCGTACACGATGTGCCATTTTTGTTTGCGCGGTCACATATCCCACGGCGGTCAGGTGATCCACACCACGCCGGCCTGGCGGCCGGTGCGGCCGTCGCGGCGGTAGCTGTACAGGTCGGGGTCCTCGGCGGTGCAGCGCGGGTCGTGGACGACCTGGGCGACGTCCGCGGCGGCGAGTTGGTGGGCCAGGCCCGCGCGCAGGTCCAGGCCGGGGGTGCCGGCCCGGGTGCGTACGGCCGAGTGCGGCAGCCGGCCCTCGATGTCGGCCTGCATGGCGGCGGGCACCTCGTAGCAGGCGCCGCAGATGGCCGGGCCGAGCAGCGCCTCGGTGCGGTCGGGGCGGGCGCCGAGCCGCCACATCGCGGCCATGGTGTTGGTGAGCACGCCCGCGGCCGAGCCCTCCCGGCCGGCGTGCACCGCGGCGACGACGCCGGCCGTGCGGTCGGCGAGCAGGACCGGGACGCAGTCGGCGGTGAGCACCGCGAGAGCCACGCCGGGCTCGGCGGTGACCAGCGCGTCGCAGGTCGGCGGCGCGGCGTCCGGGTCCGGCGGCGCGCTCACCACGGCCACCTCCGCGCTGTGCGTCTGCCGCATCCAGGTCACCGGGCCGAGCGACAGCTCACGCCGCAGCCGCTCCCGGTTGGCGCTGGCGGCCGGGTCGTCCCCGATGCCCAGGCCCAGATTGAACGCCGCGAACGGCGGCTTGCTCACCCCGCCACGCCGGGAGGTCACGACCCGTCGTACCTGCACGCCCCCACCCTACCGATCCACCAGCCGCCCAAGCCCGCGCACGGCGCCGGTGATCAACGCCGAATTACACCCCGAAATCCGGAGGTAGGTCGGCGCTGATCCACCCGGCACCAACCAGCGCCGGCCGGCCCTGCCCCACCCCGCTCCCACCTCAGATGATCAGCGCCGAGTTACACCCGGAAAACCGGAGGTAGGTCGGCGTCGATCCACCCGGCACCGACCAGCGCCGGCCGGGCCCTACCCATCCCGGCTCCCACCTCAGGTGATCAGCGCCAAGTTGGACCGCGAAAACCGGAAGTAGGTTGGCGTTGATCAACGGCGGGTGCCGTGGCCGCGAGCGGTCAGGGCTTGAGGAAGTCGGGGAATCCACGAGGCACCCGAGCCTCGCGCGGCGCCGTGGACCCCAGGTCAGGGCTTGAGGAAGTCGGGGATGTCGAGGTCGTCGTCGAACTCGGGGGCGCGGCGGGCCGGCGGGGCGGTGGCGGCGGTGCCTCGGGCCGGCGGGGTGAGCGGGCCGAGGTGGCCGTTGGCGCTGGTGCCGTTGTGCTCGGCGGTGAGGCGGCGCGGGGTCACGTCGATGCGCTTCTTCGGCTGGCCGCCGTCGAAGCCGGCGGCGATCACCGTGACGCGGACCTCGTCGCCGAGCGCGTCGTCGATCACCGCGCCGAAGATGATGTTGGCGTCCGGGTGCGCCGCGTCGGAGACCAGCGAGGCCGCCTCGTTGATCTCGAACAGGCCGAGGTCGGAGCCGCCGGAGACCGACAGCAGCACCCCGTGCGCGCCCTCCATGCTGGCCTCCAGCAGCGGGCTGGCGATCGCGGTCTCGGCGGCGGCCACCGCGCGGTTGTCCCCGCGGGCCGAGCCGATGCCCATCAGCGCGCTGCCGGCACCGCTCATCACCGACTTCACATCGGCGAAGTCCAGGTTGATCAGGCCGGGCGTGGTGATCAGGTCGGTGATGCCCTGCACACCGGACAGCAGCACCTGGTCGGCCGACTTGAACGCCTCCATCACCGACACGTTCCGGTCGGAGATCTGGAGCAGCCGGTCGTTCGGGATGACGATCAGGGTGTCGCACTCGTTGCGCAGGTCCTCGATCCCTTGCTCGGCCTGCTGCGCCCGGCGCTTGCCCTCGAAGGAGAACGGCCTGGTCACCACGCCGATGGTGAGCGCGCCCAGCTTCCGGGAGATCGCGGCGACCACCGGCGCCCCGCCCGTACCCGTACCGCCGCCCTCGCCCGCGGTCACGAAGACCATGTCGGCGCCCTTGATGACCTCTTCGATCTCCTCCTTGTGGTCTTCCGCCGCCTTGCGGCCGACCTCGGGATTCGCACCGGCGCCGAGACCGCGGGTGAGCTCGCGGCCCACGTCCAGCTTGACGTCGGCGTCGCTCATCAGCAGCGCCTGCGCGTCGGTGTTGATCGCGATGAACTCGACGCCCTTGAGCCCGACCTCGATCATCCGGTTGATCGCGTTGACCCCGCCGCCGCCAATGCCGACGACCTTGATGACCGCGAGGTAGTTGTGCGGTGGTGTCACGGCTGGCGTCCCTCTCGGTGAATTGCTCTGCGGCGGATCGGCACCCTCACCCTCAGGTAGAACGTTAACGTTATGTCAACCTGAGCAATGCCCCGGACAGTAGGTGCTGGGAATGCCGATCCCAAGCAGGCGCGCCGCGTGTCGACATCCCAATCTCTTTGTCCACAAAGGACTGTCAGCGGATGACCGCGATGGTGGGCGTACTCACATCGTAGGTGTCGCCCGGCCGGGTCAGCAGCGGGCCGAGCGCGCGGGCCTTGGCCGGCGAGTCGGTCGGCCCGCCCCAGATCACCGTCCGGCCGTCGCGCAGGCCGAGCGTGACCGAGTCGGGCGTGGGCGCCTCCACCACCTGGACCGCCGAGCGCAGCTCCGGGGACAGCGAGCCGATCACCACCAGCGCGGCGCGGGTGGCCGGGTCGGCGGGACCGGGCTGCTTCACCACCAGCTTCGGCAGGCCCGGCGGGACCGCACGCACCTGCTGGAACAGCACGCCCTCGGAGTCGACCAGGTACAGCGCGCCGCGGGGCACGACCGCGATCGGGGTACGTTCCACCACGTCGATGCGGACGGTGTTGGGCCAGGAGCGGGTCACCCGGGCGTGCTGGATGCCGGGGATTGCGCCCACCCGGCGGGAGATCCCGGCGGTGTCCAGGCGCAGCAGCGGCTGCCCGTCCGGCACGGCGGCGGCGGCCTCGATCGCACTGACCGGTACGGCTCCGGCGCCGCGGATCTCCACCTTCTTCACCCCGAGGGCGCCGGTGAAGGCGGCCACCCACACCGCGGCGGCGAGTACGGCGACGGCGACCGCCGCCGACACGACCACCCGCCGACGCCCCACACCCGGCATCCTCCCGCGCACCGCCCCCGCTCCCCCGGCCCGCCACGCCGCCACCCCGGTGATCCACAGCGAGAAACCCCCCGGATCCGGTACAGAAGTCGCTGTGGATCACCGCGGCGCTAGCGAGGTCCTATTCGGGGGCGTTGAGGAGCGCCAGGAGTTCGGGGCCGATCATGGTGACGTCGCCGGCGCCCATGGTGACCACCAGGTCGCCGGGGCGGACGCGGGCGGCCAGTTCGCCGGCCACCGCGGACCAGGACGGTTCGAAGTGGACGGCGGCGGGTGGGAGCGGGACGGCGGCGGCGACGGTGGCGCCGGTCACGCCGGGGATCGGGTCCTCGCGGGCGCCGTACACCTCCATGACCACGACCTCGTCGGCCAGGCCCAGCGCGGCGCCGAACTCGGCGGCGAAGCTCTGCGTCCGGCTGTACAGGTGCGGCTGGAAGGCGACGACCAGCTTGCCCGGCCCGGCCACCACCCGGGCGGCGCGCAGCTGCTCGGACACCTTCAGCGGGTGGTGGGCGTAGTCGTCGTAGACGCGTACGCCCGCGGCCGTGCCCTTCAGCTCGAACCGCCGGTGTACGCCGCGGAACGCCTCCAGCCCGGCCACGAACTGCCGGTACGGCAGGCCCAGCTCCAGCCCGGCCAGCAGCGCGGCGGCGGAGTTCAGCGCGTTGTGCCGGCCGGCCAGCGCGATGCGGATGCGCCCGCGGGCCACCCCGTCCACGCTCACCTCGTACTCGGTGCCGTCCGGGCGTACCTCGATCCCGGACAGCCGCAGGTCCGCGCCGCTCGACTCGCCGTAGGTGCGCACCCGCAGGCCCGCCGGCGCGGTGGCGGCGACCGCGACGGCACCGGGGTCGTCGGCGCTCACCACCAGGAAACCGGCCGGGTCGACCCGCTTCACCAGGTCGACGAACACCGCCGCGTACGCCTCCGGGGTGCCGTGCTGGTCCAGGTGGTCGGCCTCCACGTTGGTGATGACCGCGGCATCCGGTGACAGCAGCAGGAAGGAGCCGTCGGACTCGTCCGCCTCGGCGACGAACAGCTCGCCGGTGCCGTGGTGGGCGTTGGAACCGGACTCGTTCAGGTCGCCGCCGATGGCGAAGGACGGGTCCACCCCGCAGAACTGCGCGCCGACGGTCAGCATCGAGGTGGTCGTGGTCTTGCCGGCCGTACCGCAGACCGCGATCCGCCGCCGCCCGGCCATCACCGCGGCCAGCGCGCCGGCCCGGGGCAGCACCCGCAGGCCCAGCCGGCGCGCCTCCACCAGCTCCGGGTTGTCGGCGCGGATCGCGGTGGAGACCACCACGGTGTCGGCGCCGGCCACGTTCGCGGCCGAGTGACCAATGTGGACGGTCGCGCCGAGCGCCCGCAGCGCCACCACCGAGCGGGATTCCTTGGCGTCGCTGCCGGAGACCGCCATCCCGCGGGCCAGCAGGATCCGGGCGATGCCGCTCATGCCGATGCCGCCGATGCCGACGAAGTGCACCCGGCCGAGCTCAGCGGCGTCGGCCGGTACGTCGACCCCTGCCAGGTCCAGCATGGTTCCCCCTCACGTCTTCCCGCGAACCGCGCCCCGACAGCGCGGGTGATGCTCAGCGGGCCTGCGCGGCCGCGATGACCAGACCGGCCAGTGCCTCGTCGGCGTCCCGATGACCGTACTGGGCCGCGGCGGCGGACATCGCGGCGAGCCGGACCGGGTCACCCAGCACGGGTACGAGTGTGGTCCCGATCCAGTCCGCGGTCAGCTCCGCGTCGCCGACCATGAGGCCGCCGCCCGCATCCACCACCGGCTGCGCGTTGAGCCGCTGCTCGCCGTTGCCGTGCGGCAGCGGCACGTACGCCGCGGGCAGGCCGACCGCGGCCATCTCGGCGACGGTGTTGGCGCCGGCCCGGCACAGCGCGAAATCGGCTGCGGCGTAGGCGAGTTCGATCTGTTCCAGGTAGGGCAGCACCAGGTACGGCGGGCCGTCCGGCCGCTCCTGCACCGCGACGGTGTTCTTCACCCCGATCGCGTGCAGCACCTGGATCCCTGCCGCGGCAAGGGAATGCGCGGCGGCGGTGGCCGCGGTGTTCAGCGTCCGGGCGCCCTGCGAGCCGCCGGTCACCAGCAGCGTGGGCCGGTCCGGGTCGAGCCCGAAGTGCCGGCGCGCGGCCTCCCGGGAGGCGGCGCGGTCCAGCCCGGTGATGGCCGGCCGCAGCGGCAGCCCGACCACCTTCGCCTCCGGCAGCGGCGTACCGGCGGTGTTGACCGCGACCACGGCCGCGAACCGGGCGCCGATCCGGTTGGCCACACCGGGCAGCGGGTTGGCCTCGTGCACCACGACCGGCACCTTGCGGCGCCGCGCGGCCAGGTACGCCGGCAGCGCGACGTACCCGCCGAAGCCGACGACCACGTCCGCGCCCACCTGGTCCAGTACGGCGGCCGTACGCGCGACCGCCGAGCGGACCCGGAACGGCAGCCGCACCAGGTCCGGGGTGGGCCGGCGCGGCAGCGGCACCGAGGGGATCAGCGCCAGCGGGTAGCCGCGGTCGGGGACGATCGTGGTTTCCAGGCCGCGTTCGGTGCCGAGCGCGGTGATGCCGATGTCGGGTTGCAGCCGGCGCAGCGCGTCCGCGGTGGCCAACATCGGGGAGATGTGTCCCGCCGTGCCACCACCTGCCAGGACGACCTGCAATGGCGTGCGCGCCGGGGTGTTGCCGGTCTCGCTCATCTACCGCGGGGTCTCCCGTCCGTGCCGGTCGCCCGCAGCCGCGCGGCCGGACCGGGGCCGGCGGACCGTGCTGGGCGTACCGGAACGGTAGACCCAGGCTGACCCGGGCGGCGGTTGGGGGCGGGCGCCGGCCGTTCGGCGGCGCGGGTGGTCGGCCGGTCGGGCGTACGCGCGCCGCGTGGGCGGCCCGGGCGGGGCGGCGCGGGCCGGGCAGGTGCCCGCCGCGGCCGCCGTTCCTGGTACGGCTTGGGCGCCGGCAGCCGCAGCCAGCGGGCGATCCGGGACGGGCCGCGCGCGCTCAGGTGCGCGACGGCGGCGGGCTCGTGCCGGGCGAAGGAGCCGAGCATGCCGAGCACGAACAGGGTCACCACCAGCGAGGTGCCGCCGAAGGAGATCAGCGGCAGCGGGATACCGGTGACCGGCAGCAGCCCGGTGACGTACCCCATGTTGATGACGGCCTGGCCGGCGAGCCAGACGGTGCAGGCGCCGGCGACCAGCCGGACGAACGGATCCGCCGACCTGCGGGCGATCCGGGTGCCGGCGTAGGCCAGCGTGGCGAACAGGATGAGCACGACCAGGCAGCCGACCAGGCCCAACTCCTCGCCGAGGATGGCGAAGATGTAGTCGGTGTGCGCGTTCGGCAGCAGTCCCCACTTCTGCCGGCTCTGCCCGAGCCCGACGCCGAAGAACCCGCCGGTGGCCAGCCCGTACAAACCCTGCACCGCCTGGTACCCGCCGTTGCCGGAGTCGGAGAACGGGTGCAGGAAGGAGGTCAGCCTGGCCAGCCGGTACGGCTCGACCAGGATCAGCAGCAGGATCGCGCCGCACGCCGCGGCGAACATCGCGCCGAACATCCGCATCGGCGCGCCGACCGTCCACAGTAGACCGAACAGGATGAGCACGAAGCAGAGCGTGGTGCCCAGGTCCGGCTCCAGCATCACCAGGCCGCACACCAGGCAGGCCAGCGGGACCAGCGGCACCAGCAGGTGTTTCCAGGCTCTGAGCACCTTCTCCTTGCGTACCAGCATCGCGGCGCCCCACAGGGCGAAGGCCAGCTTGGCCGGCTCGCTCGGCTGCAACTGGAGCGGGCCGAAGTCGATCCAGCGGCGGGACCCGTTCAGCAGGGTGCCGATGCCCGGGACCAGCACGACCGCCAGCAGCGCGACGCTGGTGAGTAAAGCGGGGTAGGCGATCGCGTGGTACGCCCGGGGCGGCATCCGCAGCGCCAGCCAGAACACCGGGATGCCGATGACCACCCACATCAGCTGCTTCTTGAACACCCCGTACGCCGAGCCGAAGTCCACATAGGACTCGACCATGCTGGCCGACAGCACCATCACCAGGCCGATGCCGAGCAGCAGGCCGCCGCTGACCAGCAGCAGGTGCAGGCTGGTCATCGGCCGGTCCAGGAAGGTGCGGTCGCCGTCCTCGCTCATGACGGCGCGCCGGGCAGTTGGTGTACGGCCGCGACGAAGGCGGCGCCGCGGGCATTGTAGTTGGCGAACATGTCCCAGGACGCGCCGGCCGGGGCGAGCAGCACGGTGTCGCCGGGCCTGGCCAGCCCGGCCGCCGCGCGCACCACCTCCAGCATCGCTCCATCGTCGGTGCTGGAGACCTCGATCACCGGGAGGTTCGGGGCGTGTCGCGCGATCGCCTTGGCCAGGATGGCCCGGTCCTGGCCGAGCAGCACCGCGCCGGCCAGCTTCGGGGCGTACGCCGCGACCAGGCCGTCGACCTCGGCGCCCTTGAGCTGGCCGCCGGCCACCCAGACGATGCGCGGGTAGGCGGCCAGCGAGGCGCCGGCCGCGTGCGGGTTGGTGGCCTTGGAGTCGTCCACGTACGCCACGCCGCCGACGGTGGCCACGTACTCGTTGCGGTGCCGGTCGGGGACGAAGCGGCGCAGCCCCTCCCGCACCGCCTTCGGGGGTACGCCGTAGGAGCGGGCCAGCGCGGCGGCGGCCAGCGCGTTGGCCACGTTGTGCGGGCCGGCCGGGCGTACCTCGTCCACTGTGGACAGGATGGTGCCCACAGTGGCCGGGTCGGCCAGCTGCACCGACGGCGGCCCGTCCACAGTGGACAGATCCTCGAAGGCCCGGTCCACCAGGGTGTTGTTGACCACGCCGAGCTGCCCGATGTTCGGCTCGCGCAGGGTGAAGGTGACGTGCTCGCCGGGCGCGGCCGCCAGCAGCTCGACCACCGCGGGCTCGTCGGCGTTGCCGATCGCGATGCCGCCGGCCCAGATGTGCGCCTTGGCCGCGGCGTACTCATCCATCGTGCCGTGCCAGTCCAGGTGGTCCGGGGCCAGGTTGAGGACCGCCGCGGCGGTCGGGCGTACGGTCGGCGCGCGGTAGAGCTGGAAGGAGGACAGCTCCACGGCCAGCACCTCGTACGGCGGGGTGGCCAGCGTCGCCTGCGTGATGGGCAGGCCGACGTTGCCGCAGGCGACCGCGCGCAGGCCGGCGGCCAGCAGCATCGACTCCAGCATCCGTACCGTGGTGGTCTTGCCGTTGGTGCCGGTCAGCGCCAGCCAGGCCGGCCCGGCCGCGGGTTGCAGCCGCCAGGCCAGCTCCACTTCGCCGATCACCTCGGTGCCGGCGGCCTCGGCGGCGCGCAGCAGCGGGTCGGTCGGTGGCAGGCCGGGTGAGGTGACCACCAGGCCGGTGCCGTGCGGCGGCGCGGCCAGCCCGAGCGCGATCCGGGCGCCGGCCCGGGCCATTCGCTCGGTCCCCTCCCCCGCCTTCGGCGCGGTCACCGTCACGATCGCGCCGGCCGCCAGCAACGCCAGCGTCGCCGCCTCCCCCGACACGCCGGCCCCCACCACCAGGACCGGCATCCCCGTAAAGGACAGTGTCATCCCGGCAGACCGTATGACAGGAACTCGGCATAGAACAGGCCCAGACCGAAGGCGACGGCGAGGCCGGAGATGATCCAGAAACGCACGATGACCGTGGTCTCGGCCCAGCCGGCGAGCTCGAAGTGGTGGTGGAACGGCGCCATGTTGAAGATCCGCTTGCGCCGCCACTTGAAGAACGCGACCTGCATGATCACCGACAGCGCCTCGACCACGAACAGCCCGCCCAGCACCACCAGCAGCAGCTCGGTCCGGGTCAGGATGGCCAGCCCCGCCATCAGCCCGCCGAGGGCGAGCGAGCCGGTGTCGCCCATGAAGATCCGTGCCGGCGAGGCGTTCCACCACAGGAACCCGAAGCACGCCGCCATCGCCGCGGCGGCCACCAGCGCCAGGTCCAGCGGGTCGCGCACCTGGTAGCAGCCGGCCTTCACCGCCGCCCCCGCGGCCGCGCTGCACGCGTTCCGGAACTGGTAGAAGCTGATCACCACGTACGTCCCGAACACCATCGCGCAGGACCCGGCCGCCAACCCGTCCAGCCCGTCGGTGAGGTTGACCGCGTTCGAGGTACCGCTGATCACGACGTAGGCGATGATGACGAACCCGACCGCGCCGAAGCTGATCTGGGAGATGTCCCGGACGAACGACAGGTGCGTCGAGGCCGGCGCCAGCCCCCGGCCGTTCTTGAACAGCAGCGACAGGATCGCGAAGCTCAACCCGACGAACAGCTGCCCGGCCAGCTTGGCCCGCGCGTTCAGGCCGAGGCTGCGCTGCTTGCGGATCTTGATGAAGTCGTCCAGGAAGCCGACCACGCCGAGGCCGGCGAACAACCACAGCACCAGCAGGCCGGACGCCGAGGGCCGCGACCACAGCAACAGGTGCGCGGTGGTGTAACCGAGCAGCGCGGCCACGATGATCACCGCGCCGCCCATCGTGGGGGTGCCGCGCTTGGCCATGTGCGACTCGGGCCCGTCGTCGCGGATCTCCTGCCCGAAGCCGCGCCGCCGGAACGCCCGGATCGCCAGCGGCGTGGCCAGGATGGAGACCAGCAGCGCCACGACGGCCGCAACCATGATCGATCTCATGAGGTCAGCTCCAGCGCGACCCGCTCCAGGGCCGCGGCGCGGGAGGCCTTGACCAGCACCACGTCCGGCGGTCGCAGCTCGCGGCGCAGCAGGTCCACCGCCGCCGCGGCGTCCGGTACCCGCACCGAATCCGCTCCCTCAGCCACCGCGGCGGCGTGCATCGGCGCCGCCTGCTCCCCGACCACCACCAGCCGCGCGATTCCCAGCCCGGCCACCAGCCGGCCCACCGCCGCGTGCTCCTCGTCCGCGCCGGCGCCCAGCTCCGCCATCTGCCCGAGCACCGCCCACCGCCGCCGCTCCCCCGCGATCCGGCCCAGCGCGTCCAGCGCCGCGCGTACCGACTCGGGGTTGGCGTTGTACGCGTCGTTCACCACGGTCACCCCGTCGGCCCGGTCGGTGACCTCCATCCGCCACCGGCTCACCGGCCCCGCCTCGCTCAGCGCCGCGGCGACCTCGCGCGGCGGCATGCCCAGCTCCAGCGCGACGGCGGCGGCGGCCAGCGCGTTGGACACGTGGTGCTCGCCGTACAACCGCAACGCCACCGGCTCGGTCCCGTTCAGCAGGAACCGGGCCCGCCCGCCCTCCAGCCGCACCTCGCTCGCGCGTACGTCCCCCCGCGTGCCGAAGGTGCGTACCCGCGCCCGGGTCCGCGCGGCCATCGCGGCCACCAGCGGGTCGTCGGCGTTCAGGACCGCCACCCCGCCGGCCGGCAGCGCCTCCACCAGCTCGCCCTTGGCCGCCGCGATCGCCTCCCGGGAGCCGAACTCGCCCAGGTGTGCCGAGCCGACGTTCAGCACCACGCCGATGCGCGGCGGGGCGATCGCGCACAGCTGCGCGATGTGCCCGATGCCGCGGGCGGAATTCTCCAGCACCAGGTAGCGGGTGGCGGCATCGGCGCGCAGCACCGTGTACGGGTGGCCGATCTCGTTGTTGAACGAGCCCGGCGGCGCCACGGTCGGGCCGAGCCGGGCCAGCAACTGGGCGAGCAGGTCCTTGGTGGAGGTCTTGCCGGAGGAGCCGGTCACGCCGACGACGGTCAGCCGCGGCAGCCGGGCCAGCACCTGGTGGGCCAACGCGCCGAGGGCGGCGAGCACGTCGGGCACGACGATGGCCGGTACGCCCACGGGCCGGGCGGCCAGCACACCGACCGCGCCCGCGGCCACCGCCGTACCGGCGAAGTCGTGGCCGTCCACCCGCTCCCCGGGCAGCGCCACGAACAGCCCGCCCGGCCCGACCAGCCGCGAGTCGAACTCCACCGCGCCGGTCACGGCGGCACCGGGATCCGGTACGCCGTCGAGCCTGCCGCCGACGGCACCGGCGATCTCCTGCAGCGTCAGCGGGATCACCGGGTCGCCTCGATCGCCGCGCGCAGGACCGTACGGTCGTCGAAGGGCGCCACCACCCCGGCCACGTTCTGCCCCTGCTCGTGCCCCTTGCCGGCGATCAGCACGGTGTCACCCGGCCCGGCGCGGCCGACCGCCGCGGCGATGGCCGCGGCCCGGTCGCCCACCTCGAGCGCGCCGTCGGGGATGCCGGCCAGCAGTTCGGCGCGGATCGCGGCCGGGTCCTCCGAGCGCGGGTTGTCGTCGGTGACGATCACCAGGTCGGCGCCGCGGGCCGCCGCCGCGCCCATCAGCGGCCGCTTGCCCCGGTCCCGGTCCCCGCCCGCGCCCAGCACCACGATGAGCCGGCCCTTGGTGAGCGGCCGGAGCGCGGCGAGCGCGGCGGTGACCGCGTCGGGCTTGTGCGCGTAGTCGACCACGGCCAGGTACGGCTGGCCCGCGTCGACCCGCTCCATCCGGCCCGGCACCTGCACGCCCTCCAGCGCCGGCAGCGCCACCGCCGGATCCACGCCGACGCCGGCCAGCAGCGCCACGGCCAGGCCCGCGTTCGCCAGGTTGTACGCCCCGGGCAGCCGCACCGCGCCGGCGCCGGTGAAACCGGGCCCGTGCAGGGTGAAGCGGGAGCCGGCACCGGCGTCCACATCCGACAGCCACCACGTCGCGCTGGCATCGCCCGCCGCGGACACCGTCACCGTGTCCGGCCCGATCAGCCGCCGCCCGTACGGGTCGTCGGCGTTGACCACCTCGACCCGGCCCGCCCGCCGGTACGGGGCCTCGAACAGCGCCCGCTTGGCCGCGAAGTACTCCTCCATGCCGTCGTGGAAGTCCAGGTGGTCCTGGGACAGGTTGGTGAACCCGACCGCGGCGAACCGCACGCCGCCCACCCGGCCCAGCGTCAGCGCGTGGCTGGACACCTCCATCGCCACCGCGCTCACCCCGGCCTCGCGCATCGCGGCGAAGCTCGCGTGCAGGTCGGCCGCCTCCGGGGTGGTGAGCGCGCTCGGCACCTGGTGCCCGGCCATCCGCGTCTCGACCGTACCGATCAGGCCGGTGGTGTGGCCGGCCGCGGCCAGCCCGGCCTCCAGCAGGTACGCGGTGGTGGTCTTGCCGCTGGTGCCGGTCACGCCGATCACCGCCAGCCCAGCGGTCGGCTCGCCGTAGACCAGGTCGGCGACCGCGCCGAGCACGGCCCGCGGGTCGGGGACGACCAGGGTCGGCAGGCCGGACTCCCGGGCCAGGTCGGCGCCGGCGGGATCGGTGAGTACGGCCACGGCGCCGGCCGCCGCGGCACCGGCGGCGAAGTTCGCGCCGTGCGTACGGGAGCCCGGCAGCGCGGCGTACAGGTCACCGGGCCGTACGTCGGTCGAGGCGTGCGTCACCCCGGTGACCGGTACGTCGCTGCCGGTAGGCGCTGCCTGGGCGCGGGCCGCCACCTCCGCCAGCGCGGTCCGGTGCGGGCGAGCAGGTCGCAGTGGCACGGTTGGCAAGGCTAGCGTGTCGGCGTACGCGGGTTGCGCCGCTCCACCGGCTGGCCCGCCACGGCCGGTGAGTATGGTGCGCACCACTCAGCCGGTGAGGGTGAAGTCCGGCCGCGGCGTACCGGTGGGCGGGATCCCGCGCTGGCGCAGGGCGTAGGTCATGATCTGGTGGAACGTGGGTGCCGCGATCGCGCCGCCGTGCAGGCCGCCGGCCGGGTTGTCGATCATGACACCGACGATGAGCTGCGGGTTGTCGGCCGGGGCCATGCCGGCGAAGGTGGCCCAGTAGCTGCTGTCGCTGTACCGGCCGGTGGTCGGGTCCGGCTGCTGCGCCGTCCCGGTCTTGCCGGCGACCCGGTAGCCGTCGATGGCCGCGGTCGGCGCGGTGCCGCCCTTGGCCTCCACCACCGCCTCCAGCATGTAGCGCAGCGTCTTCGCGGTGTCGGAGCTGATCACCTGCACGCTGGCCGGTTGGCTCGGGGTGGTCCGGGTGCCGTCCGGGGCGAGGACCGACTTCACGATCCGCGGCTGGACGCGCAGCCCGTCGTTGGCCACCGCCTGGTACATGCCGGCCATCTGCAGGATCGTCATGCCGACGCCCTGGCCGATCGGCAGGTTGCCGAACGTGCTGCCCGACCACTTCTCCAGCGGCGGCAGCAGGCCCGCGGACTCGGCCGGCAGCTCCACCCCGGTCGGGCTGCCCAGGCCGAACCTGCGCAGGTAGTCGTAGAACTTCTGCGGGCCCAACTGCTGGGCGATCATCAGCGTGCCGACGTTGCTGGACTTGGCCACCACCCCGGTCGCGGTGTACTTCACCAGCCCGTGCGACCACGCGTCGTGGATCTGCCGGTCGGCCACCTTGATGCTGCCGGGGACCTCAAGGACCGTGCTCGGGGTGATCAGGCCGTCCTCCAGCGCCGCGGCGAAGGTGACCATCTTGTTGACGCTGCCGGGCTCGAAGACGTTGGAGACCGCCGGGTTCCCGAGCAGGTTCGGGTTGGTCACCTTGCCCGCGGCGGCCTGCTGCGGGTCGAAGGTCGGGGCCACGGCAAGGGCCAGGATCTCGCCCGTACGCGTCATCACCACGGCCTCGCCGCCGCGCGCGCCCGACTTCTGTACGGCCTGCGCGAGCGCGGTCTGGGTGACGTACTGGATGTCCTGGTCGATGGTCAGCTGGACGCTGGAGCCGGGTACGGCGTCGGTCTGGTGCCGCACCGTGCCGGGGATGAGCTGGCTGCCCTTGCCGCGCTCGCCGACCAGGACGCCGTTGCTCCCGGACAGCTGCTGGTTGAACTCCCGCTCGACGCCCATCAGCCCGGTGCCGTCGCGGCCGGCGAAGCCGATCACGTTGGCGCCGACGCCGTGCCCCGGGTAGAGCCGGGCGGTCGCGTCCTCGGTGAAGATGCCGGGCAGGTCCAGGTCGATGACCTTCGCCGCCTGCCTGGGGTCCAGGCCGCGGGCCAGCGTGACGTTGCGGGAGTTGGTCTTCGCCAGTTGGCTGAGCAGGGCCGCGGTCGGTTGGCCGGTCAGCCCGGTCAGCTTCTGGGCGGTGCCGGCCGGGTCCTTGACCAGGGTCGGGTCGGCGACGATGTTGCGGACCTCGACGCTGTAGGCCAGCACGTTGCCGTCGCGGTCCAGGATCGGGCCGCGCAGCGCGGGTACGTCGAACTCGCGCAGCCGCTGGTCCTGCGCCGCCTGCGCCAGCCGGCCGCTGTCCAGGCCCTGGAGCTGGACCAGCCGGCCGCCCAGGATGACCAGCAGCAGGCACACCGCGGTGAAGCCGGCCGTGACGCGGGCCGACGGGTCACCCAGGCGTACCGGGCGGCGCCGCTTCGGCCGCCGTTGTTGCGGCGCCGGGCGCCGCGGCGGGGGCTGGGCCTGCCGCAATTGGGCCTGCCGCGGTGGGGCCGGCCGTGGTGGGGCCTGCCGCGGCCGCGGCGGCTGCTGCCGTTGCGGGCGCGGTGACGTGGTGCCGGCTTTGGTGGGCACCCGAGTAGCCGGCGTTGAGCCTCGGGCGCTGGTGGTGGCTTTGGGTGGTACGCCGCGGCGCGGTTCCACCGGCGGCATGTATTCCCACGGCGACGGGCGGCGCGTACTCACCGGCCACCGCCCGGCCTGCTCGCCGGCGTACTGCCCGCCGGCGTGGGCGCCGCGGTCGCCGGGACCGGGTCGCCGACGATGCGGAAGGTGCCGTCCGGCATCAGCACCAGGAAGCCGGGCTCGCCGCTGGGCACCATGCCGAGCTTGCGCGCCGCGTCGGCCAGGGCGCCGGGGGCCCGCATGGTGGCGACCTTGCGCTGCAACTCCTGCTCCTGGAGGTTCATCGCGCTGATCTGCCGCTGCAACTCCCGCTGCCGGAACGAATCGGCCGCCGAGGCGGCATTCAGCAGCAGCAACAGCACCAGCCCCCCACCCAGCAACGCCAGCACCAGCAGCACGAACGGAGCCCGCGGCGCCGAGGTCGTACTGGCCGGCAGCAACCGCACCACCGGCAGCCGCCCCACCCGGGCCATCCCCGCGGCAACCCCCCGCCGCGCCGCCACCCGCTCCGGCGCCCCCACCCGGGCCCGCGGCACCCGCGCCCCGGCACGCCCCGGAGCCGCCACAGCCGAATCTGCCGCCAGCCCCCGACCGTCAACCCCAACCGGCCCGCGC
>Ga0081455_10001659_pt1 | contig 26976 bp, 33 predicted proteins | sample TabmetS3T2R1_FD_70207 | JGI IMG/M metagenome (GOLD analysis project Ga0081455, IMG submission 70207) | Tabebuia heterophylla rhizosphere microbial communities from the University of Puerto Rico - S3T2R1 | ecosystem: Host-associated > Plants > Roots > Rhizosphere ...
TCGTGATCGCACTTTTGATCGGCATCAGCGCGGGAATCATATCGGCGGTGAAGAAAAACACCGTCTGGGACTACGTGGCCAATGGCTTCGCGCTGTGGGGCATTTCGACGCCGAATTTCTGGCTCGGCATCATGTTGATCTTCCTCTTTTCGGTGAAACTGGGCTGGCTGCCCGCGTCGGGCTACGTTCCACTGACCGAAGACTGGCGCGCCAGCCTCGCGTCCACGATCATGCCGGCTTTTGTCCTCGGCAATGCGATCGCCGCCATCCTGATGCGCCATACCCGCAGCGCCATGCTTCAGGTGCTCGAGAGCGACTACGTGCGGACGGCCCGGGCCAAGGGCCTCCCGGAGCGCACGGTCATCCTCAAGCATGCGATGCGGAACGCACTCACCCCGGTCATCACTCTCGGCGCGCTTGAATTCGGGACCCTGCTGTCCGGCGCCGTATTGACCGAGCAGATCTTCACGATCCCCGGTTTTGGCAAGCTGATCATCGACGCCGTCTTCAACCGCGACTACGCCGTGGTGCAGGGCGTCGTGCTGGTAACGGCAACGGTCTACATCGCGCTCAATCTGCTCGCCGACATCGCCTACGTCCTTGTCAATCCGCGGCTGCGCACCTGACGAACATGGTCGACATCGCTGTCAACGCAAAGCTGTCCTCAATAAGCGAGAGTGTCGAAACACCCTTGCGGCGCGCATTACGCCGGCTTTTCCGCCGCAAAAGCGCGGTCTTCGGCCTGGCCATTGTCGTGTTTTTTGTCGTGCTCGCTGTCTTCGCGCCTCTGCTTTCGCCATACGATCCTGCGGCGCAAAGCTGGACCCTGGTGCGCCAGGAACCATCCGCGTTGCACTGGTTCGGCACCGACGATCTTGGCCGCGACATCCTTGCGCGCGTGATCTTTGGCACGCGCGCGTCATTGCTGGCCGGCGTCATTTCCGTCGGGATTGCGCTTTCGATCGGCGTGCCGCTCGGTCTGGCCGCCGGCTACCTGGGCGGCCTGCTCGATGCGCTGATCAGCCGCATGACGGATGCGATGCTGGCGTGTCCGTTTCTCATCCTGGCAATCGCATTGGCCGCTTTCCTCGGTCCAAGTCTCAGCAACGCCATGATCGCCATCGGCGTGACGGCAACGCCGATCTTCGTGCGGCTGACGCGCGGACAGGTGCTGGTAGTCAAAACGGAGGACTACGTCGAGGCGGCGCGTGCCGTGGGAAATCCGCGCTGGCGGATCGTATTTGTCCATATCCTGCCGAACATCATGCCGGCTTTGCTTGTTCAGGCGACCCTGTCGATCGCCGCGGCCATTATCGCAGAGGCTGCGCTCTCTTTTCTTGGGCTGGGGCAGCAGCCGCCGGCTCCATCGTGGGGCAGCATGCTGAATTCGGCGCAACGTTTCCTGGTCAACGCGCCGTGGATGGCGGTTTGGCCGGGGCTTGCGATTTTCCTGACGGTACTGTCGTTTAACCTGGTTGGCGATGGTCTGCGCGATGCGCTCGACCCGCGCGACAGCGGCCGAGGTTAGTTGGCGATGCCAATTACCTTTGCCATAACCAGCGACCGAGCACGACAGCGGCCAGCATTCCGGTCAATTGCGACAGTACAAACGCAACTACGCCAGTAGGTGCGATTCCTGCGAACGTATCTGAAAGTGATCGGGCCAATGTGACAGCGGGGTTCGCGAACGATGTTGAGGCGGTGAACCAGTACGCCGCCGTAATGTACAGGCCGACGGCATAGGCAACGGCAGCGGAGGCACAGGCGACGCAACCCAGTATTGTCAGCAATAATCCGAATGTCGCCACAGCCTCCGCAAGCCACTGACCGGCGCCGGTTCGAACGTGCGTTGAGAGTTGCCACACAGGCAGTTCAAACATCAGGTGCGCGACGAAGACGCCCACAATGGCGCCGCACACCTGGGCGAGCAGATAGGTACCCGCCATTGCCCAGGGGATATCGCCGCGTAACGCAAACGCGATGCTCACAGCCGGATTGAAGTGAGCGCCGGAAACCGGCGCCAGGATCAATATCAGAACCGTCAATATTGCACCGGTCGGAAGCGTATTGCACAGCAAGGCCAGCGCGTCGATTCCACCGGAAAGCTGCTGCGCCATGATGCCTGAGCCGATCACCGTAGCCAGCAAAAATGCCGTGCCGACAAATTCAGACGCAACCCGCCGCGGCAGCGTCATCAACTTGGCTCTTTTACGACCGTGTCAGTCACGCGACCGATTTCGCGAAGTTTTTGCTGCAAGCTTAATTTGTCGAGGCTACGGATCGGTAGCGCAGTGAAAATACCAATTCGTTGAGAAAGCATCCGATAGGCGTCTTTGAAGGCCAGACCGATTTCGGCCTCTGACCCTCGCGCCTCTGCGGGATCGGGCACGCCCCAATGTGCCGTCATCGGCTGGCCGGGCCACACCGGACAGGTTTCGCCTGCCGCGTTGTCGCAGACCGTAAACACGAAATCGAGTGGTGGCGAACCGGGTTTGGCAAACTCCGCCCATGATTTGGAGCGTAAGCTGGACGTGTCGTAGTTCAGACTTTTCAGAAGTTGAATCGTGATGGGATTAACCTGTCCTTTGGGTTGGCTCCCCGCGCTGAACGCGCGAAATTTTCCTTGCCCAATCCTGTTAAGAATGGCCTCAGCCATGACCGACCGCGCCGAATTTCCTGTACAGAGAAACAGGACATTGAAAGGTTTGTCGTTCATGACAGAGGCTCGCAGCATGCTTTGGCGCGAGCAACACGTGCGTCTTTATTGAAGCTGATGCCATAGTTCGTACTTTCGCCCGTTGTAAAGAATGCTTCCCACGATATGCCTGCTGGATCATCAACCCACGATTTTTCCGACTTGGCATAGCAGCAGGTTGTCTTGCCTTGCTCGACAACGTTCCGCCCGGCCTCGCGAAGACGCGAATAGACATCATGCAACTCTTCTTCGCTTTCGACTTGGATACCAAGATGGTCGAGGCCAGGATTGCTGCCGCGTGACGAAATGGCGAAGTTTACGCGTGGGTCATCAAGCATCCATTTGGCGTAGTCATCCTTGACGACCGTAGGCTTGGCGGCAAACAGCGCTGAGTAAAAGCCAATGGCGTTGGTGATATTGTCGACAGAAACATGCACGTGCATACGTTTCATGGCACAGCAACCTTTGTGCGTTTGTTGCGGTCGGGTTTGCAGACACTGGGCGCACACTTCTCCGCCGCGCCTTGGCAGCAGTTCTCGGTAAGAAACCCGAGAAGGTCGTTCATGGCCTCGAACCGCGCCGCGTAAATCATCGAGCGGCCATCGCGCCGCACCGTTGCAAGCCCTGAGTCGCGGAGCCGGTCAAAATGGAACGTGAGCGTATTCGGTGCGAGCTTCAGTGCGGTGGCTATGGCGCCGGCGGAGAGTCCTTCTGGGCCGGCTTGCACTAACAAACGAAAAACTTCCAAGCGATTTTCTTGCGCGAGCGCGGCCAAAGCCGCCACAGCACCGGCGTTTTTCATATTTCAATGATTATTGAAATATGGAAGTCGCGTCAAGAGTTATTTCGATGATTATTGAAATAAAGCGAAATGCCCCTGAGCGGAGACTTGTCGCGGACCTGATCGCGCCTCTCGTGCATTGACCGCCGACAAATGTATGCTGCTGCCCATAATTCGGGGAGGACGTCATGACATTCACTCGTCGCACGCTTTTGCTTGCCGGCATTGCCGCGCCATTGGCCGGCCCATTCGCTCGCGCCCAGTCCTGGCCATCCGGTCCCGTGCGCATCGTCGTCGCTTATCCGCCAGGGGGGTCGACCGACGCGATCATGCGACTGGTCCAGCCGGGGTTTCAGCAGCGTCTCGGCGCCACCGTCGTGATCGAGAACCGCTCAGGCGCGTCCGGCAGCGTTGGCACCGCCGCAGTGGTGAAGTCACCGCCTGACGGCAATACCTGGCTGGTGGTGTTCGACAACCATGCCGCCAATCCATTTGTGCTGCCGAGCCTGCCCTATGACAGCGAGAAGGATCTCGACCCGGTGCTTCTGATCGGCACCGCGCCTTACCTGATCACCACGGCAAAGGCGAAACCTTACAAGGCGCTTGCCGACGTCATCGCCTTCGCCAAGGACAATCCGGGCAAGGTCAGCTATGCCTCGGTCGGGAGCGGCAGCGTTGGGCATTTGGCGATGGCGTTGCTGTCACAGCGCGCCGGCGTGCAGTTAACGCACGTGCCGTATCGCGGCGGCGGTCCGGCGATGAATGATGCGGTCGCGGGCCACGTCGAGCTTCTGGTCGGCAGCACCGCGCTATCGATGCCGCAGGTCGACGCCGGGACCATTCGGCCGATCGTGCAAACCGGGAAAGAGCGCAATCAGTTTATCGCCCAGGTGCCGACCGTTGCCGAGAGCGGCTTCCCCGGCTTCGAAGCCTACGCCTGGTGGGGCATCTTCGCGCCGGCTGGCACGGCGAAGCCGGTCATCGAGCGTTTCAGCAATGAGATGGCTGCCGTCTTGCGCGAGGAGCGCATCGCCAAGCAATTGGTTGAAACCCAGCAGGTCTCGCTGACTCTCGGCGGGCCGGAGGCAATGCGCGCCTTCGTTTCCAATCAGATGCAGACCTGGGGCAAGGTCGTAAAGGACAACAACATCAAAGCCGACCAAAACTGATTGAGCGTCCGCTTGTGAAGACGTCGAAGGTCCAGGAAGCGATCCGTACCGGTTTTGCCGGAGCGCCCGTCATTACGGCCATGGATGTAATTCCGGTCGCGGGCCGCGACAGCATGCTCCTGAATTTGAGCGGCGCGCATGCACCGTTCTTTACCCGCAACCTCGTTATCCTCACGGACAATTCAGGCCACATCGGCGTCGGCGAGGTCCCGGGGGGCGAGAAGATTCGCCAGACACTGGAGGACGCGCGTCCGCTCGTTGTTGGAAGCACAATCGGTGCGTGCAGCAATATCCTCGCCTCGATACGCGAGAAGTTCGCCGACCGCGATGCCGGCGGCCGCGGCAAGCAAACTTTTGACCTGCGCGTGATGATCCACGCGGTGACCGCAGTAGAATCGGCGCTGCTCGATTTACTAGGCCAACATCTTTCGCTTCCCGTTGCCGCATTGCTCGGGGAAGGGCAGCAGCGAACGAGCGTCCTGACACTGGGCTATCTCTTTTTTGTCGGCGACCGACGCAAAACCGACCTGCCCTATGTTGAGGGCGAAACGGGCAAGCCCGTCTGGTTCAATCTGCGCCACCAGGAAGCAATGACGCCCGACGCCGTGGTTCGGCTTGCTGAAGCAGCGCAGGATCAATACGGATTTGCCGATTTCAAGCTTAAAGGCGGCGTGCTGCGCGGCGAACAGGAGATCGAGGCTGTCACGGCTATCGCCAAACGTTTTCCGAATGCGCGCGTGACACTCGATCCAAACGGATGCTGGTCGCTGGAAGAGGCCGTCCGTCTGTGCAAGGGCATGCAAAGCGTGCTCGCCTATGCTGAAGACCCCTGCGGCGCCGAGGCCGGTTTTTCCGGCCGGGAGATCATGGCGGAGTTTCGCCGTGCCACGGGCCTGCCAACAGCCACGAACATGGTCGCAACCGACTGGCGCGAGCTTGCACATGCACTGCGGCTCGGTGCCGTCGATATCCCACTTGCCGACCCTCATTTCTGGACCATGCAGGGCTCAGTGCGCGTTGCACAAACATGCCGAGAGAACGGCCTGACCTGGGGCTCACATTCCAACAATCACTTCGATATTTCGCTTGCGATGTTCACGCATGTAGCCGCCGCCGCGCCAGGACGAACGACCGCCATAGACACTCACTGGATCTGGCAGGATGGGCAGCGGCTTACTCGGGCGCCTCTGAAAATCGTTGGCGGATCGATCGCAGTTCCCGAGCAGCCGGGGCTCGGTATTGAAATCGACATGGCACAGATCGAGGCTGCGCACGGGCGCTTCAAAAGCTTGCAACACGGCGCCCGGGACGACTCCGTCGCGATGAAATTTTTGATTCCTGGCTGGACGTTTGATCCGAAACAACCAGCGCTCGTTCGGTAGATTTTTCGCGCTTGATCAGACCAACATCTTGAGGTCCTCGGTGGCGCGCACCGTGACCTCTTTTCTTGCCTTCGGGAGGGTGGTCGGGGCGAAGCTCTGAAGGATCGCCTGCAACTGACTGCGGGTCCGCTGCGTCGTTCTGAGGCAACGGACCCGCTTGATCAGATCGCCATCTTGAGTTCTTTGGTGGCGCGGAACGCGACCTTTTTGCTTGCCTTGATCTGAATTTGCTCGCCGGTTGCAGGGTTGCGACCGATACGGGCAGCACGATTCCGCACTTGCAAAATTCCAAGGCCGGCAATTTTCACGCGTTCACCATTCTTCAAATGCTTGGTGATGAGACTGACGATATCGTCAAGCATTTGCTGGCCATGCTTCTTGGTGAGCTGATGCTGCTCCGCGAGAGCATTGGCCAAGTCCTTGCTGGTGACCGACTGTGGAGTGTCTGCCATGAGATTTACTCCTGTAATGGATCGTCCAAAGTGCTTGCCGGCTTCGGATCGTTCAACGACGATGGCCGAGCCTGATGCGTAGTGATGTAGCTTTTTGGCGCACAGAGCCAACGGAGCGGCTCATCAGCCTTGATATTTTCTTGACCCGCATCTTGTCCTTCGAATACTTCCTCAACTCCTTCACTTCAGCTCTGGTCCAGGGTTTCGGGCGCCGTCGCTTTCGCTTTTTGGCCATTCGCCCCTCCAATCGTTTGAAATGTAGTCGTGCGTTTTCCCACGCACCTGGGACACCGATATTTTGCTGCTACATCACTGCGGCTTTGACGGCCTTTACCGGCCGAGCCCTGACGACTTTCCGTGCCGGCTTTGCCTTGAATATCATTGGCTCCTTCGTGAACGGATTGATGCCACTTCGTTCCTTTGTCGCCGGCTTCTTGATGACAACAAATTTGGCAAATCCGGGCAGTACAAACGCTCCCGATCTATTGAGTTCCTTGTAGCCAATGCTAGCCAGCGACTCGATGATGCCCTTCACATCCTTGCGAGCCACCTTCGAATGCTGCGCGACGATCTTTTGAATCAACTCCGACTTCGACATCATCTTGGCCATCACCCGCCTCCAAAATTCGAATCAGTGCGGTCAGGTTAGGCCCAAGTCTGGGGTTCAGGAAACCTCGGGACACCCTTAAAATGCAGCAATTTGGTGGAAAAAGTCGATTTCGGCCTTCAATAAGTGGGGTAAAAAGGCCTTAGAGAACGTCTTAAACTCACTCGGCCCGCCCGTTCGACCGGTGCGGCCGGTACTCCCAAGGGTGGCCTAACGCATGTCCGCCGATACCGCAGCCATTCGATTGGCCGTCCAAACCTACCTTGATGGCCTTTACGAGGGCGACGCCGACAAGATTGCTTCGGTCTTTCATCCGACAAGCGCGCTGACCCATGAGGAAGGCGGCAAACTGACACCGCGGCCGCGCGACCAATGGCTCGACGCGGTACGCAACCGCCCTTCTCCAAAAGCGCTCGGCCTTTCTCGCCATGACGAGATTCTGCAAATCGATGAATCATCGCCGACGACGGCATTCGTGAAGCTCAAATGCGCCATCCCGCCGCGATTTTTTACCGATTACCTATGCCTGCTCAAAGTTGAGGGCCGCTGGCAGATCGTTCAAAAGGTGTTTGCAACGGAGACTCGCGGCTAGCCTCTCTGCGCGCCAGGAGATCGTTACTTGTCCTGCTTGGACTTAAGCTGCGCGTTATTGGCCGAAATGAAGGCGCGAATCTCATCGGCGATATCCAGCAATCGAAGCCATTGCTCCTTATAGAGAGTCACCGGAAACTTACCCATGCCGTAGACCGAGACTGCACCTTTCTCACTGACCTTTAGGCGCAGACCAGAGGCTGTGCCCTTCTTCAGCGCGGCATTCTCCTGGCGGAGCCGTTCGAGTTCCGCTTTCATCTCTTCATCAGACATAATTTTCTCCAGAAAATAATTTTGGCCCTCGAGTCAGGGCAGGTTCAGTTTAGCCCCAGGGACCGCGTCGACCCCAAGGTCCGCCCGCCGAACGCGCCGGCTCGGCTGGCCGTCCGAAAGGAGCTCCGCCTAACTGCGCGGAAAGTTGTTCCAAAGCGGCGATGCGATTCTCGGTCGACGGATGGGTCGAGAACAAATTGTCCATGCGCGCTCCGGACAGCGGGTTGATGATGAACAGATGTGCGGTCGCTGGATTCTGCTCTGCCGGTATATTCTCAATCTGGTGCGCGGCTGCGTCGATTTTTGCCAGCGCGGACGCAAGCCCCGCCGGATTTCCACTGATTCGCGCGCCCATATCGTCGGCGGCATATTCGCGCGTGCGGCTGATCGCCATCTGAACCAGCATCGCGGCGATGGGCGCAAGCACGACCATCAGCAGCGTCCCGATCACGCCGATACCGCTGTTGCTGTTGCCGTCGCGGTGACCTCCCCCGAAAAACAGTCCAAACTGCGCCAGCATGGAGATGGCGCCGGCAATGGTCGCGGTCACCGTCATGAGCAGCGTGTCGTGATGCTTGATATGGGCAAGTTCATGGGAAATGACGCCCGCAATCTCATCGCGCGAGAGCATGCCCAGCAGCCCGGTCGTCGCTGCGACAGCAGCATTTTGCGGATTACGCCCCGTCGCGAATGCGTTCGGCTGCGGATTGTCCATAACAAAGACGCGCGGCATTGGCAGTCCGGCGCGACCGGCCAATTCAGCAACGAGATGCACGAACTCAGGCGCCGTATGCTCGTCGACCTCCTGGGCGCCGTGCATCCTCAACACGAGTTTGTCGGAATTCCAGTAGGCGATGAAATTCATTGCAGCAGCGACGAAGAAGGCGATCAGGGCGCCGGTCGGTCCGCCGACGAGATAACCGGCCCCCATAAACAGGGCCGTCAATCCGGCGAGTAAAATTGCAGTCCGCAAGTAACTCATGACAAGTCCCCTATGGGGTTCGAAACCCTGCGGCAGCGCTATATGGGAGCCCGCAAAAGGATTTCAAGCAAGCGAACTGTTAAATTGCCGCACGGCTTTCTCGTTAAGCCGCGGCATCGCGCGCAACCCTAAGTGCCATCGCCCTCCAAACCAGCTGCTCCGTCCCTTCCATCGCCGGGATGCGCTGAAAATCCACTGGACAACCGTTTCACAGCGAGCAACCATTCTCGTTACCTAAAACGCAGCAAGCGTGCCGCGAGACTGTGTAGTTGGCTCCAAAGCAGAGCCGACGTTCCAAAAACGCTCCGGGGAAGGAATTGTCATGATGACCAAGGTATCACGTCGGACATTGCTTAAGAGTACGGCCGGCTCTGCGCTGCTCGCCGCTGTCGGCATGCCGGCCATCGTCAGGGCACAGGCCGATGCCATTCGCATCGGGCATCTTACGCCGTTGACCGGTTTCCTGGGTCCGCTTGGCGAATATGCAGTCATGGGCGTCAAGCTGGCCGCGGAAGAAGTCAATGCGGCCGGCGGAATCATGGGCCGCAAGATCGATCTTGTGATGGAGGATTCGGTCAATCCGCAGACGGCTTCCGCCAAGGCCGAGCGCCTGATCGAGCGCGACAAAGTTGCAATGATTATCGGCGAAATTTCGTCAGCCTCCGGCCTGGCGATAGGCCAGGTGGCGAACAGAATGAAGACGGTTTTCATAAACACCGGCTGCAATTCCGATGCGCTGCGGGGCGCGAGCTGCAATCCGTACATGTTCCATATCGAGGGCGCGAACTCGATGTATGTGATGGCCGTCGGGCAATATCTGCTGCGCGAGAACATGGTGAAGGGAAAGAAATGGTATTCGCTGACTGCAGACTACGCCTTCGGTCACGATCTTCTGCGCGTCGCGAAGAAATTCATGGAAGCGAACGGCGGACTGTTTGCAGCGGATGAGCTCGTCCCCACCGATGCGACCGACTTCAGCCCCTATCTTCTGAAGATCAGGCAATCGCAGCCCGACGTCGTGGTGTCGAACCTCGCCGGCAATCAGATCACAAACTTTATGAAGCAATATTCCGAATACGGACTGAAATTCCCGGTAGCCGGTTTTGCCTTCGACACGGTTGTCGCCTGGGGTGCCGGCAAAGGCAATTTCTCAGGCATGTGGCCGCTTGTTTGGCATCACCTGGTCGACACGCCGAACTCCAAGAAATACGTCGACGCGTTTCAAAAGAAGTACGGCAAGCCTCCGGACAATCAATCGTGGGGCGATTACAACTCGCTGAAAATCGTCGCACAGTCGATGAACGAGATTAAGTCGGCGGATCCGCAGAAGCTGGCCGAGCATCTTCGCAAAGGCGCAAAGTTCGACGTCATGAAGGCGCGCGAGGCTTATTTCCGCCCCTACGACAATCAAATGGTCATGGAGATGTATGCCGTGCGGGCGAAAGACCCCGCCAAGATGAAGGACCAATGGGACATTTATGACGCCCTCGGGACTGTGCCCGGTCCAAACGAGGACCTGGAGATCATTGCGCCGCCAAAGGACGGTACCTGCAAGATCGGGTGATCTGTTGCACTAGACCGCATCGTTCCGGGCGCTCATCTCAAGGCGCCCGGAATTGCTTGGATTCCTCCCGTGCCGGGTTTTTCGCGTGCAATATGTTTTTGTCCTCGAGCAGGTCCTGAATGGCCTTTTGGTCGGCGCGTATTACCTGTTGATCGCGCTCGGTCTCTCGCTGATCTTCGCACTCGGCGGCATAGTCAATCTGGCGCATGGCGGCTTCTATGCCATCGGCGCCTACCTCGCCGTGATCCTGACAAATCGCGTGGGTTTCTTCGGCGCGCTTGTCGCTTCCCCGGTAATTGTCGGGTGCTTCGGCATCCTTATTGAACGGTTCTTGTTTCGCCGCTTTTACCGCTCCGACCCGATCTTGAGCCTATTGCTGACGTTCGGCCTGGCGATGGTTATCGAGCAGGGACTGCGCATTGTATTCGGCGCCACGCCGCTTCCGTTTTCGATCCCGTCGGAACTTCGCGGCCAGTTGCTGGTCGGCGACTTCATCTATCCGCGCTATCGGCTGTTCATTTTCGGGGTAGCGCTCGCCGCAGTTACCGCCACCTGGTTCATTGTCTACCGGACGACCTTCGGCCGTGTCGTGCGGGCTGGCGTGCAAAACCCGGACATTGTCGGTTCGCTCGGCATCTCGCTTGCGCCTTACATGACCTCGATCGCGGCGCTCGGCGTCGGGCTCGCCGGACTGGCCGGTGTTCTGCTCGCGCCGATCGCTGGCGTGCATCCGGCGATGGGGGCGGAAATTCTCACGGCCGCCTTTGTCGTCGTCGTGATCGGAGGCTTGGGCTCGTTCTGGGGCGTTATCGCCGCCGCTGCGCTCGTCGGTGTCGTGCGTGGAATTACCATTTATTTCAACCCGTCGTGGGGCGAGGCATCGATGTATCTCCTGATGGCGGTTGTCCTGCTGGTGCGGCCACGCGGCCTCTTCGGCGAACGCATCGAAAAATTTGAGTAGCTCCGGTGCTGAACAGTCGCGCGCCGCTCATCATCGTCGCGTTGTCGCTAGCGGCCCTGCCATTTGCGCTCGATTTGGTAGGGCTTCCTTTGCGCTCTTCCATCGACGTTGTGGCATTCGCCGTCGCGTGCATGGGCCTTAATGTTCTCGTCGGCAATACAGGCCTCGTTTCATTCGGGCACGGCGCCTGGTTCGGACTCGGCGCCTACGCTGCGGCTCTGAGCCAGCGTTACTGGTTTCCGGGATCAATCATTTTACCCGCACTGTTCGCAATTGTTTTCGTAGCGGTGTCCGCCGTGCTGTCCGGCGCACTGATCCTGCGGCGGCGCGGCGTCTATTTCTCGTTGCTGACGCTGGCTCTTACCGCGCTGCTCTTTGCCATTGGCTACCGTTGGACCGAATTCACCGGCGGCGAAAGCGGACTCGGCGGCGTTACGCGCGCGACGGTATTGGGCGTCGATCTTGAGCGTGACAGTAATTATTATTGGGTGGTTGCCGCCGTCGCGATGGGCGTCTGTTTCCTGCTGTGGCGCTTTCATCGGTCGCCGGTCGGCAGTGTACTTGTGGCGATCCGTGAAAATGAACAGCGGGCGCGCTTTGTTGGCTATCCGACAAATCGGTACAAGCTGATCGGCTTCGTGCTGTCGGCAGCGATCGTTGCCGTCGCGGGCACGCTTTCGGTTTTCAATCACCGTTTTGCTTCGGCCGAACCGCTTTCCGTTGCGTTTTCGGGCGAACTCATTGCCATGGTGGTCATCGGGGGAATGCGCAGCTTCCTCGGACCGGCTCTTGGCGCGCTTTTCTTTATCCTATTTCGCGAGTTTCTATCGATATGGACTCCGCACTGGCTTTTCTATTTTGGCCTTCTGTTCATTGGCTTTGTTGTCTTCTCCCCAACAGGCCTTGTCGGCGTCGGGGGACGGCTATTGGCCCCGATCCGCAAGCGGGAGATCACGGCCGCAGCGATGGCGGGCCGCAAAACAGCGGACGTTGTGTCGTTGCCGCGAAGCCTGCTGCGCGCGAATGAAAATGACCGCCTGGCCCTCTCGGCAAGAAATCTGGAGAAGAGTTTCGGCGGTATTCATGCCGTGCGCGGCTTCGACCTCTCGGTGCGCGACAAGACGTTGCACGCCCTGATCGGGCCAAATGGAGCCGGCAAGACGACGGCATTCAATGTGTTGTCCGGCCTTTACGCGCCGGATGCCGGTTCGGTGGAGCTTGAGGGAAAATCCATTGGGGGACTTAAGCCGGAGGACATCACGAGAGCGGGTGTCGGCCGCTCGTTTCAGATCACCAATTTGTTCGTTGGATTGAGCGTCGAGGAAAATATCCGTCTTGCCATCCAGGCACGCTCACGCATGCGCTACGCAATGTGGCGCTCGACCGCTTCGCTCGCCGATATTCAAGCCGAGACTGCGGAACTCATCCGCTACCTTGGCCTTGCCGGGATCGAAAACGCGGAAGCGTCGTCTCTTTCCTATGGCGGCCAGCGCGTGCTTGACATGGGCCTGGCGCTAGCGACACAGCCCCGAATTCTGCTGCTGGATGAGCCGCTCGCCGGACTTGCAGTCGCCGAGCGGGAACGTATTGCAAAGCTGATCAAGACAATTTCCGCGGAAATCCCGATTTTGCTGGTCGAACACGATATCGACCGTGTGTTCCGGATTGCCGATCACGTCACTGTCATGAATGACGGCGCCGTTCTCGTCGACGGCAGCGTCGACGATGCGCGCAACAACGACAAAGTGCGCGCGATCTATATCGGCTCCGGCACCACTGCGGTCGCCATGCAGCTGCGTACCGAGCTCGCGCGATCCAATCAACTTCTCGCCGTCGACCGTATCAACACGTATTACGGAAAAAGCCACATCCTCAACGACGTCTCGTTCGACGTGCGCAAGCATGAGATCGTTGCATTGCTCGGACGCAACGGCGCCGGAAAATCGACACTGTTGAAGAGCCTGGTCGGAATTGCCAGGCCGGAAGCGGGGTCCATCAGACTGCTGGACCAGGAGACCGTCGGCCTGGCATCGGCCGCGATTGCCCGGCGCGGCATCGGCTACGTTCCGCAGGGGCGCGGACTGTTCGCGGGGATGACCGTGGCCGACAATCTTGTGCTCGGTCGCCTTAAACGTACGACCGGAGAGGGGATTCAGTGGAACGACGAGCGCATCATCGCAGTCTTTCCGCGCTTGGCCGAACGCTGGGATACGCCGGCCGACTATTTGTCCGGTGGCGAGCAGCAGATGGTCGCCGTCGCCCGCGCATTGGCTGGCAACGTGCAAGTGCTCCTGCTGGATGAGCCGTTCGAGGGACTTTCTCCCGCCGTGACCCAGGAACTGTTCGAAGTTTTCGACCGGCTACGGCAGGAGATCGCGATGGTCATCGTTGACCATCACCTCGACCTTGCATTGGCATTGTCGGACCGCACAGTGGTGCTCGAGCGCGGCTCCGTCACTTGGAACGGCGTCTCCACCTTGCTCAAGGATGATCTCGACCTGCGTAGGAAGGTGCTGTGGCTGTGAATCGGCAGCCCACCTGCCCTGCCGGGGCGCCAGATGTCCACTTTTGGAGGGGACATCCCAAGATCGCTTTCCACGATAGCACCGCAGGCTGATTGCACTCCGCCACATCTCATTTACTGTCCAACAACCCCTCATGTGGGTGACGATAGTCGCCGCGTCGATTGGACTTGCGGACGTAGGTGATTACTGCCTCGGGATTTTCGTGCTTGGCTCTAAGGGCCGCAATCAAAGCGTCCTCGGCATCAATTGTTAAAACTTTAGAGCGGGCTTTATGCCTAAGACCTACGATGTATGAGGTCATGATAGCCTCCATCGGCTCGGCTTTAAGCGACAGTTTGCAGCACCTAATACACCGACCACAATCCCGGCGTCGCAAGTTCTAGAAGATGCCCATCAGGATCACGGAAATAGATGCTACGCCCGCCGCGTTCCCAATCATTTCGTCCTTCGATGACCACCCTACGCGAAGCAAGATGCGCCTCCCAGCGACCGAGTTCTTCCTTGCCAATGGCGAACGCCACATGCAACGTACCATCGCCGCCGTGGCCGGGAATGGTGCCGCTGGGCAGGGTAACAGTCTGACCCGTTGTGCCCTTGCGAAAGACCAAAAGCACATCGCGTCCGCCCACGGCATAAGCGGACAACCGATTGTCGTTATAGATCGGCTCCAGCCCGAGCACGCCCTCGTAGAAGGCACGCGCCCGCACCATGTCCTCGGTATGGATCGCAGTTTCTAGGATGCCATCTAGTTTTGGCATGAAATCCTCCAGCGAGCCTTCTGTGGAGCCTGGGCGGCAATATCGGCCACCAACAGTCAGGGAGAATGACCATGTTAACCTATGTCGTGCTTGCCACGTTCACCGATCAAGGCGCCAAAAACGCTAAAGACTCACCAAAGCGCGCCGAAGCCTTCAAACAAGTGGCGAAGACATTTGGAGTGACCGTGAAGGACATATTCTGGACGCAGGGGCGGTATGACGTCGTGACAGTTGTGGAGTCTCCAGATGAGTTTTCCGCCACGGCACTTAATTTGAGCCTTGGCGCACTGGGCAACATCCGCACGGAGTCGCTGCGAGCATTTTCATCTTCGGACATGATGAAGATTGTCGCCAAGATGCTCTAGCGGGCGGCGAACGAAAACCTGCGTGACGCGCGACGCGGAGGCGGCAAAGAGCCTGAGACGACCGGCGCAAAGTAACGAAACGCAGGCTGTCGAAAGTTCGATGTGCGACACCCGACTAGTCATGGAGAATTTTTGCAAGACTCTGGCCTGGCGATGCCTGCGCGCGCTTTGAATGGTCGAGGTCTGGATGCCATCCGATGGCCGCCAGCATAACAAAAAATCCTATCACGTAGGCGACCGCCACGTGCCAGCCGTGCCGAAGCCAGAGGCCGACCGACTTTGCCTCTGGATACTGGTTCGACAAGGCTACCCCGGCTGACGACCCGAACCAGATCATTGAGCCGCCAAATCCTACTGCGTAAGCAAGATAGCCCCAGTCATAGCCACCCTGTTTAAGAGCGAGCGCGGTCAACGGTATATTATCGAATACGGCAGAAACGAAACCTAGGCCGAGGGCGGTATGCCATGAGGCTTCCGGCAGCTTCTCGACAGGCATCATTGATGCCGCGGTGACGAGAGCCAGAAGAAAGATCGTACCCTTAAACGTCTCCGGCAGCACTTTCCAGTCTGGTCGTCGCAACGGGGTCATCACAAATAGAACAACCCAGACCGACAAGCCGAGTACGGGCACCCGACCGAGCAGTTCAGGAAAATGAAGGTTCGTGACGATGTTCACCACGAGTGCGACAATCAGCATCGCGGCCACGATGAATACCCGCATCCAGTCGATGGAGACATCGTGGCGCACGTTTTTGACGATGGGCGAATACCGTTGTTGTTGCAGAGATGCGGGGACAGCGAAGATCGCAAACGCGACAAACGCGGCCACGTAAGCTTCGACGACGACCAACGGGCTTATGCCGGAGACCCACATCATGGTCGTCGTCGTGTCTCCAACGACGCTGCCGGAGCCTCCGGCATTTGACGCGGCAACAATCGCAGCGAGATATCCGATGTGAACCTTGCCGCGAAATACGTGACGAGCAACGGTGCCGCCGATGATTGCCGCCGCAATATTGTCGAGAAAGCTTGACAATACGAAGACAATGGCCAGCAGAGCGACGCCGCCCTTCCAATCGTCGGGCAACAGCGATGGCATCTTGTCGGGAATCGCGCTCTCTTCGAAATGACGGGATAGCAACGCAAACCCCATCAGCAGCAGAAAGAGATTAGAGAGCAGCGAAAATTCGTGCGTCAGGTGATGGCCGAGCCCGGCAAGACCGGCTCCTTCTCTGAAGCTGGCGAAAGCCAATTTGTAACTGGTGATCAGGGCCAGACCTGCGAGGGCGATGGGCAGGGTGTGCCTGTGGAATAACGCGATACCGAGTAGCGTCAGCGCAAATAGGATGAAGTCGATCGGAATACCAAAAAGCAAGATTGGTTCGGTCAATGCCGCCTCTATCGAAAGAGTGATCTGCGGCTATTGATACAACAGATCGTCCCTTGGATTAGAGATAAATGGCCGCAGGCAATGGCCGCTTTGGGTCAAAAGCAAAAATTTTCAGTGCAGAACGGCGTGTCCGCTTTACCCACGAAAGCAGACATGTGCAGTGCAAGAGCCGATGTCCGCTAAGGGCCAATAGCAGACATATGCAGTGCAGTTGTGCGCATGATCGGCACTGAATAGGTCACGCCTGTCTTTTGCTCCCGAACCACCAAAACATCGTTCCCGCTCCAATCAGGACAATTAGGGCGAGCAGTACGATCAGCGCGGCCTCCTCGATCCAGGCGATCGCCGGCACGAAAAGCGCCATGACGACCCCGAGTATGCACACCTGCCACGCTGGAATATGCACACCGGCAACAAAGGTGCCCAGAGCCAGCAGGAGAAGAATAGCGAGGCCGGTTGCATCAGCATTCACCATGTCTTGCACGCTGGGTAGCAACAGGAGATTCATGGCCGCAAAGAAAGCGAGCCAATGCGCGACCTGAGTCCAGATCAAGCGAAACTCTTCTTTTTTTTCGCGCGCGGATCGCCAACCGCTCCAAATGCAGAGAGCTCCGGTCACAGGTACAAGAAACTCCCAATAAGCTGTCGTCGGCCGTTTCGTGAAGCTTGTATAGCCCACGCCAATGAGTGTAAGGACCAAAACAACGGCGTATGGCAGCTCCTTGAGCCAACTACTGACACCCTGCAGCTTCGGAGTGGACGCAACCGATTCATCGTTCGGTACAAAATCGCTCATCGCCATCCACCCGCAATCATTGCCGTGTTATCCACCCCGTAACGCGAAGCCGCCGAATGAAATAGACAAGGATCAGGGTCAGACCAGCGACGATCAGGACACTGACCACCACCTTAGTGTGCTGCGCCAGCGCGATTATGACGGTCAGGTGCTCGCTGAAATAGGCAGGGGCGAACACCCAAACCATGACCCAGAGCGCAGATCCAACCGCATCGAACACCACGAAACGCCACCAGGACATTCCCAGCATTCCCGCCAGGATACCGTTTAGCTGGCGTAGGACGCTGAAGAACCGAGCGAACAACACCGTGGCGTAGCCGTAGCGAATATATTTACTTTCGATTCCGCTGAAGCGTTCCTCGGTGAGGCCTACCTTTGCGCCGTAACGCAAAACAGTCCGTCGTCCGAGCTTTCGACCGATTAGATAACCGAAATTATCACCTATGACCGAGCCCACCCACGCAGAGACAAGGAGAGCCGATAAAGACATTTCGCCGCGACCCGCCAAGACTGACGCAAAAATCAAAAGCGACTCGCCGGGGACTGGCGCGCCCACCGCTTCGATCGCCAGAATTGGCATTACCGCGAGTGCTCCATAATGGCGGACGAAGCTTTCAAGCCCAGCGACAAGTTGGCCAAGTTCTTCCACCGTACTGCCTCATTGTACGCTGCTTAGGTAGCTGTCATTCGCACCCGCGAATGAACCCCTCGCGCGTCGGCCGCGCGCACCACGCCACTGGAGGATAAACGGACTATGACCCGCCGATTTGAAGGGCGAAATTACCCTTTGGGGCAATGACCACGCCGACGATGACCGGTGGGCTCACCGTCGGCCGATAAAGTCTGTGCAATCGGTCCAACGGCGAGCGTGCTCGAGACTACCACCATCCCCATCTCGGAGAGTATGCCAGGCCGGCGGTTGCCGCCCGCGCCCGAATAGCTCGCAATCGCGGCGGGACGTCAAAACCACAACGGCCAGCCACGGCGGGTGGTGAAATTTTCTCTCTATCCGCCCCAATTGGGGTGGCCTGTCATCTGTCCGCAATACTATCATGTCGAAAAGGCCGAGGCGCCAAGCCTCAACCACTCATGCCTCGCGGGGGAGGACTACCCATGAAAACCAAGCTGCTCGGTCTTGCTTTTGTTGCGATCGCCGCTCTGACGCTGCGTAGCCCGGCACAGGCCGCGGACATGATCTGCTACAACTGCCCGCCGCAATGGGCCGACTGGGCCTCGATGCTTAAAGCCATCAAAGCGGACCTCGGCTATGACATTCCACATGACAACAAGAATTCCGGACAGACGCTGTCGCAGCTGATCGCTGAGAAAGGCAATCCTGTCGCCGATATCGCCTATATGGGCGTCGACGTCGGCTTCAAGGCGAAAGACGCGGGCGTGCTTGAGCCGTACAAGCCGAAGGGCTTTGACGACATTCCGGCCGGCCTGAAGGATCCTGAAGGCTATTGGTATGCGATCCACTACGGCACGCTCGGGCTGTTTGTGAATAAGGATGCGCTCGGCGGCAAGCCGGTGCCAGCCTGCTGGAGCGACTTGCTGAAGCCAGACTACAAGGGAATGGTCGGTTATCTTGATCCGTCTTCCGCCTCGGTCGGCTTTGTGGGCGCGGTCGCGGTCAACCAGGCGCTGGGCGGCAACGAGAAGAACTTCGACAAGGTGATCGAATACTTCAAGGGCCTTGCGAAGAACGGCGCCATCGTGCCGAAGCAGACGTCCTATGCGCGCGTGGTGTCCGGCGAAATCCCGATCCTGTTCGACTACGATTTCAATGCCTATCGCGGCAAATACACCGAGAAGGGCAATTTCGAATTCGTCATTCCTTGCGAGGGCAGCGTGACGTTCCCTTACGTCGAAGGACTGGTGAAGAACGCGCCCAACAAGGAGAAGGCCAAAAAGGCCCTCGATTTCCTGCTGTCCGACAAGGGCCAGGCGATCTGGACCAACGCCTATCTGCACCCGGCGCGCAATGTGCCGCTGCCGGACGCCGTATCGAAGCGTTTCCTGCCGGCCAAGGACTATGAGCGCGCCAAGAGCGTGAACTGGGGCGAGCTCTCGGCGGTGCAGAAGGGGTTTGTGGACCGCTATCTCGCCGAAGTGCGATGATGCATCATGGTGCTCCGGCCGATCCGGAGCACCATTTCCTTCCATGCGACTGAAGACCTTCGTCTGGCTCTGCCTGCTGCCGCTTACCCTCGTGGTGCTGGCCTTCTTCGTGCTGCCGATGGTGCGGCTGATGCTTGTGGGTGGCAGCGGGCCGCAGGGTCTTGCTGCCTATGCCACAATCCTCACCGAGCCGCGGTACCGCGCGACCCTGATCAACACGGTGGTGCTGGCGGCGGCAACCACGATTGTTTCGCTCGTTGTCGCCACCATTGCCGGCCTGTTCCTGCAGCGCACGCGATTCCCGGGCCGCTCCGTGCTGGTGGCGATGCTGACCTTCCCGCTCGCTTTTCCGGGCGTGGTGGTCGGCTTCATGATCATCCTGCTCGCCGGGCGACAGGGGCTGATCGGCGACCTGACACTGCGCGTGTTCGGCGACAAGCTCGTCTTCGCCTATACGATCCAGGGCCTGTTTCTCGGTTACCTGTATTTCTCCATTCCGCGCGTGATCCTCACCATCATGGCGGCGGTCGAGAAGCTCGACCCGAGCCTGGAGGAAGCGGCGCGCGCGCTCGGCGCCGGACCGTGGGCCGTGCATCGCGACGTCATTTTGCCGGCGCTTGGCCCGGCCTTCGTCGCCTCCGGTGCCATCGCCTTTGCGACCGCGATGGGCGCCTTCGGCACCGCCTTCACCCTCGCCACCAATATCGATGTGCTGCCGATGCTGATCTACACCGAGTTCACGCTGTCGGCGAACATTGCGATCGCAGCGGCGCTTTCGGTCGGGCTCGGCCTCGTCGCCTGGGCGGTGCTCGCGCTTGCGCGCTCCTTCGGCGGCGGTTCTGTTGCGGCGGCGGGATAAGCGCATGATGCGGGACCGCCTGATCTTTGCCGGACAGCTGCTCTTCACGCTGCTGGTTGCGGCATTCCTGATCGTGCCTGCCGCGCTGTCGATGCTTGCCGGCGTCACGGCCAATTACTTCCGCGGAATCAGCTCGGGCTTCACGTTGCAATGGATCGTGCAGGTCTGGGACCTCTACGCCGACACGATCGGCCGCTCATTCCTGATCGCTGGTGCGACGCTGGTTGTCACGTTGTTCATCGGCATTCCGGCAGCCTACGCGCTACACGTGCGCGGCGGACGAATGGCGCGTGCAATCGAGGAAATCATCACACTGCCGCTTGCGATTCCCGGCCTCGCGATCGCATTGGCGCTGCTGCTGACCTACAACGGCTTCTCGGATTTCCGGCGGTCCTGGCTGTTCATCCTGGCCGGCCACGTCGTGTTCACGCTGCCGTTCATGGTGCGCTCAGTGATGGCGATCTTTTCTGCGATTGATGTGAAAACGCTGGACGAAAGTGCATCCTCGCTCGGTGCGTCACCTTTGCGGCGCTTTCTCGACGTGATCGTGCCGAATGCGCGGCCCGGAATCCTCGCCGGCTCGCTGATGGTGGTGACGCTGTCGCTCGGCGAGTTCAACCTCACCTGGATGCTGCACACGCCGCTGACCAAGACGCTGCCGGTCGGGCTTGCCGACAGCTACGCCTCGATGCGGCTCGAAGTCGCATCCGCCTACACGCTGGTATTCTTTGTCATGATCATCCCGCTGCTGATTGCGATGCAGATGTTCGCGAGCTGGGGCGAGGCCGGCGGGGCGCGCAAATGAGCGGCAAAGACGGCCATCAGAACGGCCATCACGGCGTCGCGGTGCGCATCGCCGGCTGCGGCAAGACGTTCGGCGACGGCACCCGTGCGCTGGAGCCGGTATCGCTCGATATCGCGCGTGGCGAGACGGTAGTTCTGCTCGGCCCTTCCGGCTGCGGCAAGACAACGCTGCTGCGCATGGTGGCCGGGCTTGAGACGCCGGACGCCGACGGGCGGATCTTTTTCAACGACGCCGACGTAACCGCTGTGCCGATCGAGCAGCGCAACGTTGGCATGGTGTTCCAGTCCTACGCGCTGTTTCCCAACATGAACGTGGCGGAGAACATCGCTTACGGCCTGAAATTCCGCGGCGCGTCAGCGCCGGAGCGCAAGGCGCGCGTCGCCGAGCTTGTCACGTTGACCGGCATCGAAGGGCTCGAGCATCGCCGCATCGACCAGCTTTCCGGCGGACAACGGCAGCGCGTGGCGCTGGCGCGTGCCGTCGCCGTTCGGCCAAGCGTGCTGCTGCTCGACGAGCCGCTCACCGCACTCGACGCGGCGCTGCGCGAGCGGCTGCGCGGCGAGCTCAACCGCCTGCTGCGCACGCTCGGCGTCACCGCTATCTACGTCACCCACGATCAGGCCGAAGCCATGGCGCTCGGCGACCGCATCGTGGTGATGCGCAAGGGCGCCATCGCCCAGGTCGGCGCGCCGCGGGACATCTACTTCGCGCCCGCGAGCCGCTTCGTCGCCGAATTTGTCGGCGCCGCCAACATTCTCGAAGGCGTGAGCGTCGCCGGCGCCCTGACATTGCGCGGTGGCACCCTGGCGATCGGGAAGACGGGCGTCGAAGGGCCGGCCGTCGCGATGGTGCGCCCGGAATCGATCGTCATCGTCGCGGCGGATGGCGCCAGCCTAACCGGCGAGGTGGCCAGCATCAGTTTCGTCGGCGACCGCCAGCGCCTGAGCATCAGCGGCGCGGCCGAGCGGCCGATCATGGTGGACGTGCCGAACACGCTGATGGTGAAAGCTGGCGATCAGGTCGGGCTCTCGGTCGATCCATCGGCGATAAGGCTCCTGCCGAAAGGCGAAGCATGAGCACGCCGCTATTGATCGCCCAGATTTCTGACCTGCACATCAAGCGCCCCGGCGCGCTGGCCTACGGCCGGGTCGATACCGCGGCGGCGCTCACGCGCTGCGTGACCGCGCTCAACCGCTTTACGCCGCGGCCGGCGCTGGTGGCTATCTCCGGCGACCTCGCTGACACCCCGGCGGCCGAGGAATACGAGCATCTCAAGCGCTTGCTGGCACCGCTGGAAATTCCGATTGCCGCCGTTCCCGGCAATCACGACAGTCGCGAGCTGATGCGCGCGACGTTACCGGACCGAGCCTACGCCCAGCCGAGCGGACCACTCAATTCGTCGCGCGCTGTCGGTCCGCTTGATCTGGTGCTGCTCGACTCGAGCGTGCCGGGCAAGCCGCATGGCGAGCTCGATCGCGAAACGCTCGCCTGGCTTGATACGACGCTCGCCTCATCGCCATCGCGGCCGGCGCTGATCTTTCTGCACCACCCACCCTTCGTCACCGGCATCCGGCACATGGACGTGCAGAACCTGCGCAACGCTGCAGCGCTTGGCGATATTCTGCGGCGGTATCCGCGCGCGCGGCTGGTGGCCGCCGGCCATATCCACCGCGCGACGCTGACGCAATTCGCCGGCATCCCGGCGACGATCTGTCCGGCGCCGAACCATGCGGTCGCCCTCGACCTTGAGGACAGCTTGCCACCATCGCTTATGGTCGAGCCGCCGGCCTTTCATCTGCATGCCTGGTTTGCCGGAGAGGGGTTCGGCGACCTGGTCACGCATCACGTGCCGATTGGAGACTTCCTGGGACCGTTTCCGTTCTTCGGGCCGGGCGGCCGCTTACTCTGAACGGAGCCAATTGGACAACGAGAGAACCTCGTATTCGGGAAGGTGGCGGAGGGAGTGTAACCGCAAACAAATCGGTTTACTCGTGCGTCGCAGGAAGCAGAAACACACAGCGCAGTTGCCCTAACGTTCGGACGACTGTCGCTTCTGTCCTAGGTGCCGCATCGCGGTTTGTTTATCGTGCGGTAAGTCGACGCAGTTGGTCCAACGTCCACTTCCACGAACACGCTAGTCGGCGTTTCCTTCGTCCTATCATTAGGTAACGGTCAGCCCGTTAACGAATGCCATACGTTGCGGGCTGACTTTTTTGTTGGAGCGACGCGCCTGGACTTCCTGGAAAGATTCTTTGGAATTACACATGACAAAGGTGACGGGTCATTGGAAGCAATCATATTAATGGCGGTACTGGTGATAGTTTTTGGCTTAGGGATTGGTTACTTCTACAGACATCATCACCCGCGCGATTAGATGAAGGGCAAACGCACACTAAAAAGCCCAAGGTTAGGATCAAGCGCGAGAAAACGTCGCTCGGTTGGGCGTATCGCGCCACGAAAGGTAATTTGATGCAGTGTGGCCTATATGTCGCTGTGTCTGATTATTGATACGACCTCCTTTAAGATTGGTAGTTCGGTAGGTTAAACAGTCCGCGCTTCAATTGCGGCGGCCGACCTGCGTGATAATTTGCGCGACCTCGACTCTTGATTGCGGGCAAATTGCAAAGGGGCGAGCATCATGCAGACAAAAGATGTCCAAGTGTCGGAAGAAAAACGCGCTTACTATCGCTTGCTTCGGTATCTCGTCAGTAACGAACTGCAGATCCTCTACAACGGGGATCAAGCGCAGCCCTTACAAAACAAAGATTTCCCAAAGGGGCTTCCACACTACGAGCTGTCTAGAATTCACTAAGACGCGCGCAGCTGCCCTAACGTTCGGACGACTCTCGTTACCGCTTATGGTGCTGCTGGTCAGCGGCTGCGGAAGTACGCAGACAGCATCGCTCGACAGCGTAAGAGACCAGTACCTCGAGGCACAGATAAGTTATCAGGAATGCATGAACGCAGGCGGCGGTGAAACTACCAATCCGTGTGCGTCAAAGCAGGTGATTGCGGGGGAGACAGAGCGCGCTTATCGCGATGCAATGAGTAAGGGCCTGCGGGGTAGTCGTTAATCGCCATTGCCGGGTGGCATCATCCCAACCATCGGTTCTCAGATCAGCCGCGCCTCGAACTCCGTCATCGCCTCGGTGGAACCAAATTGCACAGTCGATGCTTTAATCGACGATCAATCCCAAGCACCGGGTTATGGGGACCGAAATGAAAATTGGTGCTTTAGATCGGCCCGTCGCTCGTTTCGTTACCGCTGTCACCGTAGTCGGAGCAATCGTGCTGGCAATTCCAATATTTATTTTCGGTTTAATCCGAGCTCTCTGGTCAGCTCTCCAAGACGCCTTCATATCTTGGGCAGGGCCGAGAAAGCCTGGTGTTGCAAAAAGAATTACGCAATGGGCGGAGGCTAGCGAGGCATGGATTGTCGGTCAGTCAGGTAAACAGACGAAAATTGATTAGCCCAAGGTGATCTTGTCCGGCTGCGGGGCTAGCCGCGCCTTGAAATCCGCCATCGCTTGTTCGTGCGTGTGGCGCAATAACCGCGATTGTAAACTGACGGCGGCTGTTCGGGCACCGTTATCGTCCAGAACCACGGCTGACCACTCGGCGCTTACGGATGCCGCATGATCCTGCCGATTGGCTGACCACCTTTGAAAATTTCGAAATCGTCTGGCGGTCTTTCACCGCAGATATTTGTACGTTTGAGAATGAGCGACATGTTTTTGATTTCAAACGGCCGCGCGCATCGATGCGTTGAATTGTGCTTAGATTTCGAGAGGCAGGAAAAACAGGGGTATATCAACAGGGCTTGGCGGAGGGAGCGCTACTGCAAACAAAATTCTCTCCTCGTGGCCCACGGTGGTCCCGCGTATTGGGGCGTATGGTTCGCAGTCCAGGCACCCTTTTCCCGACCGTTCTGCCTCGATGTCCGCTTTCGCGGTCGCTATTGGCGGCAAAGCGGACATCGTCTAGTGCGCCGCACATGTCTGCTTTTGACCCAAAGCGGACATCAACCCCCTGAGAACGCGCGATTAATGCGCTCGGCGTACGTACGACGGATGCTGCGTGACTTGTTGCCCCTAAGTGCAATGGATGTTTTCCACCCGTCGTAGTAACAAAAAATCGCATTTCAAAATGTGACGCCCGCGACGGGACGGGCACGGACGCCTGGATTTGCGTTTCAACAACGCAAAGAGGGAAGGAGTCCGTCAATGACTGTCAGCAGAAAAATCTGGTTCGGCTTGATAGGATTGTTCGCCGCCGCGGTGATGGTGGCGAGCATCCCGGCTGCCGCTGATCGAGGTCTCTAGGCACATGTGGGAAAAGATCCGCGTCACTGCATTGGCCCCGCTCGTGTTATTTGCCTGGTTCACGGTGGTGACTGTGAGTCTCGGCAGCCAGTTGTGGCCGCTTTTGGTGGGATTGCGCTAGTCGAAGTCCCTTGTCGCTGTCAGCTTTTGGCCCTTAGCGGATATGCGCTGGTGCACTGGGGCTTACAATATCAGGGAGGATGTTATGCCGACCTTTATGATGTCGTTGAATTTTACCGATCAGGGCATCCGCGGTATCAAAGACGCCCCGAAGCGCGCAGAAGCAGCGCGCGTTCTCGCGAAGAAGTTGGGCGTCGAGATCAAAGATCGATATCTTACGTCTGGCGAAAGCGATCTGGTGGTTTTCTTAGAAACGCCGAATGGCGACAATGTCGCGAAATTCGCGCTGGCGCTTGGCTCGCTAGGCAATGTCCGCACCCGCACTTGCCGCGTTTGGCCGTTGGAAGAATATATGAAGCTCATCTCCGAGCTGCCCTGAGTGATGCTTTGAGCAGGCCTGCGCATGTCCGCTTATGACCCTTAGCAGACATGGGCTTTTGCACCCCACATGTCCGCTTTTGAGGGTAAAGCGGACATTGGATAGGGGCAGGACTCGCTTAATCTCGCCTAGGAATCTGAAGCCCATGCTGGACGGCTGGTCTCGCAAGTCCACGATCAAGCCACGCCGGAACATGCTTCAATGAATCGAATGCGACGAGCTCGCGTGCGTCATAGAAACCGATGAGATTGCGCACCCACCCGAGCATCGAAACATCGGCGATCGTGTATTCGTTGCCCATGAACCACTGCCTGCCCTCGAGGTGGCTTTCCATCACGCCTAACAGGCGCTTCGACTCGTTCACGTAGCGATCGCGCGGACGCTTGTCCTCGTAGTCCTTGCCGGCGAATTTATTGAAGAACCCGACCTGGCCGAACATCGGCCCGACGAACGCCATCTGGAAATAGACCCACTGGATGGTCTCCCAGCGCCGCGTCGCATCGGCGGGCAGAAGCTTGCCGGTTTTCTCCGCGAGGTATTGCAGGATTGCGCCGGACTCGAACAGCGGCAGCGGCTTTCCTCCCGGGCCGTTTGGATCGATGATTGCAGGAATTTTTCCGTTCGGATTGAGCGATAAAAATTCAGGCGTCTTCTGCTCGTTCTTGTTGAAATCCACCAGATGCGGCTCATAGGGCAACCCAATCTCTTCCAGCATGATCGAAACCTTCACGCCATTCGGAGTGGGGAGCGAATAGAGCTGCAGCCGGTCGGGATGCGCAGCGGGCCAGCATTTGGTGATCGGAAAGTCGGAAATGACATGCATTGAAAAGCTCCAGACGTGCCGCATGAAGATGGCTTTTGATCTGCATGTCCGCAATTGGCCCAAAGCGGACATTGTTCCGGCGTTTTATGTTGCAGCGCGAAGCGAGTGTCAGCTCTATCAAAACATTTGCTTGAGCCGGTGCGATGCAGTCTCCTCGGCAGCTGGAGGGTGGCCCGTTAACGGTGCTCCTCCGTTTTCCCTCCCGGACGCCGGCGACAGCACCGCGGTTCGTCTGTCAGCCCCCGGGGCTGTCCGT
>Ga0081455_10001660_pt1 | contig 26949 bp, 24 predicted proteins | sample TabmetS3T2R1_FD_70207 | JGI IMG/M metagenome (GOLD analysis project Ga0081455, IMG submission 70207) | Tabebuia heterophylla rhizosphere microbial communities from the University of Puerto Rico - S3T2R1 | ecosystem: Host-associated > Plants > Roots > Rhizosphere ...
GAAGGCGATCATCGACGGCCGGTGGGCGATGGTCAGGATCGTCATCTGGCCGCGCAGCCCGTCGATCGATTCGGCGATCAGCGATTGATTCTGCCAGTCGAGCGCGCTCGTCGCCTCATCGAGGATGAGCAGCGACGGCTTCCGCAGCAGCGCGCGCGCCAGCGCTATCCGCTGCCGTTCGCCGCCGGAAAGCCTGACGCCGCGGTCGCCAACCACTGCCTCCAGCCCGTGGTCGAGCCGCTCGATGAAGTCTGCCGCGCGCGCCATCCGCAGCGCCGCCCAGAGCTCGTCGTCGCTGGCTCGCCGCGCCGCCAGGCGCAGATGGCGCGGCTGGCCCGCTTCAAGGCGCCGACCTGGGACCGGCATTTCAACATCTTCGACGACGTCGTCGAAGATGTGCGCCGGAAATACGCCATCTGCTGAGACGGCCGCTCACATCCCGCGGAACAGGGCCGCGACGATCGCCTCGGGCGCGTCCTCCTGCATGAGATGGCCGGACTCCGGTACGCGGGTCAGCGCGCCGCCGGTCAGCTTCGCCGCCAGCTGCTCGCCCTGGGTGATCGGGATCCAGCGGTCTTCCTCGCCCCACAGGATCTCGACCGGCCAGTCCATCGGGCCGTAGGACGGCTCGATCTCTTCGAGATAGCGGTCATGCATCTGCGCGATCTGCCGGTAGAAGGCTGCCTGCCCGACGTCGTCCGACCACGGGGCGACCAGTGCGTCGAGTGCGGCGGCCGTCAGACCACGGTGGCTGGCGTCGCTGAGGTAGGCCCGGAGAGCGCCGTCGTGGACCGCCTCCGGCAACCGCGCGAACACCTCCGGGTGCTCGCCGACGAGGCGGAAGAAGTCCGACCCCCACGGCGCCAGCGCGACCACGTCGACCAGGGCCAGCGACGCGTACGCCGCCTCGTGCAGCAGGTGCGCGCGAAGGGCGACGGCGCCACCGTAGTCGTGCGCCACGACGTGCGGATGCTCGAGCTCCCAATGCATCAGGAGGTCGCCGAGCAGCTCACCTTGGACGTCGAGGGACACGGCGTGGTCCGGCGCCTTAGAGGACGCGCCGTAGCCGGGCATGTCCCACAAGTACGTCGTGAACTCCGATGCCAGCGCGGCCGCGAACGGCGCCCACAACTGCGACGACCACGGCGTGCCATGACAGAAGACGACCGGCGGACCCGAACCGCGACGGACCCATCGCACAGTCCGGCCGTGCCACGAGTACGTCTCGGTGAGCTCCATGGCGCCTAGGTTTTCACAGCATCCAACCGGATCCGGACGCCATCGCGTCTCATCTGCGCAGGCGACGTACCGAAGGGCCGGGGAGGTCGATCGATGAGCATCCGGCAAGACGAGACGGTGAAACCTCGCCACTTCGCTCGCGGTCTGCTGACCGGAGCGCTGCTGTCAGTCGCGCTATTGGTCACGGGATTCGGGTGGCTCCTCTACGGGTTCGCCGTGCACTACGAGTGCAACGGCTCTGACGCCAGTGGGCCGCCGGCCGCAGGCTCGGATCAGGCGGCGATCTGCAATTCGTGGGAAGGTCTCATGACCGTGGTCTTCTGGCTCGTTCCGCTGCTCGCGCTGGCGCTCGCCATCGTCGCCGGCGTCATGTGGAGCAGGCGCCGGCTCCACGGACTCTGGTTGCTGGCGTCGGTCGCCGCCATGGTGTTGAGCCCGATCCTGGTCCACGAGGGGTTCTCATCGCCGGACGACGTGCGGCACGGGTCGGTTCGGCACGAGAGGCAGGCGCATGCCGCGCGATATCGCTGAGTTCAGCGAGTACGTCACCATGCGGTGGCCGCCGATGCTGCGGACCGCGCGGCTGCTGACCGGCGAGCACGCCCTCGCCGAGGACCTCGTTCAGACCGCACTGGAGAAGTGCTTCGCCGCCTGGCCACGGCTTCGCGCCCACGAGGCCGCCGACGCCTACGTCCGCCGGACCATCGTCAACACGTACCTGTCCTGGCGGCGGAAGCGGTCCTGGAGCGAGGTGCCCCGCGACCAGTTCGCCGACGCCGCGACCGCCGATGCGACCGAGCTGGTGTCCCAGCGGTCGATTCTGCTGGCGGCGCTGGCCGAGCTCCCGCCTCGGCAACGTGCCGCCGTAGTGCTCCGGTTCTACGAGGACCTCAGTGTCCAGCAGACGGCAGGGTTGCTGGGCTGCTCGACTGGCACCGTCAAGAGCCAGACGTCCGAGGCGCTGGCCAAGCTACGTGAGCTCCTCGGTGACGACCTGGACGAAGCGGCCGAGGTCGAGTACGACGGGAGGAGCCGGCGATGAGTACGAGCCTCAAGCGCCTCCTCGAGCAGGAGGCTGCCCGGACCGACATTCCCCCGCCGCCCGTGGACGCCGTCGTGACCGGTGGGCGGGCGCGGGTGCGACGGTGGCGGGTCGTCTGTGTCGCGGCCGCTGTAGCCGCTGCCGTCCTGGCGATCGCCATCCCGATCGGGCTGACCCAGGGCGGCGCAGACGACCAGCCGGTCAAGCCGCCGGAACAGCATGGCTGGCGCCAGTTGGACGGTCCGTGGACAGACTTGCGGAGCATCCATTTCGGAGCTGCGACGGTCGCCCGGCCGCCGGGCTGGAACGTCGAGGTGCTGACCTCGACCCGGGACAGCGCGCTCTATACGACGCCGATCAACAACGGAAGGTGGTATCAGTTGCTCGAGCTCCGCCGGGACGGGACGGTCAGCCAGATCGGCGATCACGTGGTCGGCACACTGCGGGCGGATCTGACCGGAAGCTACGTAGCCTGGCATGACAAGGCTGCCGGCGAGATCGTCGTCTACGACACGAGCCGGCAGGCGGAGGTCGGCCGCCGGTCGGCTGGACGGAGCGGCGTCTTGGTGCATGCTGTCGACGGCGACACGGTCATCTACACCGACCACTCGGGGCAGACCTACACCTGGCGGCCGGCTCATGGTGATCCGGAGCCGCTCGACCTGGCTGTCCCGAGAATGAGCTTCGTCTCGGACTTCGACGACGAACTGCGGATGGTCAGCAGCTTCACCGTGCGCGGCGGGTCGTACGTCGTCGACGGCGCTGGTCGTCGGGTGGCCAGCTTCGCGGATCCGGCGGCGGGCGAGTTCGACCCGACTGGTCGCTATCTGGCGCTCACTACGCGCAGCCCGGCCCGGCCGGAGATCGCCCGATGGGCCATCCGCGCCGTCGACGCTTCAGCGGACACCGAGCTGACCGGCTATGACGGCGACATCGTCCAGATGTCGTGGGATCCGTCCGGGTCGCTGGTGCTGGGCACCGTCAAGCACCTGGACACCATCGTCAATCCGGATGACGCAATGTCGTTCTATGCCTGCGATCCGGCGACCGGCGACTGCGAGCTCATCTCCGGGAGCGCGACCACGGTGGATGCCGCGCCGTTGCCGGCCAATTTCCAGACCCACCTGGTCTTCGCTGCGGTCAGTTCCTGAGCGGCGCCGACCGCGTGGCGTCCAGGCGCCGGGTGTGCCAGGCTTCGACCGAGGGATTAGGTGCACCGAGTTCTCCAGTGCAAGGCGGCCCTCGGCAAGGGAGCAGGATGCGTCGACGCGCGCGTCATCTGGGGCCCGAACGGCGCCGGCCGATGGTGCTCGACGCGGCCCTGGAGGTCTTCGTCGAGAAGGGTTATTTCGGGAGCACCATGTCGGCCATCGCCGACGCGGCCGGAGTCACCAAGCCCGTCGTCTACGAGTGCTATCCCAACAAGGAGGGCGTCTACGCCGCGCTGCTCGATCGTGAGGAGAAGCGACTGCTGGCTGCGGTCAAGGCGGCGTTGCCGGAGCGAATCGACGTCGGCGACCTCAGGAGTGTGCTGTCCAGCGGCCTCGCAGCGTTGTTCACGGCCGCGATGTCGGCACCCGACTCCTGGCGAATCGTCTACGACGCGCAGCGCGGCTATCCACCGGCGGTCGCCGATCGGGTGCATCAGGCCCGGCAGTCCATCCTGGCCACGCTCACCACCCTCGTCACGGACTACCTCGCCGAGCACGAGGTCGAAGACGCCGGCAAGCTCGCCCCCGTACTCGCGGAGGTGATCGCCTCGACAGCCGAGGCCGGCGTACGAATCCTGCTGTCCGATTCGAGTGATTGGCGGCCGGTGGACCTCGCGACATGGCTCAGCGCGCTGCTCGTCGAGGGAGCCGACCGGCGTTTCGGAGCATCCGGTACTTGACCCGGCCTATCGGGCAGGGCAGGTTCAGGGGATGGACCGGGCCAAGCGGTGCCCCCGCTGTGGGACGCCGGTGCGGTGCGACGAGTATGGCCGCTGGTGGTGCTCCGCCGACGGGATCGTCGCACCCCTCGGGGCGTACGAAGAACCCTCCGTCCACGTCTTGCTCAAGCACATCACCGACGCCCAGCTGCCGACCTGGCTGCCATGGCCGATGCCGGCGAACTGGTCGGTCTCCGGTGTCGGACGAGCCGGGGACGGGCCGGAGCAGGCGACGGTGCTGGCGTGCACCGGTCCCGATCCGATCGCCGGTGCCGCCGACCTGATCCTGGTCTGTGAGGAGCCCGGAGTGGGTCTCGGCGCCTACTACGCCGGGGCGGCCGGTCTCGACGTGGGCCGCCAGATCAGCGGCTCACCCGCCGCGACCCGCATCCTGACCGGCCAGCACATCGCACCGCTGTGGTGGGTGGCCGAGCGCGACGATCGTGACGTCCTGGTCGGCGAGGCGTCCGGTCGCTGGCTGTGGATCATCGCGTGGCCGGCGACGGCCGGCGCCATGATCCGGGACGGGCTGCCCTTCGTCGACCTGCGCACCCTGATGGGCCAGCTCGACGTAATCCCGCTCAGCGGACTGTCCCGGCGGCTGTAGCGCTGGTGCCCAAGATGCCGGGTTTGCGGCCGATACGCTGGCGCGGTGCTGATCGACCTGCACACCCACTCGACCTGTTCCGACGGAACGGATTCGCCTGCTGAGCTGATTCGCCATGCGCAGGAGGCGTCGCTCGATGTGCTGGCGTTGACCGACCATGACACGTCGGACGGATGGGACGAAGCTCGCCAAGCGGCCGCGGTTCATGACGTACGGCTGGTTCCGGGGATGGAGATCTCGTGCCGGCACGCCCGGGCCGGCGTTCATCTGCTCGCCTATCACCTCGACCCGGACCATCCGCCGCTCGCCGCGGAGCTCGACGAGATTCGGGCCGGGCGGGTCGATCGGCTGCCCGCGATGCTCGCCGGGTTGCGCGAGGCGGGGATCGCCATCACCCAGGCGGACGTCGACCGGGCCGCCACGGAAGCCTCGTCGCCCGGCCGGCCGCACGTCGCCGACGCGCTCGTCGAACTGGGGGTCGTACGTGATCGGGAGGAGGCGTTCGACCGCTACCTCGGATGGGGACGACCCGGCTACGTCTCGCACTACGCCACCGAGCTGGCCGAGATGATCACGCTCGTACGGCAGTCGGGCGGCGTCAGCGTCATCGCCCACCCATGGGGGCGAGGCAGCCGGCGAGTGCTGACGGCCGACGTCCTGGCCGACCTCGCCGCGATCGGACTGACCGGCATCGAGGTCGAGCATCTCGATCATGACGCAGCCGCGCGGGCGCAGCTCCGGGAGATCGCCTCGGAGCTGGGCCTCGTCGTGACCGGCGGCAGTGACTACCACGGCACTGGCAAGCTGGACCACCCGCTGGGCGGCGAGACCACTGACCCCGAGCAGTTCGAACGGCTGCAAGCCGCCATGCCATGAGCGACGTCGTCAGCGGCACGCTGCTGGCCGAAGTCTTCGTCACGCTCTTCGTGATCATGGACCCACCCGGAACCATCCCGCTCTTCTTGGCGCTCACGGGCAAGGAGACGCCGCGGCAGCGCAAGCGCCAGGCGTGGCAGGCCGTCGCCGGCGAGGGCTGACGGCAAGCCAGTGCGGCCCGAGATAGGGGCCGGGGTGAGCCTGCGCCCAGGCATCGATGGTGCTGGCCAGGTGCTCGGCCATCCCTCGCTGTGTAACCGCTGCGCTCGAGTTCCGACTTGGCGTCGGTGTCAGGGGACCGTGTCGGCAAGGGCCGCCAGTGCGGCGGGGAAGATCTCGGCCGGTGGCGTGACGAGACCGGCGCCGACCTGCCCGACGCCGGCGACCCGACCGGCCATGCCGGTGTTGATCTGGGGAAGGATCCCGGTGCGGCAGACGAGCGACACGTCGATCCCGGTCGGTACGCCGCGAAACTCCAGCGCCGGGATGCTCCATCGTGGGCTCTCGGCCAAGGTGATCTCGTACATTCGGCGGCTGGTCGCGAGCGCGTCGGGGACGGTGCCGCCGACGAACCGTACGATCGCCGGCGCCGCCGCCATCGAGAAGCCGCCGAGGCCCGCGGTCTCGGTGATCGCCGAGTCGCCGATGTCCGGGTTGGCGTCGTCCGGACCGTAGTCGCCGAGATAGAGCCCCTCCGGTGTGTTCGCGGGTCCGGTGTACCAGCGGTCGCCGGTGCCGGACAGCTGGATGCCGAAGTCGGTGCCGTTGCGGGCCAACGCCACGACCATGGACGACCCATCGATGTCGCGGGCCGCGTCGAGCGCGAGCTTGCAGGCCGGCATCGCGAGGTTGAGGAAGAAGTGGTCGTTGCCACCGATGAACCGGATCGCTTCGGCGACGTCGTCACTCGACCCGGCCGCGACGAGGGCCGGCCCGAGGTCACGCAGCAGCATGAGTGTCCCGGACCGGTTGCGGTTGTGGCCCTCATCGCCCATGTGCAGCATCTGGGTCAATATCGCGGTAACGTCGACGGGTCCGGCGGCACGTACGGCGGTCTGGAGCAGAGGCCCGAGGGTGGTCGACATCCAGCGCAGCCGCGCGAGGACGTCGGGGGAGTACGCGCCGTAACGCAGCACCTTGCCGAGGCCCTCGTTGAGCGAGCAGTACGCGCGTCGACCGGAGGCCGATTCCTCGAGCACCCACATCCACATCGACGCGGACACCACCCCTGCCATCGGTCCGACGGCGCGATGGTGATGGCACGGATCCAGACTCAGCTCGGACCCGCTGGCGAGCATCGGCACGGCGCGCTCCGGGTCATCCACCAGACCCTCGAGGGCGCATGCGCCCATCAGCGCGCCGCGCATCGGTCCGGAGGCGCGATCCCACGTGATCGGCGGGCCGGCGTGGAGGAAGTCGCCGGGGCCGAGGCCGAGCGCCTCACGAGCGGGCACCACGTCGACCAGGTGCGCCTGGACCTCGAGCATCCGGTGGACCGCTTCGGCGTTGGCGGCGATGCGGCGTGGATCGCCCGCGACCGTGGCGAGATCCTCCTCGGTGCCGGGCATCGGGGGCTGCCAGTCGACTCGGGTCACCGGCGCGGCCTGGGACTGGATCGCCTCGGCGAGGAGATCGACTCCGGTGGCGACGACGGAGGGGTCGGGCTGCATCGGCGTCGTCATCGGGCACCTCCGACCGTTGGCGCTGGGGGCCGGCCTCGGTTTTGCGCCCTGGTGGTCGGTGAGCGGTCGCTCGCACCGACCACCAGGGCGCAGAACCGAGTCACGACGGCCCTCCCTCGCCCACCAGTTCCACGGCCCGCCGGGTGGCCTCGGCGTTGGACGCGAACACCTCGGCGCCGGCGGCGGCGAGTGCGGTCGCCTGGGCTCCGAGCCCCTGCGGATCCGCGGCCGTGCCGACCAGCGTCACGATGACCGGAACATCATCCTCGACGGCCGCGTCGATCGCCGGAGCGAGATCGGCTGCCGGATCCGGATGGGCGCCGTGCCCGAGCACGACGTCGAGCAGGAGCACCGCCGTGTCCGGGTCGGCCGCGAACTTCGCGAGATGCTCCAGCCGCAAGGTCGAGTCGATCATCGGATGGGCCCGCCCCGCAGTGAGCGCGTCGTCACCGAAGTCGACCATCAGATGCGACGGCGCCGACAGCGACGCACCGAGACCGAGCTGCGGCTCCAAGGGGATGTTGCTGCGCACCGGGCCGAGTGCCTCGGCAGCGATCACCATCGCCTCGTCGCAGAGCGTCCCACCGCCGAAGAGTCCACGCAGGTAACCCCGGCGGGTGCTGGCCGCGCGCTCGCCCCAAGTCGGCCAGGTCGGTGCCGGTCGGCCGAGCGCGGCCAGCGCCCGCTCGGTCCCGGCGGTGAGATCCGGCTCGTCCCGGCCCAGCAGCAGGAACTCCACGGGCGTCGAGAGTGCGCTCGCGAAGCCGACCAGATCGGCGGCGACGGAAGGCGCCGGTGGCTTCGACACCACGACGATCAGGTCCGTCGCCGGGTCCGCGTCGAGGCGCCGCAGGGCCTGCCGCGTCGACACTCCACTCACCGGCTCCGACAGGTCCCGGCCCCCGACTCCGAGGGCAGCGGTGATTCCGATGCCGGCCGCGTCGAGCAGACTCAGGACCTGCTGGCATCCGGTTCCCGACGCGCTCACCACACCGATCGGCCCGGGGCGTACCGCATTGGCGAAGCCCAGGCCGAGTCCGCCCACGACGGCGGTGCCGCAGTCCGGTCCCATCACGAGCAGGTCCCGCTCGCTCGCCGCTGTCTTGAGCCGGATCTCGTGAGCCACTGGCACGTTGTCGCTGAAGACCATGACGTCGCGCCCGGCCGCGAGAGCGTCCATCGCCTCGACGAAGGCACTCGGCCCGGGTACGGAGATCAGCGCCAATGTCGCGTCGGAGTCGCGCAGTGCCGACGCGGTCGTCCGCGGCGGTGCAGTTTCATCTACACCTTCGGCTGGGGTTTGCTTGGCGTCCGTGAGCGCCGCATCGACCGCGGCCAGCGCCGTGTCGAGGTCACCCTCGGAGCCGAGCCGGATGGCCACGACCATGTCGTGGGGTCCGGCGTCCGGGAGCTCGAATCCCATGCCGGCAAGCAGATCCAGGTTGAGCGGCGTCGCCATGGCGACCATCGCCGCGTCGACGCCGGACTCGGACCCGACCGATCGGCTCACCTCCATGAGCGTGACGGAGTCGGCGTAGGCTCCGCCGCGTACCTCGATGTGGTTCATCCCGCACCATCCAATGCCAGCGAGATGCCGAGCGCGAGCGCCGCGCCGGACGTGTGGCCGATGTCGATCAGCCGTTCCCGGGCCGCTTCGACGCCCGATCCCGACTGCAAGGACAGCAGTAGCTCGCGGCAAGCCCGGATCGCCTCGCCCTCCGCGGCCCTCCGCAGCAGGGTGGCCGACAGGCGAGTGGTGCGATCCGCCGCGTGTGTCAGGACTGCGGCGACGATCGGCGCCAGCGGTCGCTGCGTCGCGTGCCGTGCGACCAGCCAGCCGGCGAGTACGTCGTCGCCGGACGGCGTCAGCCCGTCGCCGCGACCGAGGAGGGCAAGCACGGCCTCGGCATTCGAGTCGGCGAGAGCTCGCAGTGCCGTCGCCGGGAGATCGAGACGGACTCCGGCTGACCATGGGGGCAGAGTCCCGAGCCGGGGTACGCCCGGATCGACCAATCGCGTCAGCGTCACGACGTACTCGCCGAGCCGAACCTCGCCGTCACCGACCTCGATGCGAGCGCCGTCGCCGACGTCGGGCAGTCGCCGCAACGTCGTGCGCAGCCCGATCGGGAGGTCGACCGCGTCCCGGGCGAGGACTCCGACGCAGTCGCCGTCGACGTCGACGTAGACCGCATGCGTTCCGCTCGCGACCACCTCGACCGGCCGTCGCGGGCCCGAGATGCGGTCGGCCACCCACGACGATCCGGCCGCGGGCATCGACGTCGCACTCACGCTCGCAATCTAGCCCCCGCTACGCGTCCGGGAGGGCCAGCCACTCGTCCCAGCTGAGATCCCGGCCCACGTAGCGTGGTCGGGCGATCGGCCAGGACTCCGCGATCCAGCGCGGGACCAGGGCGTCAAGCGCCTCCTCGAGGTCGGTCCCGACGCACTCGTCGACGACCCACCACGAGATCTCGGCATCGGCCCCTTGCTTTTCGGGCGGATCGATATAAACGCATCCGAGCAGGGCGGTCTCGTCGGTGTCGAACAACGCGTAGTTGAACGACTCGTGCCGCGTGATCTCGTCCTCGTGTCGGGCCAGATCGACTCGGTCCTGCTCGTGCGTCATCGTCTCGGGCGGCCACCCCCAGGCGCGACCGTAGATTCGCCACAGCCGGGCCTGGGAACCCATCACGGCGATCATGTCGAGGTCCACGTCGCTGGCTCGAATGGGTCGCAGATGATGCCCGTACGCCACCGGCACGTGCGTCGGATGCACGAAGTCCGGTGGCAGCCACGGGGCTGACGTCGGGTCCGGCGGTGACGAGTCTTCGACGTCTGGTGCTCCAGGCACGGTGGTTTCCTCTCGGGTCGGAAGGCTGGGTGTCTCGTCCCACTGTGGCGGCGACGACGCCATCGAGACCATGCACAGTCTCGGGTGTACGAGTGGTGTGCGACTCGGCCCGCGTCAGGCGCCGCCGGATCGCTCGCCCAGCGCCAGGCGGACAGCCTCGTCCGGTTGGAGGGCCCGGCCCACGTCAAGCGCGTCGTCATAGCGATCGGCACCGAGGCGTCGGCGCGCTTCGTCGACCGCCTTCGCCGCCGCCTCGGGATCCGGCCGGTAGTAGCCGTAGCCCTGCACTCCGGTCGTCTCTCGGATGGCCTGGGCCGCGCCGATCAGGAGCGGCACTCTCGCATGGAGGTCCTCGGCGGCCTCCAGGACGGCCAAGGCGTCCAGGAGGTACGCGAGGTTGGCGAGGTCGCCGGTCTCCAACGACAGCCGCATGCCGTCGGTGAGGTGCCCGCGGGCCAGGTCAGCTCGGCCACGCGTCATCTCGACCTGCGCGAGGTTGTACAACGCGATGTACCAGCTGAGCCGATCGCCGCGGCGCTGAGCCGACGCCAGCCCACGTTCGATGTGCTCGACGGCCCGGTCCGGATCACCGGTGAGCAACCTGACCGTACCGAGCCAGATCTGGCTGAGGGCTGCCGTCCACTCGCCTCTCGCGCCGGCCGCCTCGGCGAGCGGAAGGGCGGCCTGGAACTGCTCTTCGGCTGCGGCCAGGTCACCGGCGGCGAGGTCCGCGAGCCCGACTCCTGCGACGGAGTTCGCCTGGGAGAGGACATCGTCGCTGGCCGTCGAGTGCTCCACGGCGGCCACCCACCACGCTCGGCTCGCCTCGATGTCGTCCATGGCGAACGCCATCGTCGCGGCGGCCAGCTCGGCGCGAGCCCGCAGGACGGCAGACACCTCGGTCGCCAGCACCGTCTCCGCCACCCGGCGACCGTGTACGAGATGTCCGCGCAGCCACCAGTACAGCCACAACGACCAGGCGAATCGGGCCGCCTGGTCGAACTGCTTGGCCGCCAGACTGCGCTCGATGGCGGCCGACAGGTTGGCGTGATCGGCGTCGATCCGGGTCAGCCAGGTGACTTGCTCCGCGCGCTGATACTGCGGCTCTGCCTCCTCGGCCAGGGCCAGGAAATAGTCGGCATGCGCGCCGGCGGCCACGTCCCACTCACCGGCGTCGATCAGCTTGCGCCGGGCGTACTGCGCCACCGGCTCCAGGAGGCGATGCCGCAACGGCGCTCCGGAGGTGGAGGCGCGAACGACGAGCGACTGCTCGGCGAGTGACTCGAGGAGTCGGAGTACCTCAGACGGCCGCACCAGGTCGCAACGGCCGGCGATCGCCTCGAGATCGTCGAGCCGGAAGCCGCCGGCGAAGACCGACAGCAGTCGCAGCAGCGCTTGCTCGTCGGGTCGGAGCAACCCGTAGCTCCAGTCGAGGGCGGCGCTCATCGTCCGCTGCCGTTCGGGGAGGTCGCGGGCCCCGTCGAGGCTCGCCTGATCGAGTCGGGCGAGCAGCGTCGTGGGGTCGAGCAGCCGGGCCCGAGCCCCCGTCAGCTCCAGCGCGAGCGGGATCCCCGCCAAGCGCACGCAGATCCCCGCCACCGCCTCGACCTCCTCGTCGGTGGCTCCCCACCCGGGCGACGCCGTCCGGGTCCGATCGAGGAAGAGCTGGACAGCCGGGGACGCGTGGACGACCGATCGAGAGGACGTGTCCGGCGGCAACGCGAGCGGCTCGACGAGCACCTCGGTCTCGGAGCGGATCCGCAACGGAGCCCGACTGGTCGCGAGCACGGTCAGGCCGGGCGCGGCGTCGATCAGTCGGGCGATCTTCGGAGCGGCGTCCAGCACGTGCTCGACGTTGTCCAGCAGGATCAAGACCTGACGGTCGGCGAGGGTCTCGACGATCGAGCTCAGCGGGTCGCGGTCGTCCGCCGCACCGGCATCGAGGGCGTCGACGATCGCGGGCAGCACGGCGTCGGCGTTCAGCAGCGGCGCCAGCTCGACGAGGCAGACTCCGTCGCTGAAGGCCGGTGCGACCGCGTCGGCCAGAGCGAGACTGAGCCTGGTCTTGCCCACACCGCCGGTCCCGGTGAGGGTGACTAGGCGACGGTCGGGCTCGCGGAGCAGGGTCGCGATTCGCGCGATGTCGTGGTCGCGGCCGATCAGAGGCGTGGCGGGTTTCGGAAGGGACCAACCCCTGCCCACCTGGGCCTGGTCGCTCGAACCTTGGGTCGGTCGACGTCGAATCGGGATCGATGCGATCAGCGTGGCCCGCTGGTCCTCAGTGATCGAGAGAGCATCGGCGAGGGCGCGAACGGTGTGGGGGTAAGGCCGGGTCCGGGTGCCGCGCTCGAGCGCACTGACGGCGTGGCTGCTGATGTGGGCCCGTTCGGCGAGCTCCTCCTGGGAGAACCCCGCGGCCTCGCGAAGCGCCCGCAGTTGCGGGCCGAACGAGCTGGGCTGGGCGGCGGTCACGCAGCCTTTCCTCCGTTGCTGGGTCGGTGCATGGCGTGGTGCTCGGCTCACACGGCACTCGGACAGTACGGGCTGTACGGGTCCTGTGCGTGGTGCGTTCGGTGGAGCGACGCCCACACTCGACACCGAAATCACGATGCGAGCGGAGCGAGTCATGAGCACACCAGTCCTCCGGCGGTCCGAACAGGGTCATTGGACCCGGATGGTCGGGGTTGCCGGGACCTGCGTGGCAGCGATCGTCGCACCGGCCGTCAGGTGGATGGTCCACCCGGCCAGAACCATCCTTGGGAGGGACCCGATGAACGACATTTCTACGCGCCGATCCTTGCTCCGAAGCGGAGCCGCGATGATCGCCGGCGGCGTTCTGGCCGGTGGTGTCGTCGCTGGTACGTCTGCTGCGGCGGAGGCTCCGAACGCGCACATCACGGCGCACCCGACGAAGAGTAGCGTCGACAGCGGCGAGCAGTTCCGCGTCCACGGCCTCTTCACGATCAACGGCTCGGCGGCCGTCAACCGGACCGTCAAGATCCAGTCGAAGACGGCCGACGGTTGGACGAACCTCACCGGAGCGCACGTCTCGACCGGTAGTGACGGTCGCTATGGCCTGCGGGTGGTCCTCTCGATGAAGGGCAAGCGCACGCTGCGCGCGGTCGGCATCACGCCGAGCTCGTCGGTGCCGAACCCGAGAGCCCCCTTCACCGTCACCGTCTCTTGATCGGCGACGGCGGTTCGGCTCCTCAGGGGCATGGGAGCCGAACCGCCCGGCAGCCGGCCTCGCCACTGTCATCACACACCTCACGGAGGGAACGACCACATGAGTACGACTACCAACGCGATATCCGGCGACGAAGTGACTTCGCCGACGGGCCAGATCGCACGCCGTCCCGCGCGGGAGAGGGGATGGGCGTACGCCGGCCTCGGAGCCGGCGTCGCGGGGATCATCGCCCTGATCGGCAGCAGTCTCACCGACGCCGTCTATCGGGAGGACGTCGCCGGTGACCCGGCCGCGATCACCGACAAGCTCGCCGACCAGACCACGTCGATCCTGCTGCTCCACATTGGCGGGATGGTCTCGGCTCTCCTGCTCCTCATCTTCGCCGCCGGGCTGCGTCGCCGGCTCGCTGCGGTGGCTCCGGCCGAGAGCCTGCTGCCACAGGTCGCCGCCTGGGGTCTGCTGCTCGTCTCCGTGGCACTGGTGATGGGCACGGCATTGACCACCGAGTTCGTCTTCGGCCTCAATGACTCGGACGTCGTCGTGCCGGAGGCGGCCGTGTTCTTCGGCCACTGGATCGGCACTGTGCCGTGGCTTTGGGTCGGAGCGGGAGTCGCCGCCCTCGCCCTCGGCATCGCCGGACGACGGTACGGCGCCGTCCCGGCGTGGTTGGCCTGGGCCAGTCTGACGCTGGGTGCCATCACCACCCTGTTCGGTGTCAGTCCGCTGCAGTACATGGCCGGCATGACCGGCACGATCTGGCTGACCGTCGCGGCGATCGGGCTGTTGCGGAGGCCCTGAACCGTCGACGCGAGAAGTGGAGTTGCGGTCGCCTGGCGATCGCAACTCCACTTCGGGTGTTTGGCGACGACGCGGAATCAGTCGGGCTCCAGCGCCGCCCGGCCGGCCTCCAGTCGCGCCACCGGGACGCGGAACGGCGAACAGGACACGTAGTCCAGATCGACCTGGTGGAAGAAGTGCACGGACTCGGGGTCGCCGCCGTGTTCGCCGCACACGCCGAGCTTCAGACCGGGGCGGGTCTTCCGACCCTCGGCGGTGGCGATCTCGACGAGCCGTCCGATGCCGTACGCGTCCAGCGTCTCGAACGGCGACACCGTGAAGACCCCCTTCTCGAGGTACGCGGCGAAGAACTCCGCCTCGACGTCGTCGCGGGAGAAGCCCCAGGTCGTCTGGGTCAGGTCGTTGGTGCCGAAGGAGAAGAAGTCGGCCGTCTCGGCGATTCGGCCCGCCGTCAGCGCGGCGCGGGGCAGCTCGATCATCGTGCCGATCGGGAAGCTCAGATCCCGGCCACTGTCGGCCGCGACGTCGGCGATGACGGCCTCGAGCTCGTCGCGGACCAGGTGGAGCTCCATCCAGGACCCGACCAGCGGCACCATGATCTCGACGTGCGGATCGCCGCCCGCTTCCCGCCGGATGGTCACGGCCTCGGCGATCGCTCGTACCTGCAAGGCGTACAGACCTGGAACGACCAGACCAAGCCGTACGCCACGGAGACCGAGCATCGGATTGGCCTCGTGCAGCCGCTGCACCGCCGTGAGGAGCCGTTCGTCCTCGTCGACGGGCTCCCCGCGTTCCTTGGCCACCGCCACGCGGACGGCGATCTCCGTACGATCCGGCAGGAACTCGTGCAGCGGCGGGTCGAGCAGCCGGATCGTCACCGGCAGCCCGTCCATCGCCTCGAGCAGGTCGACGAAGTCGTCGCGTTGCAGCGGGCGCAGCGCGTCGAGGGCGGCGTCGCGTTCGGCTTGGCCGTCGGCGAGGATCACCCGCTCGATCAGCGGCCGCCGCTCACCGAGGAACATGTGCTCGGTGCGACACAGTCCGATGCCCTCGGCACCGAGGTGACGGGCCCGGGTGGCGTCGTCGGCGATGTCGGCGTTGGTGCGTACGCGGAGTCGCCGGATCTCGTCGGCGTGTCCGAGCAGCCGGTCCACTGACGTCACGAGCTCGCTGGTCTCGCCGTCGGCGTCGGCCAGCGCTGCGTCGAGCCCCTCGTCGAGGTAGCGCGCGACCGGTGACGGCACGACCGGCACGTCACCCAGGAACACCTCGCCGGTCGACCCGTCGATCGCGATCACGTCACCCTCGGCGAATCCGTCGCCGCCGATCCGGGCGGTGCGAGCGTCGTCGTCGATCACCAGATCCTCGGCGCCGACGACGCAGGTCTTGCCCATGCCGCGGGCGACGACCGCCGCGTGCGAGGTCTTGCCTCCCCGGCTGGTCAGGATGCCCTCGGAGGCGATCATGCCGCCCAGGTCATCGGGGTCGGTCTCGCGTCGGACGAGGACGACCTGCTTGCCCTCGGCCGCCCACGCCTGTGCGGCGTCGGAGTCGAAGACCGCCTGGCCGGTGGCGGCGCCGGGCGAGGCCGCCATCGCCTTGGTCAGCAGCCGCTTGTCGGCCTTCGCGTCGAAGTGCGGGAACATCAGCTGGGCCAGCTGCTGACCGGTGACCCGCCCCAGTGCCTCGTCGATGGTGATCAGCTTCTCGTCGACCAGCTGGACCGCGATCCGGAACGCCGCTGCCGCCGTGCGTTTGCCGACCCGGGTCTGCAGCATCCACAGCTTGCCGCGCTCCACGGTGAACTCGATGTCGCACAGGTCGCGATAGTGCGTCTCGAGCAGCCGCATGCTGCGTCGCAGGTCGCGGTACGACGTCGGGTCGAGCTTCGCGAAGTCCTCGAGGCTGAGCGTGTTGCGAATCCCGGCGACGACGTCCTCGCCCTGCGCGTTGGTCAGATAGTCGCCATAGACGCCGGTGCGGCCGGTCGCCGGGTCTCGGGTGAACGCGACACCGGTGCCCGACGTGTCGCCGAGGTTGCCGAACACCATCGTGCAGATGTTGACCGCCGTGCCGAGGTCGTGCGGGATGCGCTCGCGCCGCCGATAGAGCATGGCGCGTTCGGTGTTCCACGACTCGAAGACGGCGCGGATGGCGAGGTCGAGCTGAGTACGCGGGTGCTGCGGGAACTCGCGGTCGGCGTGCTCCTTGACGATGTCCTTGTAGGTCTCGACGAGCCGCTCGAGGTCGGACGCCTCGAGGTCGAGATCCGACTTGGCGCCCTTGGACTGCTTCGCGGCGTCGAAGGCCTCGGAGAAGATCCGGCCGTCGATGCCGAGCACGGTGTCGCCGAACATCTGGATCAGCCGGCGGTAGGAGTCCCACGCGAACCGAGGGTCACCGGCGATCTCGGCGAGCCCCTGCACCGACTCGTCGTTGAGCCCGATGTTGAGGACGGTGTCCATCATCCCGGGCATCGAGAACTTGGCGCCGGACCGGACGCTGACCAGGAGCGGGTCGCTGGCATCGCCGAGATCGCGGCCGGCCTCGTCCTCGAGCTGCCGCACCGCCTTGGTGAGCTGGACCGCGAGGCGCGGCGGCTCCTTGCCCTCGCGGAGATAGAAGCGGCAGGCCTCGGTGGTGATGGTGAACCCCGGCGGCACCGGCAGTCCGAGGTTGGTCATCTCGGCGAGGTTGGCCCCCTTGCCGCCGAGTAAGTCCTTTTGGTCCTTGTTGCCGGCTGAGAACGGGAAGATGAACTGCGTCGGATCGTTGCGACTCATGCGCCCTCCTCGTCGCCGCTCTTGCGGTGAAGCCTAGGACGTGTTGGTAAACCCCGCTGGCCTGCTGCGCGATCCCTGGCGGGCGGCTCGTGGCGCCGGGGTGCGGGGGGTCCCCGCAGGGCCCAGTGTCGTCTGACCACCGAAGGTCGTCGCTCGACGCACAAACCCAGTGTGCCTTCGCTCCTCCGCCTTGCGAGCCATCCCGCCAGGAACCGCTCGCGACGGCCGGGGGCTTGCCAACACGCCCTAGTCTCGGTGACATGACTGAGTCGCGCGATCGAGCGCGGGCCAAGGACCGCAAAGTCCGTACCGCACGGGTGCTGCGGACCTCCCGCGTGACCCCGCGGATGATCCGCGTCGTCCTGGGCGGCGACGGCCTGGCCGACCTGCCGGCCGGCGAGTTCGCCGACGAGTACGTCAAGGTGCTCTTTCCTCGCGCCGGATCCGAGGAACGACCGCCGATGCGGGCCTTGACAGTTCGGGGCTGGGACCCGGGCACCACCGAGCTCACGATCGACGTGGTGGACCACGGGCCGGACGGATTGGCGAGTCCGTGGGCGGGTGCGGCCGAGCCGGGTGACGAGGTCCTCGTTCGCGGACCTGGCGGAGCGTACCGGCCGCGCCCCGATGTCGACTGGCAGTTGCTGATCGGCGACGAGTGCGCCCTGCCGGCGATCGCCACCGGCCTGGAGCGGATGCCATCGCGGATCCCGGCGTACGCGTTCATCGAGGTCGCCGACAAGAACGAGGAGCAGCCGTTGCCGACGCCCGCCGACCTTTCGGTGGTTTGGGTGCATCGCGACGAGGCGCCGGCACCGGCCGGTGAGGCTCTGGTCGCCGCCGTCCGCGCCGCCTGGCTACCTGAGGGGACCGCACAGGCGTTCCTGCACGGTGAGGCGGGCATGGTGCGCACTCTTCGGCACCATCTGCGGGTCGAGCTCGGCGTCGATCGGGAGCTGATGTCGGTCTCCGGATACTGGCGGCGCGGCGCCCCGGACGAGGGCTGGCGGGCCGAGAAGGCCGAGTGGAATCGGGCCGTCGAGGCCGACGAGGCCGCATTCGGCGCCTGAAGCGGGGTACTCGCGCAGCGACGTCCGCCACACGATTACCACGTTCTCATGGTACGACTGCACTTTGCACGGCTTGCACCCCATGCGGAGTGAGTACGTACCACGAGAACGTGGTGTCCCATCGCCTGAGGCAGCGCGGTAGCATCGCGTGTGCTCGGGCTTCGGCCCGGGTGCTGCGAGTTCTGCGAAGTCCGGTGTGAATCCGGCGCTGTCCCGCAACTGTGAAGCCCGCCGCGTCCGCGGTGGGATGAGCCAGGTCGCCAGTCTCGCAGCCCGAGAACGTCCTCGGTCGAAGGGCGGATCGCGAGGCGGCAAGTCCCCGCGCCCCTTCCACCGACGAGAAGGAGGCGCTGGATGAAACGTTCCCTGACCTTGGCCGGGCTGGTCCTGGCTCCCCTACTCCTGTTCGCCTGCGGAGACGAGGATCCCGAGTCGTCGTCGACCGCCGAGCCACAGTCCAGCTCGTCGACCTTCCCGGTCACGGTCAGCCGCGGCAAGACCGCCGTGGAGATCGAGGCGCAGCCCGAGCAGATCGTCTCGCTGTCGCCGACGGCGACCGAGATGCTGTTCGCGATCGGCGCCGGCGATCAGGTCGTGGCTGCCGACTCGTACTCCAACTATCCGGCGGCGGCGCCGACCACGGACCTGGACGGCTTCGAGCCCAACGTGGAGGCCATCCTCGGATACGAGCCGGACCTCGTGGTCGCTGCCTCCGATCCGGGTGACCTGGTGTCGAGCCTCGACCGGGTCGACGTCCCGACGTTGTTGCTGCCGTCGGCCACCACCCTCGACGACACGTACACCCAGATCGAGCAACTCGGCGCCGCCACCGGGCACGTCGGCGATGCGGCCGAGGTGACCAGCCAGATGCATTCGGATATCGAGTCGATCGTCGCGGAGGTGCCGGACGGCGAGCCGGTCACCTACTTCCACGAACTCGACCCGAACCTCTACACAGTGACCGGCTCGACGTTCATCGGTGAGCTGTACGAGATGGCCGGGATGACGAACATCGCGGACGACGCTCCGAATGCCGCGGGCGACTACCCGCAGCTGTCTCCGGAGTACGTCCTCACCGCCGATCCCGACCTGATCTTCTTCGCCGACGGCGGTCCCGGTGGCGTTACGGCTGACGCCATCGCGGACCGTCCGGGTTGGGACCAGCTGAGCGCGGTCCAGAACGATCAGGTCGTCGAGGTCGATCCCGACGTCGCGAGCCGCTGGGGTCCGCGCGTGGTCGACTACCTCCAGGACCTTGTCGACGCGCGGTCCGAGCTCCAGCCGGCCGGCTGAGATGACGGCACCGTCACCGGCACCGCCGAAGACCTACGACGCGACCCCACTGCGGCCCGTGCGGCTGCCCTGGCGGTGGTTGGTCGGCACTGTCGGCGTGCTGATGGCGGTGCTCTTGATCGCGATGTCCGTCGGTCCAGCGGGCCTGCCGCCGTCGGCCATCGCGATCGAGATCGTCAAGTACGTCCCGGGTGTCCATCTCGACGGCGGGCTCAACGACCTCGAGTCGGCGGTCCTATGGGAGCTTCGCGCGCCGCGCATCGTGCTCGCGATGCTGGTCGGCGCGATGCTGGCCGTCGCCGGTGCCGGTTACCAGGGTGTCTTCCGCAATCCGCTCGCCGATCCGTACCTCCTCGGCGTCGCCGCCGGAGCCGGCCTCGGAGCCACGCTGGCGATCGTCAGCGGTACCGACCGGACTCTCCTGCCGCTGGCCGCCTTCGTCGGGGGAGTGGTCGGGGTCGCGGCGACGTACGCCCTCGGCCGCGGCGCAGGCGGCCGAAGCACGACGACCTTGATCCTGGCCGGGGTGGCGGTCTCGGCCTTCCTCACGGCCGTCCAGACCTACGTCAACCAGAGCAACACCGACTCCCTGCGCGAGGTGTACGGCTGGATCCTGGGTCGGTTCCTCACCGCCGGCTGGCGCGACGTGCTGATCGTCCTTCCCTACATCGTCGTCGCCATCGTGATCGTCATGGCGCATCGACGGCTCCTCGACGTCCTGAGTGTCGGTCAGTACGAGGCCGGCAGTCTTGGCGTTCCCGCGGCCCGGGTGCGGCTCGTCGTCGTGCTGGCCGCCACCCTCGGCACAGCGGCCGCGGTCGCTGTGAGCGGCCTGATCGGATTCGTCGGCATCGTTGTGCCGCACATCGTGCGAATGCTGGCCGGCGCGTCCTACCGGATCGTGCTACCCCTGTCGGCGGTCGTCGGCGCCGCGTTCCTCGTGAGCGCGGACCTGGTCGCCCGGACCATCGTGGCGCCGGGTGAGCTGCCGGTCGGCGTCGTCACCGCCTTCATCGGCGCCCCGTTCTTCACCCTGGTGCTGCGGACCTCCCGGAGCCGGATGTGAGCGGCCTGACGCTTACCGAGGTCGGCGTCTCGCTGCTCGGCCGCCGGGTGGTCGACGACGTCACTCTGACGGTGCCGGCCGGACGGTGGCTGACTGTCGTGGGTCCCAACGGAGCCGGCAAGTCGACGCTGCTGCGTGCCGTCGCCGGGGCGGTTCCGCATGACGGCCGGATCGCGCACGACGATGTGCCGCTCGCCGACCTCCGCTCGCGGCAGCGGGCCCGCACCGTCGCCGTCGTCCCGCAAGAGCCGACCCGGCCCGAGGGCATGGCGGTCGTGGACTACGTGCTGCTGGGCCGCACGCCCTACGTGCCGTACCTCGGGATCGAGTCCGCCACCGACCTCGCCGTCGTCGGCGATCTGCTCGACACACTGGAGCTTCGTGAGTTCGCCGAACGGCCGGTGACGTCGCTGTCGAGCGGCGAGTTTCAGCGGACCGTGCTGGCGCGGGCGCTGGCGCAGGAGGCGCCGCTGCTGCTCCTCGACGAGCCGACCAGCGCCCTCGACCTCGGCCATGCGCAGCAGGTGCTCGAGCTGGTCGACGAGATGCGGTCGAAGCGCGGCCTGACCGTGATCAGTGCGCTTCACGATCTCACCACTGCCGGCCAGTACGCGGACTCGCTGGTCTTGCTGGTGGCCGGTGCAATCGTCGCGGAGGGCGTGGCGAAGGAGGTTCTCACCGAGGAGCTGATCGCCGCGCACTACGGTGCTCGAGTTCGCGTCCTGGACGACCCCGACGAGGGTCTGGTGGTCATCCCGATGCGGGAGCGCGTACGGGAGGATCCGCCGTGAGTGCCGGTGCTGTGTTGGTGGCCGGAGTCCTCGACGCCACCGTCCGGGAGCCACCGCTGCGGCTGCATCCGGTCCGGGCGATCGGGCGTTATCAGGACCGGGCGTCGGCTGTCGTGCCCTCGCAGCCGCCACGACGTGCGGTGCTGGCCGGCGGCCTGGCCTGGGGGACCGGCGCCGCTGTCTCGCTGCTCGCCGCGGCCGCCGTGGAGCGCGTCGTCCGGGACGCCCCACCCGGCCGTCGCGCCCTGGTCCTCGGCGTCGCGCTATGGCCGCTGCTGAGTGGGCGGATGCTTCTGGACGAGGTGCGCGCCGTCGACCACGCGTTGACCGTAGACCTGGACGCCGGGCGGACTGCCGTCGCGAGGATCGTGAGCCGCGACGTCGACGGCCTGTCGGAGTCGGAGGTACGCCAGGCGGCGCTGGAGTCGCTGGCCGAGAACCTCTCCGATTCCGTCGTGGCGCCGCTGTTCTGGTACGCCTGCGGCGGTCTGCCGGCGGCAGCGCTGTACCGCTTCGCCAACACCGCGGACGCGACGTGGGGCTATCGCACGCCGCGTTGGCGACACGCCGGCACGGTCGCGGCTCGCGCCGACGATCTGTTCAACCTGGTCCCGGCCCGGCTCACCGGCGTCGCCCTGGCCGGACCGGGTTCGTCACGGCGGTTACGTCGCGAGGCCCGGCGTACTCCATCGCCGAACGCGGGCTGGCCGATGGCCGGCCTGGCGCTGCGGCTCGGCGTCCGGCTCGAGAAGCGCGGCGCGTACACACTCCACTCGGCCGGCCGGCGACCCACGGCCGCGGACACCGCGGCCGCCCTGCGCCTGGCGCACCGGTGCGTCTGGGCGTCGATCGTCAGTGCCGCCGTCGGGTCCGGACTACGCAGGCGGAGGCGACGCTGATGGGAGCCGTCTCCGATGCTCGAACCGCGCTCGGATTCCTGACCCGGATTCCGGTCGGACCGATCGAGGGCGCCGACCGCGGACTGGGCCGGGCCGCCGCGTACTTCCCGTTGGTCGGCGTGGTCGTGGCGGCGGTGGGTCTCGGCGCGTGGTGGGTCGGAACGTCCCTGCTCGGCCCACTCGCCGGAGCCGTGCTGAGTGTCCTCGCGGTCGTGGTGTTCACGGGTGCGCTCCACGAGGACGGCCTGGCCGACTTCGCCGACGGCCTGTGGGGCGGCGCGACGCCGGCCGATCGGCTGGAGATCATGCGAGACAGCCGGATCGGCACGTACGGCGTGGTCGCGGTCGTCGGTGACCTGCTGTTGCGGATCGCCCTGCTCGCTCAGTTCGGCACGTCGGACTGGCTCGATGCCGCCGCCGTACTGCTCGCCGGACACGTCATCGGTCGCGCGGCGCCGATCGCCCTGGCGGCCACGCTGCCGCCGGCCCGTTCGGATGGCCTGGGCGTACGCATGTCGAGACCGACCCGTGGCGAGCTGGCGATCGCGCTGGTCACCGTCGTGGCGGTCGCCGTCGCCGCAGTGGGTTGGTGGGCACCGGTCCCGGTTCTCGCCGCCGCGCTGACCGTGGCGGCAGTGCGTCGGGCCGCCCGGCGACGGCTCGGCGGCGTCACCGGCGATGTCTACGGTGCGGCCGTGGCACTGACCAATCTCGCGGTCGCGGCGGTGGTCGTGGCGCTCGTACGGGAGGGTATGGGATGGGACGTCTGACCCTGGTTCTCGGCGGCCAGAAGGCCGGCAAGTCGAAGCTCGCCGCCCGGCATGCCGCGGCCAGCGCACGACCCGTGGTCGTGGTCACTCCGGCGGTCGTACGCGACGCCGAGTTCGCCGCCCGGGTGAAGCGGCATCGTGCGGACCGGCCATCGCACTGGCGCACCGTCGAGAGCTTCGACCTGGCCGGCGCAGTCGCCGAGGCGGAGCCGGACGCGTTCATCCTGGTCGACGCGTTGGACACCTGGCTCGCGGAGACGCTCAAGGCCGACGGAGTCGAGATCGGCGACGAGACTCCCGACCCGGCGCGAGACGAAGAGGTGGTGACCCGGCTGCTGGCCAAGCTGCGCGGGTTCACTGACGCGGCCGCGCGACACGGGGGCGAGACGTGGGTGGTCGCCGGTCAACCCGGCCTCGGCGTGCATGCCGGTGGCGCGGGCGCCCGGCGCTACGTCGACCTCCATGGGTTGTGCGTCCAGGCCCTGTCGGACGCTGCGGACGACGCCTTCCTCGTGGTGGGCGGCCGCGTCGCCTCCCTCGAGCACCTGGATCCGCCTGGTGCCGTCGACGAGGAGCTGCGCAGTCACGGCGACACCCAGGTGCCACCCGGCGCGATCGATCTCGCGGTCAACGTGCAGCCCGGACCGCCGGAGTGGCTCGCCGAGCGCCTGGCTACCGCGGCGCAGGATCTGGCCGGCTATCCCGACGACGGGCGGGCCCGAGCTGCGGCTGCCGTCCGGCACGGTCGAGTCCCTGAGGAGTGTCTGGTCGTCAACGGCGCCAGTGAGCTGTTCTGGCTGCTCGGCTCGGTGCTGCGGCCGCGTCGGGCGGCCTGTGTGCATCCGTCGTTCACCGAGCCGGAGGCGGCCCTTCGGGCCAGCGGCGTGGCGGTCGTACGAGTCAGGCGGGACCCGAATCGGGACTGGGCCTTCGAACCCGACGCGGTGCCGGACGACGCCGACCTCGTCGTCGTCGGCCGACCGGACAATCCGACCGGCGTACTCGACCCGGTGGCGACGATCGAGCGGCTGTGCCGGCCCGGCCGAGCCGTTGTCGTCGACGAGGCGTTCGCGGAGTTCCTCGACGACGCCGACGGGCTCGCCGGGCGTCGCGATCTGTCGGGTCTGGTCTGCGTACGCAGCCTGACCAAGCTGTGGGGGCTGGCCGGGCTCCGGGTCGGCTACGCCGTCGGACCCGCGCCGCTGATCACTCGCCTCGGCGAGGGCCGGCAGCCCTGGAGCCCGAACGTCCTCGCTCTGACCGCGCTCGAGCTGTTGGCCGACGCCGAGGACGAGCGGCGCTCGCGGGCGGACGAGGTCGGCCGCTGCCGGGCCGAGCTGATCCGCGACCTGCGGGCCGTTCCCGGACTGCGGGTGTGGAAGTCGTACGCGAACTTCGTGCTCGTCCAGGGTCCGCGGCCGGGCCTGCGCGATCGGCTGCTGGTCCATGGGCTCGCCGCCCGGCGGGCCGACACGTTCCCGGGTCTCGACGCCCGGGCGATCCGGGTCGCGGTGCGGGATCGGGCGACCAACCGGCGCCTCGTCGCCGCCCTGCGCGACATCGCCGAAGGAGATCGACATGACCCTCGATGAGCTCGTCCGGGCCGTCCACCCTGTCGACACCACCGCCACGGAGGCTGCGCGAGAGCGGCACACCCTGCTGGCCAAGCCGCCGGGGAGCCTCGGACGGCTCGAGACGCTCGGCGCCCAACTCGCCGGGATCACCGGCCGCTGTCCGCCGCCCGTACCTTCGGCGCCGACCGTCGTCGTCGCGGCCGGCGATCACGGCGTGCACGCCCGTGGCGTCTCGGACTGGCCGCAGAGCGTCACGGCGGCGATGGTGTCGACCGTGGCGGGTGGTGGTGCTGCGGTCAACGCGATCGCCGGGGCGGTCGGCGCGACCGTGACGGTCCTCGACGTCGGGACGATGGCGACCGGCGACCCGCCGCCCGGCGTACGCGATCGCCGGGTCCGGCCCGGCACCCGCGATCTGACGGTGGAGCCGGCCCTGACGCCCTCGGAGTGCCGCGCCGCGATCGACGCCGGTGCCGAGGTCGCCGGCGAACTGGTCGGCGCCGGCACCGATCTGCTCGCGACCGGCGAGGTCGGGATCGCGAACACCACTCCGTCGGCCTGCCTCATCGCCGCGCTCACCGGGGTGGAGCCAGAGAACGTGACGGGACGAGGGGCGAACCTCGACGACACCCGGACCTCGCACAAGCTCGACGTGGTCAAGGCGGCGCTGGATCGGCATGGCACCGACCGCGATCCGATCGGCGTCCTCGCCTCACTCGGCGGGCTCGAGCATGCCGCGCTCGTCGGCGTGATCCTGGCCGGCGCCGCGGCCCGGGTGCCAGTCGTCGTCGATGGCGTGATCAGTGGAGCCGCGGCGCTGGCGGCCGTCGCGCTGTGTCCGAACCTGGCCGGCTACCTGATCCCGGGACACGCGTCGGCCGAACCCGGCGGACGGGCGCTGTCGGACCGGCTCGGCCGCCCGCCGCTGATCGATCTGGAGTTGCGCCTGGGCGAGGGGACCGGCGCGTTGCTCGCCGTACCGCTCGTCCGGTCGGCCGCTGCCGTACTGACTGACATGGCGACGCTCGACTCGGTCGTCAGCCAGTGACGACTTTGCGTCATTGCCACATGTCGACATCGGCGACTCTTGTCGGCAGATATACCGCTCACTAGCGTTCGGGCAGCCGTTCGATTCCGGCGGGAGGCTCTCGGACATTGGGTCCCGCCACGCAAGTGGAGGCCCGCCTATGTCCGTCCGCCGTTCCCGCCTCGCCGCGCTCGTCGCCGGCCTTACCGTCCTCACCGGTCTCGGTCTGCCGCCGGCGACGGCGTCCGGGCTGCCGACCCACGGCTTGGCCGCGACTCCGGCCGCCGCCGACGCGGTCCGCTCGCTGACCGACGGACTCCCGATCGACCCCAAGGACTTCGGCGCCGAGTCGCCGGACGGCGCGTCGACAGCGCCGCCGCAGGGTGTCGCGCCGGATGTCCGGACCGCATTGGCCGACCAGGAGCGCGTGCCGGTCGTCATCCGGCTGGACGACCAGGCGAGCCCGACCGCGCTCGCCACCGCGGGCGACGAAGCAGCCGCTCAGTCGGTCCAGCACAGCGCCGCTCCCAACAGCGACGCTGCGGTCGAAGCCGCCGAGGACGCTCGCGCGCTGGCCGTCGTCGACGAGCTCAAGGACGTCGCCCAGGGAAGCCAGGAGCCGGTACGGGACCTGCTTGCGGCCCACGATGCGACGAAGGTCACCCCGTACTGGATCTTCAACGGCCTCTCCGCCACCGTCGACCAGGCCACCGTCGACACACTCGCCGCCAACACGGACGTCGCGAGCGTGACGCTGGACGAGACGATCCGGCTGCCCGAGCCGCAGCTCGAGCCGTCCGATCCGAAGCTCCCGTCGTGGAGCCTGGAGAAGGTCGCGGCGCCGAAGGTGTGGGGCGACTACGGCGACCGCGGTCAGGGCGTCGTCGTCGGCATCATGGACAGCGGCGCCGACGGCGGCCACCCGGCGCTGAAGGACTCCTGGCGGGGCACGTCCGGCGACCCGGCCAAGAGCTGGTTCGTCTCCACCGGCGAGAACTACCCCACGCCGGGTGACGGCTTCGGCCACGGCACCCACGTCACAGGCAGCATCGTGGGTCGTCCGCCGGGCGAGATCACCGGTGTGGCGCCGCAGGCCCAGTGGATCGCGGCGAAGATCTTCCGCGATAACGGCGCGACCACGACGTCGGCGATCCATGCCGGCTTCCAGTGGATGCTGGCGCCCGGTGGCGATCCGACCGCCGCGCCGGACGTGGTTAACAACTCGTGGGGCAACGACAACGGTGCCGTCATCGAGTTCTGGGACGACGTCAACGCCTGGGTCGCCGCGGGCATCGTGCCGATGTTCGCCAACGGCAACGCCGGCCCGGCTCCGGGCACGGTCGGATCGCCGGCCAGCTTCCCGCAGTCCATCGCGATCGGCGCCACGGACAGCGACGACTTGGTCGCGGACTTCTCCAGCCGCGGCCCACGCGTCGGCGACGCCGCGGCCGTTGGCGGTCTGCG
>Ga0081455_10001661_pt1 | contig 26948 bp, 25 predicted proteins | sample TabmetS3T2R1_FD_70207 | JGI IMG/M metagenome (GOLD analysis project Ga0081455, IMG submission 70207) | Tabebuia heterophylla rhizosphere microbial communities from the University of Puerto Rico - S3T2R1 | ecosystem: Host-associated > Plants > Roots > Rhizosphere ...
TGATCAAGTCTATTCCAGAAGCTCGACTAGTACTAGTCGGAGATGGGCCAATGCGAGAAGAATGGGAGGAATTAGCTGGAACTATAGGGTTAGGCAGCAGCATCGTTTTCAAGGGGCACATTGATGAAATAGAGAAAAAGGAACTTCTAAGCATGTGCAGCTCATTAGTACTACCCAGTGTATTAGAGGGTTTTGGTCGAGTTATAATAGAAGCTTTTGCTATGTATAAGCCCGTCCTGGCTTCCAATATTAAATCGATCAGTGAGATAATAGACGATAGTATTAACGGATTTTTGGTCTCCCCGTATGATGTAGAAATGTGGGCTGAAAAAATTAAGTTCATGCTATCAAATCATAACGAATCCATAGCAATGGGTATAAATGGGAGAAGGAAAGTGGAACAATATTTTGATCTTGAATATATTACAGACAGGATGGAAGAGCTATATAGAGGCATCATTCCTTAATAGCAAGAGGGTACCGACTTGGCGGCCACGATACGGTCGTTTAAATGGAGCTACAGCTATCTCCCTCTCAATATCTCCTTATGAGATACTCCAAAGCTCATAAGAGGCGGATCATTGAGATGATATTCGTATGCCTTCTTTGAGCTCAAACTGGCTAGTTCTGCAATTTCCTTGATGTCTATATAAGTTACGTATTTGACCCCTCCATGTAGCCCTTTCTTTTGTCTTTTTACCAGTTCTTTCTTTAACTCAAAGAAATTATTGTAACTTTAGTGTAAACTGCCTAATGATATCCTATCTTTATTTTTTGCATGTTTAGAAGTGTTCCTCTTCAAATCTGCCGAGGCCGTTTCAGAAAGCTGTTAATTCATTACCAGTTCTAGAACGAGCAATCGTATTGTTTATTCTATTGCGATGTTGCGACTTGATTACAAACTTATTAAATATTCGAAATAATTTGTGAATCGATATCTTTCTCCAGCGTCCTTAGCTCTAACTGCTAACTTCTACAAATGCTTGAATCTTGGTCTTATTGAAGATCTACGAAATTCAAGCCACATCTTAATTGCTTCTTCCAGCGCTTTACTAATATTTCCTTTTTTCATCCCTTTGTAATGGGCAACCGCTTCCCTAAATCTTGTTTCTAATTCATTGCTGATTACTACATTCATTTTCCCCATCAGAATACGACCAACAATGACACGTGCTTCTTTATCTGCTTACCGATGATTGGAAACTCAGTTAGTGAGATCTCTCTATATCCTCCTATCTGCAGAAATCTCTCTATATCCTCCTATCTGCAGAAATCTCTCTATATCCTCCTATCTGCAGAAATCTCTATCATCTATACAAAATGTCTCAAAGTGGTCGAACGACCCAGCATCTTTTCTTCATGCACAGTATAGCACCTTACTGGGCTGTGCACATACCATTTATGTGAGAAGACCCGTCCTCCTAATATGAATAATCCTTTGGAAAAGACTTGGATGTGCTCTATGTGGACAGGGATTCACCAGAAGGACGAGTGCTCGAAGACACAATGACCACTTACATAGCGGAGAATCGATTATCATGCGGTCTTTCGAATACTTAGTAGGGCGGCTTCAAGGTCGGTTTCCTTCCCCGCAAGATCCTTTGAATTATAGACGTCCTGGTCCGCACTATTTACGCAATGGACCATCGATGGTTGCTCATGACATCTACAGGAAGCCTAACCAGCCGCCAAATGGCAATTTTTCAAAATCATTGAATCCAAACTACTATGATTCGTCCCCTAGTTTCGAGCCCGGATATCCTAAGAATTCCCGTTCACCCGCAAATGATCAATTATCTATCAGCATCAAATTGAATGAATTAGCGGGTTTGCTGCACAAACATTGCACTTTAGACCAAGCAAGATTATACCTGACCTGGACTAACTTGAATTTGAGTGCCGGGAATGTTGACGTCTTGGATACAAATTTGAACCTATTTCGTAGCTTGGATGGCTAAAGGGTATAATGAACTCGAAAAAACATTGGTATGAATGAAATTTCAGTTAATCATAGGATGAGTAAAGTTACAAGTGATCGCAATTGACGCCGACCATTATATAAGAGCGGAGCGATTTGAAGAATGGCTGTTTAATAGAACAGGTTCACTTTCATTTTCATGGATTACGAAAATCAACTGCCCAAAATACTTTCAAGCCTATTCTAAGCAACTTACCTATTAATGGATTAAGAAATAATTAGTCCAGACACTACACTAATTACTTATTTCGCATCGTTGGCCATTTTTCCTTGTATGCTTTCGCCAATGGGTGAAGCAACCCATAAACCTATGTTCAGAACAACCACATATAGGACACAGTTTTAGGCTGTTATTGCCTGACATGGAAATAATATGCACATTTGTTACTTATAGACTTGCTTAAGGAGCTACCATATTGATGAGAAATTAGCGTACGTGTTATGAATGTTGGATTTTTTAAATCGCTTAAGAATGTCAGCGATAAGCCTGTTCTTGCCGAATCATATGAGCCGAAGTGCTCTACCGTTTGATCATGGATTTAGTATGCATATCCGGTGTCCTTGACAAGCGGATACACTTAATAGCATTATTAAAGAAGGAATACTCTGATTTTCCATGAAAGGCGGATTATACGATAATGTGCAAGTACTGATGCTTGGATCTGTTCTAATGATGTTTTTTCTTTTCGCTGCCTCCTCCTTTGAAGTGAATGCTAGCACCAATGACACGAGTGCACCGGACATTGCCAAAGTCGGTGAAGTGGGCAATCCATTTTATGAACAGCCTTATAAAGGAATATTGGGGAAGCCTGATTTATTAAACCAGAGTTTCACAGGAAACTTTACCGGTGAAGGAATACTAAATGGGAATTTGAACGTAAGCGCGGAGGTGAATTTTGAACGGACATTTAGAGATAACGATACCGCATTTCTTCAAGGAAATGCACAGTTCACAGCTGAAAATGGGGATACTGCAGGATATAACTACTATGCATTTACTAATTACAATTCTGATGGCACCACACAAGGAAGTGGAACGGCAATTTTTGATGATGGAGCGACAGGTGAACTATCCTTTCTAAGCAATACGATAGGAATATACAAGAATTTTGTTGATAGCAGCGGAAATGGTACAATCCAGATGTGGCAGTGGAAGTAAATAACCTCTCAGGTCAGGTTATAGCATATAGCGATGTCTAAGGTGCTAAAGAGGGGATTTAGCTTTGGGAAGGGACATAATTTACCAGTCACAACTGGCCTGTAACCCCCTGTGCTACACATGGGAGCTGCATCGAGTATCACTCCTTTGAAGAAAACTTCATGATTTCCTTGTGCTATGGGCTTCATGATTACCCGCCAGCCATCGAAGATTGCTTCAATCTTCTTTGTAAGTAGATCTGCTGGAGAGTCTTCGATAAGCTGACATTCGAAAAAAAAGACAGCAATATTATATCGTTTAAGACTAGCTTTTAATATGTTCATCATTCAGTATGTGATACTGTACTTCAATATTGAATCGCCTATTTCGCAATGAACTTTTAGGTTTTATGATGCTAGAGCGAAAGTCTGCGGATTTCCTCTTTTTCTTGAGGGGATCCGGTATTGTACAAATCTATATGCCTAAGCTTTTCTAGATGCAGTAACCTCTCTTGATTCGTTTCAAATGTTGAACCACATACATAGCAACTAAACCCGTGCGGTATCGACGGATATCCATTCTGATTCATGTTGCGCCCTTGGCCATTTTGGATATTGCTACTTCTCCTAATAGTGATACGAGTAAATAGCCCCATCCTACGGTCACCCGCAACATCCCGTATTGACATCTTAAGGTTCATAATAATATGAACAAAACTCGTATAAAAGCATATAACTTTGGAACCAACGACTATTTCAGTGTTAAATATATAATATATCCCCAAATATGTTGAAATTTATAATATTACTTGTATCGATCTCCCAAAAGGATGTCTGCATTGGCACTCCCGTTGCTGTTCACATGTGTTAACGTGGCAGAGTTTAGCAGACCCTTTTGCGAAGCATTGAATTCTAAAGGAACTGGTCAGAGCCAATTTCTGGCTCTGAGTGAAACTAATCCTCACGCGTTTTTAATTTAGCGGATTGCGCCAAACGATGGATTCAATTTAAACTCCCTACTGCTCAAAGTCAGAATACTACCTGCTTTACATAACAAGACACTTATTAGATACTTTCTTATATTATATAATACGAATATGGACTTTGACAAACTTTGCAAGGATATTCTTAGTCTGGACTCGAAAGTAAGGTTTGCAGGTGTCTGTGACGATTCGGGTGCAATAAAATATGGTGGGCAACGCGAGGGAGTCACAAATCTTTTGTCTCCGGATGAAACCAGAAGATCCAATTTGCAGGCTTTGGCCAGATGGGCTTTGAGGAGCTCTTTATCATCAAAAATTGGTAGAGGAAAATATGCAATGACAGAATACCAAAAAATTAAGCGTATGACATTTCCATTGGGACAAGACCAATTACTCTTGGTTACTACCGAAGTTGATGCAGATCACGATAAGATAATAAAAGATATTCTTGGGATGGTTAAATGACTGAGGTTGTTGGTTTGAGATCATTTTAAATAATTAGATGACGATATGTAACATATGCCAGATGTAATCCAGAATTGGGATAGGCTGGTACTAAAAGGAGTGCGGTCAAACGACGGCGATGATATGGGAAATATCATTGCAATTGTTAAAGATTCTCTTTTTTTAATGACAGGGAGGCATGTCTTTAAGATACCAAAGTCATTTGTACAGGGGTTTAACGGGAGCGAAGTCTCCTTAAGTGTTCCTGCGGTCGAGGTATTAAAGTTAGAATTAACCTAGTCTCAGCTCGTTTCTTCCCATCGCAGCACTCAAATCTGACATCATAAGCATTGTTATCATTTGAATTCAGATGCTCACTCGATGGTATTCTTTAATCTCATGGACCGACACAGAACAGTCATGAAAATTTTCTGAAATGATGGGTGTCAAAAAAAGCATTCTTTTGCCCCCCACTGCTACACTTTAACGAAGACTGATAGTGCATACGTTAGACATTTTATATCTCATAATATCATGGATTTAGCTACCATCTATAACCGGCTTTTCATTGGGATTTTTAATGAGTGGGCAGTGCGCAGGCTTTACTAGGTCGAATACTCCTTTCTGCCTATTTATGGCTATACTGCTTTATATGCACTATTTATACATTAATACTCATTCAACATTCAAATTAGTATTCTACCCTTCTTAAGGATAATAATCCTTTAAGATGATATGAATGAAACACATCGTTACAACGTCTTCCTTATCTGCAATGAACAGTGATGCTACAGGTACGCGAGTTATCCTATTCAAGCATTCTTTTTGTAATAAATTCATGCAGCTGAAAATCCGACATATCCCTCTTCGCAAGTGCCAGAGATTTTGAATCCTCTCCTACTGTGTACCTGAAAAAACACTGTGGGGACGATAATGCAATCTTGACTGATTCTAGGATCTGTTTCGAGACTAATGAAGGGGATGGCGCGTTCTTCATAAGAGGATAATAATGTGATAGAAATGCATTAATTGTTTCAGAATAATGTGAAAACGAAGCATTTTTCTTTAACCTTCCTGACTTTGGCTTTTCATCAGTCAAGCTCGGAAATTTAATGTTTGGTACGAAATTCGAATTGATGACTCCAGGTTCTACTAGAATCACCTTGATCCTGTGTGGTCGAAGCTCATAGGATATGGATTCGCTTAATCCTTCTAATGCAAATTTAGAACTACAGTAGATGCATTCACCAGGTATTCCCACGACTCCTGCTATAGATGTAACATTTACGATAACCCCAAGTCTCTGCTTCCTCATTGTTGGTAAAACTTCTTTGATAGCTCTTACCGCTCCAAAGTAATTTGTTTCAAATTGGTTCCTTATCTCCTTAGTGGTCAAATCCTCTAAAGCGCCAAACAAACCGTATCCTGCATTATTTACTAAAATATCAATTCTGTTCACCTTATCGACTATTTTTTTTACCACTTTTCTTACAGAATCATCATTATTTACATCCATCGTTAGGACAGTTATTGGAAGGTTCTCTTCTTTAGCGATTCTCTTGATGGTATCGCTTTTTTGGGGTGCGCGCATAGTAGCAAACGTATCAATTCCTTTTCGGGCCAGAGCCAACGATGTTTCAAATCCTATTCCAGATGAGCTGCCAGTGACCAATGCAATACTTGCTTTCACCATTTGACTTTAAGAAGGTGTAGAAATGAAAGATATATTTCTAGTGATGCTGCGTGATACATACTGCGTAATCCAACTCTAATTACATAGTAATTTATTAGCAAAAAGTATTTCATCCTTATTCGAAGACAGGTGATAAAGTCGTTTAGCATGAAACACGTTTCCTGCTTGTAGTTTCAGAACAAGATTCTTACAAATGGAGCAATGTTACAATAAGCGTAAATATTGGCCATTAATTTCGATTACCTTTGGATCACGAATTCATTTTGCTACGAACTTGATCAAATCCAAAAATGATTGAATCTCGAATTATCTCCGAAGCATTTCCGCTGCCAAATATCTCCTTGCTATCATCTTTCTGTAAAGAAGGAATTCGTTGAAGAATAAGGTCTACTATCTCATCTTTCTTGAAGGAGCATAGTGTGTTCCAACCTCCTTGTAGGGTTTCCACCCATTCTGTGCTTTTTCTAATTGTGACGCATGGAATGGAGCAGAGATACGCTTCTTTTTGAAGACCTCCTGAATCAGTGACCACTTTGTGTGATTCTTTCACAAGCCGGAGAAAGTCGATATAGCCCAATGGTTTGATTATCTTGACATTTTCTAAGCCGACCAGCTCGTCATATAATCCATATGATTTGAACATTCTCTCAGTTCTTGGATGGATAGGGAATACTATCTGCAATTGATCGCCATGGTCAATATATTTGCCCGCAGAACTAGAACCGCTTACACTTGAAACCTTCGGCTGCTTTAGATCTGATGACCTGGACCAATCAGAAGTCTCTATTTCTATTTCTCGAAATGTCTCCACGATAGTCTTAAGATTAGAGTATGTACCCGTACTCTCAGCTCTATGCATTGTGAAGAGGATGAATTTTTTTGGTTCCAGCAATAACTCTTTCAAGATTGCAGAATTTTTTGAGAATTTCCAAGCCTCCTTTACAACTTCAACCGAGACATCCCCCGAGCTGATTATCCTCCCCGCCGCGTGTTCATCCTTCAAATTCCTCGCTGCTGTGCCAGTTGGAGCGAAAAGGAGATCACTTAAGTGATCTGTCAAGATTCGATTTCGCTCTTCAGGCATCCTTTTATCAAAACTCCTGAGACCAGCTTCTATGTGTGCAACTGGTATGTTATTCACAGAAGCCGCAAAAGCGCCTGCAAGAGTAGAATTTGTATCCCCATAAACAAGCACTAGATCTGGTTTTGAAGCAACACCGCCGCCGCTATCTACGGTCTCTTTCTGTCCATAACCAAGCACTGCCTCAACTCCTTTTATCATCTCAGCAATCTGTTCACCAGGGCTTGTCGAACCAATACCAAGATTGATATCAGGTTTTGGGATCTGGAGCTCTTTGAAGAATATATCTGACATCTCGTAATCGTAATGCTGACCTGTGTGAACGATGACATGATCACAATATTTCGTTAACGATTTGTGAATTGGAGCTAATTTTACAAAGTTGGGTCTAGCGCCGACCACAGATACAATTTTCATTGCAAAGACCTTACGAGAACTAAAGGCATATGATGGTCGACGACACCATTATTCGATGTTTGAACAACATACAAAGGGCTGTGTTTGGAACAGAAATGTTGATCATAAGTATGTGAATTCCGAGTCAGGTTCTTTCCATAATCCAAGCCTGTTGTGCAGCCAAGGATAAAAATTATAGTTCTCATCAAAATGTTTCTTAAGTATATCCATTACTTTAGGAGAGACTTGGCCTGGTTCCCCATAGATCGTCTTCTTATACTTGTTGTTGTAAGAAGGGATCCGCTCTTGGTCAACTCGCTTGACAATCTCTACTATCCATTCCGGGCTTACAGGAGGAGCGAGGACATTCCCTCGCGCTTCAAATATGGTCTCTGGCCTATCTGTATTGAGTCTCACGGTTACCGAATTTACTCCGGGAAAATATAGTAGCTCTTCCTGCATAGAACCCGAATCGGTAAGCTCCAACCAGCAGCATCCACTATCTAAAAATTCGATAACGTGGCCATATTCCTTCCATAGAGGAGTTTGAACAAAGGAATGTGGATAATCCCTTTGAAGCCTGTCCAGTAAATCAGTTAAGCCATACTTGTCAAGTGCATGTTGGGTTGCGGTAAGCTTGATTAGAATCACTTTATAACCTGCTTTGACCAATTCTATCAAGCTCTTAACTATCACTGAGAATCTAGATGGAGTAAGATTTTCTCTTCTATGAATATCGACTCTTATCCATTCCTTGCGTACTGGGAAAGCACCATTTAATGATGATGTTAGAGTCAGGTCAGATACCAATTCTGGATACAAATCAAATATACTTGATTGTGGCTTGCTTCTACGTTTCATCTCAATTGCGTCGACTACGGAGTTTCCGACGACGTAGATCAAGTCCTCGGGGTATCCTTCTCTAATGAGGTTGTCTCTATTCAACACTGTCGGCGCAAAAAAAAACTGCGCCCCTGCAGAACAGATCCAAGTATCAACTTGTTCCGGGAATGGCTCATCGCGTGCAATGAACCAATGGCTACTATCAAACTGCGAATTGACAAATTCCTCTATTTGGTCTCTATCTGGCTCGTTCAGAGTGAGCTTTCTCACGTATTTTGGGCTCATGGAACGAAGGCCAGCCTCATTCTGGGCAACTTTTTGTCCAAGTCCAAAGAGCCAGGACAGAGGTGTAATACCTGCTACAAGCGTGTCGCCATGGACTACCGGAAGTAAGGTTCTGCCAGGAATTTTGTCCTTGAATATTTTACCAAATATTGCAAATTTCAGCAATAGCTCACTAGCCTTTTCCATCAGGTTCCCTCTTACCTGCAGGTTGCAAGCTACCGACTCTTGGATATTGAACTCTTGTATGCCGTAACCCAAGGTATTATCGAAATGTTGACCTGTATCAATCACAATGGACGGGATCCCACGTTTAGTGGCTTCCGCTACAAGCGGAGCTTGTTTATAGAAATCAGGTTTTGTACCCGTCACTATTGCTAATATAGGATAGTTGGGACCACATTCCCTTGCTACATTTAACGCCATTTCTATCGAATCATGATTGATAGCAAGGGGAAGGTAATCAGTAATTACATTTCGATATTCGTATTTGTCTTTCAACGTGCCCTAACTAATCGTCATTAGATCTGCAATTTAGCCTTTTTTTAATTACTTAGAATGTTCATACGATTGCAATTCCATGATTTTGGGAGGCTTTTTTTCCGAAACTAGACGTACAACAGATGAATCGATTCTATGTCAAATACTCTCGTCGAGTATTCAATTTGGCAACCAGGACTAATCGAATCAATTCCAGGTGTGAATTTGGACTCGAGATTCCAGCGGCAGTTGAATATTATTTGTAGATTGTAGAGATTTAACTGTGCTCAAGAATGCACCTGCTTTTTAGCAGCCTAATAAGATTTATGAAGTGCGTCATCCTTCAAAAGATTAATAAGACCAGAATTTCCTATTTGAAGTACATTTGGTAACAGAATCCCAAATTTTGAATTGTATTTCAGACGACAAGTGTAGGGAAATGCTATCTGTGATTAAGGAAGGCCAGTCTCTTTCAATTGCAGGTTTGCAACTTACGCGAAAACAATTCTATTCCAGACTTCATGCTTTGATAATCTATAATCTGGTTAGCAAGGCAAATGGTAAGTATCATCTCACCTCGTTTGGGAAGGTAGTATTTGACTGGCATCTGGTATTAATGCAAGCTATTTCAGAGGAATACTGGAAGCTAAAGGCATTGGATGTTCTCGATTCATCTGGCATTCCTGATTCTGAACGGAGCAAGATAATGGATGCCCTGTTAAAGAACGAAAAATTAAGGCAATTTGTTAAAGCATAACAAATTTTACCTTCCTTTACTTTGACTTAGTTCTGCCCGGATAGCTCGCCTCTAGAAATAGGCTACTTTTATGTGTCGGTAGTAGCGATGACCATATGGTTCTTAAATGGAAACCATAAGGAATTGACTAACACTTCTGTAATAATCGACGACAGGACACACACCAAGGGGTTCTTAAGATTGTCTGAAATACGCAAATTGCAATTTAGTTCTCCGATCCTGCTTAAGGTGAAACAAAAAGGGATAAGCACCAGAAAAAAAATAGACTGTCTTTTACTATCTAAACATTTTTCACCATAATTACACTTTCATAATTGTCACTGTAACAGGCAGCCTATGACAAGAGAAAGTTGTAATATTAGATGTAAAGGCATAGATTTTTTGCTTACCGATTCCCTTATGTAATTTTGGTCGTCTAGCCTCTTTAGAACGTTCAAAAGGTGGAAAATAATCAAGACACATGTCCCAGAAATAGTCAAAGGAGATAATATCCGGATTGCACTGAAATCTTTATGCAAGTCAAATCCATTCCTTTCATCAATAGAATATGAATGCACAAAAAGTACCCATGATGCGAAAATCATGCCTATGGTTATAAGTAAAGAAATCATTACAGTATGTTCTTTTCCAAGTACTATAGGGATGGTTCTCCTGCCTGCCTCCTTGTCTCCTTTGATATCTCCTAAATCATTCAAAGGCGATGTAACAAATACCATCATAGCAAGCATAGCAGCGGCAAATGAAGGGTACAATATTAAATTTACTGATTGAATGTTAATCCAGTGGAACATGTTACCAAAATCAGTCCCAAGATCAGTATGTAAAAAGATGCTTGCGCCGAGTAACAATGAACATGCCATAGCCATACCAATCGCACAGGTTTTTAGTACAAATTTGTCTTTGATCGATATTCTTGGAAGTGAGTAAAGAATACCAATCAACGATATCATCGCTGCCAAAGCTGTTCCCCATAGATTACCAGTAAAAACAGGGAGGGAGAGCCCAATTACGTTCATTGACGTAACAAAAAGCAATGCCTGTCTCTTAGAAACTTTTCCAGATGGTATTGGACGATTAGTTTTACCATTTATTCGGTCAAGGTCTGCGTCAAACAAATCGTTAAGCACATACATGCCTGTAATGATCAGAAGCGTAGATATTGGAAGAAGTAAATTTATCAATAGGGGCTCAAGGTTATAGGAAGACCCGAAGATGTTAGCTTGAATCTGATCTACGGCTGAGGGTACGCAAAATATTCCAGAGATAGTTGCCACTGCAAAAAGGAATCCCCATTTCTTCCTTGAGTCAAAGAGAAGAAGCTGTGAACTAAATAATGCAGAAAGATCATGTTTACCACATAGGAGTTTGTAAGTCGAATTTGAACGTGAGTTTTTGGGGTTCTCATTCCAATGTGTAATTGGTAGCCATTTGCTAGATTCGAAATTTCTAACCAGATTAAATGGCTTGGCTTTCCCCCTTTGAACAGAAGATTGGGTCAATCGAAATCTCATCGGTTTTGACAAGGTGAATAGATAAACACTCTGTCACAATACTTCCGCCAATTTCTTTTGTTTCAACATCGATAGAACTTGAATGCCTTAAAGTGACCTTACACAAGCTTACATGATATTTTGTTACGTTTTACGCGAGAATATCGGATGAATTCACAGATTGATGTTCAAAAGCGACAATTGAGAGCAAATCCCATAGTAGAATCGCGTTAAGATTCAATGAGGCTTCATTCATTTTACGACAACGATGAGATGGAAACAATGAAATTGCACAATTTAAGGTATTTTAAATATTGGTATTAGAGTAAGAAAAGCAATTGGATCCGACAAGCCAAAGGTATTAGAATTCTGTAAAAATACTTTTCAGTGGGGAGACTACATCCATGAAGTATGGGATGCTTGGTATAAGGATCGCAATGGCATCCTAGTAGTAGCTGAGATAACATCAAACGCCGACACCGGTCCTCACGACCTAAAATTAGTCGATAATGTGTCCACTTGTGAGAGTAAGACTTCCAATTCTAATTCAAGTCAAGTTGTAGGGGTATCACATGCCTATATTTGTCCAAAGAAAGAACAAGTATGGCTTGAGGGAATCAGGATTGATCCTAAGTATCGACGTATTGGAATTGCTTCTAAGCTCATAAACCGAATGATACGGTATGGGAAAGAAATGGAGAATAATGTAACAGAAGCAGCCGCGATAACGGCTGAGACGAATACAGCGTCAAGGCATATGTTGGAGAAGAATGATTTCCAAAAGAGAGCGCAATGGAAATATTATACTGTAGGCGAGGAAAATGACCATCAGACAAATGTGGATGGTTCAACAACTAGGAAGTACATTTTTGAAAAAAATCAATGTAATGTTCCTAACAATAATACTAACAGATATTGTAACAAGACGAATGTCTATTTTGCATCGCTAGGCGATGTAGAGGAAATTATTACTTTTCTGTCAAAATCAAAAACCTTCGTTTCTAGTGGTCGAAGATATTTTCAATCCTGGAAGTGGTATAAATTGGATTTGGAACGCACTGAAATTTCAGAACTGATAACAGGCAGGATGATTATAGTTGTTAGAACCAGGAATACTCAGGAAATTGGAGGATTAGCAATTATAAACACTCATGTCCGCGAAAATTATAGCGCTGGACAAATGCAGAGAGGGAGTCAGGATCAAAAACAACTTGCTTATGAAGAAGATGATTCCAGTTATGAAGATGACGATGATGCAGCATTTCAATTAGTTTATCTTGATGCTCCAACTTCGGAGATCTTAGATAATTTGTTTGTATTTATACTAAAAGTCATATCATCAAACAAATTTGCTAGAATTCAGCTATTCACGCCAAATCAGATACATAGTGAAAATTCTGATTCATATGAGATCGAAGATGTACTTTCAAAATTTGGCATAACGAACTCAGAAAGGTTCCTTTTATACATTAGAAGTTTGTAGATTGTTTCGTGAGGATAATTTTGACAACACTTTCTGCTGGGCGATTGGCTTGTATTCCCGAAGAATGATGTGTTTTATCTCGTCTTTTTGTAGGTAAAAAATACTGGGACCTATTTACTGTCGCGGTCGGATTCAAGAAATATCCCAAAGTAGAAATTGGTACAACATGACAAAATATACGTCCTTAATCTATTTATTTGATATTGTCAGTTCGGTTGGCAATGACAGTAGAAGTGCTCAGGAGGGCCTAGCAGTGTGTCAATAAAGCAAAGAAGGCAAGAATTTTTGGTTGCTCTATTTCAAGTAATCTTAGCTGCTACATCTATCATACTAGCTGCTAGCGCTCTAGATATCTCTTTTTCAGTCGGAGAAGATGTCTTTTCATCACCTTCAAATATGACTCCAGTTGACGGCATACGATGTGATTCTATGGAATTCACCAAGTTTCACATTCACGCACATCTTGACATCTTCGTCGATGGTAAACCATTTACCGTACCTTCACAAATCGGCATCGATCCCCAAGGCCGATGTCTTTATTGGCTTCATACACACGACGATAGTGGAGTCATTCATATAGAATCTCCCACTGAGAGGGAATTTAGTATCGGAAACTTTATTGATATCTGGGACCGGACCTTCAACAACACAAATTTATTCGATAACAACAGCGTCAATGATACAAATAGCGCGTTGAGGATGTTCGTAAATGGCGTTGAGGTACCAACAGGCACCGACTTCAGAAACATCAGCATTAGCGCTTATGACGAGATCGCCTTAATCATTGGGCCAATTCAAGATGATAAAATACCTTCTCGCTATCAATTTCAACAAGGATTGTGAGTCATGGGCCTAAATACACACAGTAGACCATTTGGGAGTGGAACGATCAATCTGTCAAATGCAGGGACACATTACAATGATGGAGACCAACATCTATTTGAACCGGGCGTGAATTTGATGGTCAAACGCCAAACCAGATCTGACTTTTGCGGTGCATTGCTCCTTGTCAATATCATATACTACAAAGGAAGAATTAGAGAGTCATCTTAGTTCAAGGGCCGAACGTGTGTGAGGATTGAAAATAGTTGAGGGTGCGTTAATATCGTATTAAGCAGACCAGAATCCCGTAGAGCAGGAAATAGACACATGAATTTAAATGCAATTGATTAGATTTTAAAGTGCGAAAATTCAATGTTAAGAAATTATTGCCTATTTGTTTACCTCTTAGTTGGGACGTCACTTACTTTTTTTTCTCTGCAACAGGCCTTTCACATGCCTGGAACAGGATTTTCAAGTCTTTCCACTTCATCAACATCAGCATCATTATCATCATCATCATCAACCCCTAGAACTTCATATGAAACTTTTGATGATATCGATCTGGGGATAGCATTTCAATACCCTTCGAATTGGGTCAAGTTTGAAGGAGGGTTTGATCCAAATTTTTTAAAAGATTTTGAAGGTGTTGTCTCCTTTGATATTTTCAATGACCCTTTGAATCAAGCCGATGGCGCTTCGTCTGAAGATAGCGGATTAGTACATCCCAATCTTTCTATCGTTTCCTTGAAATCACCTTACCACAATCTCTCTTTAGGGCAATATGCGGAATTCAGAACCTTTGATATTAGGCAGCTTTTTTCCGATTACAATCTGAATATAACAGCAAACAGCCTGTCAAATGAAACCATTGACGGGTATCCTTATTGGGTCCTTAATTATTCCTTTACTATTGATGACAAGACCCAAAGATACGGGATGATAATCATGCTGATAAGGGGAGAAAAGGTCTATGAAATTTCTTACATCGCTGATAATTATGACGATTACGTAAAGAATTTGCAAGAAATTGGGAAGATGACAAAGACAGCATATTTCGTCGATCTTTCCAATCAACGTTAGCTTAGCTGCTCGCTGAAGTTAAATACGATTGTAATAGTTTCTAAATGTGTCATAAAATGATTGCGAGCGAGCGAACCGAATTTTCTCCACTCAGATGGTAGGATAAACGGTCTGTTTCCCCTGTCAATTATCTTCAAGCATGAAAATTGAACTGTGGCAGAGTTGACGTCGAAAAGAAATAGCAGTAAGTGATAAGAACAGATTTCCAATTCAACAATTTCAAGTTTTAATGGATGATGAGTGTATAACCTACAATCATTTAGGAATATTTAGAGATGTTTTGTGCCGCATATATCAAAAAAACTTCTGACCTCCACTATAATTTGATGCAAGTCATTCGCAAAACAATTATTCGGCTCCTGTTGGTATAGTATTTAGAAAAATATTTGACTAATTGTCTCGCAACTAGTTGTGTTATTATCGCCATTAGCATGGTGCTTGCTGTTGGCATGCTAATTCTGCAAGGGGGGAACACCTTGGCCAATCAGCAACCGACTTCATTCGAATCTGAAGATCTGGAAGAAATCCGAGAAAATGTAATGGAGGTCAGACTAGCCTTACAAAAAGGAGATCTGATAGAAGCATTACAGCACCTAAATAACGTGGATGAAGACCTGCTCCTATTAGAAACAGGGCTTAATCCTTCTAGTTCTCCCTTAGTCTCAGGTAATTCCAATGATAACAACTCCACTTCAGACTTTCAAATTCCAATACCTCCTGAGGAAAATGCGGGTCTCGGAGGCAATTATGATCGCGGTGATATTAACGATAATAATAGTAGTATGAATAGTAGCAATAATTATAACTTAGACATACCCGGACAGAACAATACTCTTTCAGATGATACAATTTTTTCTACTTCGAAAAATACTTTAAATAACGGCAGCAGTGAATCATCAGCAGGATCTGCTACTTCCGATAACTCTATACGAAAATTGAATGTTACATTTAATTCAATAATCGTTAATGACAACCACGATATTTTGTTTCCAGCAGAATGGCAATTAGATGCTTATGTGAATAACAAAAGAATTCCTTTATCAGGCAGTGCCGAGCTAGATCGTGTGGAAAGAGGACAAGAAATTAATTTCCATGGCAAATCTTTAGCCATAGATGTTCCAAATAATAGTACTTTGAGAATCTTAACCGTTGGCGCCGAGCTGGATGAAGGCGCTATTGACGGTAAGTACAAAAATAACGGGTCTGTTGTGGAGCAGAGAGGAGTCGAAACTGATGACGGAGTGCTACCTGATATTTCAGGAATCTTAGATACTGAGGCTCCCTTGCCTGAATACAAAGATAAGGCTGAAGATTCTATCCAATTCTTGACAACTTATGATAGAAATGACGCAATTGGCATGATTGCGAAAGAATACGATGCAAGAAGTAATTTTGGAGTAGGCGATCACACTGAGTGTTCAGAGTCCACTGGTGAGGTAGGAGATATTTTTGATACAGTAGACACCAATTGTGATTATAGATTATCTTACACAATTAAAGAGCTGTAGACGAGGGTTTAATGTAGTTACTATCTGCATGTTAGCATAAAATCAAGACATGCCACTTGTATCAAAGCGCTTTCTCATGGTTATTTTTTTACTAGTACTAGGGTTAGCCAGTTCGCTGGCCTTTGCGTCTTTTCTTGGTTTACAGGCAGAACCGGAGCCTGATGAGAATGGTGTAATGATAAGCGACTATCACGGAGTACAGAGAAAAGTGTACAATCCTCTCATAGCTGCAAATGGCGGCCTTTTATATTATAGAGACCTCGAAAACTTCGTAAACACAGAAAAATCAAAACAGTATTTTCTCAACACTGCTGATTGGCTTGTGGAAAACTCGATCAATAAAAGTAACGAGTTAAGAAGTGGAGAAGAGTATGCTGTTTGGGAATATGATTTTCCTTGGAGATTTTATGGGTGGGTTGAGCCCCCATATTACTCCGCATTAGCTCAAGCAGAATCGATTTATGTTTTGGCACTGGCTAATGACCTTACAGGTGACGAAAGATACCTAACGACCGCAAAAAAGGCAATGAAGGCTTTTTTTGTTGATTATGATGCTGGCGGCATAGCCACGGAAGAAACTCATGACGGTTCTTCAATGTTTTTGCAGATACTAGCCAAACCAGGATTCGTTAAGACATATGTCTTAAACGGTCATACCCAAGCTCTAATCTTCTTGTGGCGCTATTACGAATTGACCAATGATGCCAATGCGAAGAGTGTCTTCGATAAAGGAGTAAACTATTTGAAAGATAACCTTTGGAAATATGATACGGGATCCTGGTCTTCCTACGACTTGCTGGATAATCTGGCAACAATAGAGTATCATAAGGCAGAGATATCTCAATTGAAGGAATTATATGATATCACGGGGGAAGATATTTTTAATGAATATGCAGACAGATTCGAGAAATACTTGAAACTCATGCCCCTTGATGCAGGATAACTGGGTATTGATTGGTTTCCTCATTTTGCAAGTATTTGCGGAAATTCGGTGTCAGTGACAATTTCCTATCTTTAGGTCAGTGATACCATGTAATGAACAAAGGTGAAGTTCTGCGATAAATTATTATCCTATTTTCATATATTGATGTGTTGCCGGTGCTCACATGAAAACAACACAACCTTCACCAGATGCTTCAAAAGCATTTCATAGTAATGAAATGATGGGTAAGAAAATGAGAGAAGCACTAGCTTGGGTTGTGGATAAATTTGATGCCTGTCTCGATCAGCGGGAAATATTATTGCACCTTGCGAGTAGTGAAGTGAGGAAGGGACTGCTTAATTTAAAAACCGAAAGGAATGCCAGGGTCAGAATCCTGACAGAAATAACCAATGAAAATTTGGCAGAGATTAAAAAAATCGTTCCAAGCGCAGAAATACGGCATCTTGATAACATCAGATCCAATTTTGTCGTAGCGGATGGTAAGCAATATCTTGGGTATGCATTCCCAAGTGTAGTCGGGCCGTATGGTATATCGACTAACACAATTGCAATAGTTGAAGCTCATCAATTCCTCTTCGAGTTTCTCTGGAACGCGGCCTTGCCTGCAGAGGTCAGAATGGGGCAGCTTGAAAGAAATCTTCCTGCTGAAAAGACTGAAATTCTTTATGGGCAGGAGAATATAATTAGGCATTTTCTAAATGACCTAAGCAATGTGCATGAAAGATTCGATAGCTGTACGGATTTTACCGGACCATCACTCTTTGTGAATTCTCCTATCTGGCCAGACTATACAGGGCTGTCAAGGAGGGGAATAAGGTTGAGGTTTATCACAGAAATCACTAAAGAAAATTTGGAATATTGTGAGAAACTTCTTAAAGTATGTGAGCTACGGCATCTCGAGAAAGTAAAAGGAAATTTTGGAATAATCGATGGTAGGAGTTATGGTGCAGGCTCGTCGGCGGGAGAAGGTCAGGCTCCGACACAGCTTATTCGAAGCAATATCAAAGCATTTGTGGAACAGCAACAGTATTTTTTTGAGACATTGTGGGGTAAAGCCTTGCCCGCAGAACGAAGGATTGACCAGATACAAAGGGGGACGGAAGAAGAGTTCATTGAAACTATCAAAGACCCATACGAAGTTCAAAAACTTACTTACGATCTTATAAAGAATTCCAGAAGCGAAATCATGGTAGTTTGCGCCACTAGTAACGCATTTTTACGTCAGGTTAGGGCTGGCTCATTCAAGTTGCTTGAGCGGGCTGCATCCGACTACGGTGTGAATATACGGATCTTGAGTCCTAGTAACAAAAAGATTCTAAGATTTGCAAAGAGGTACGAAACGAGTACTTTTCAATATCAGAATCAAATCAAGGTGAGACATCTTAAGGAAAACTTGCAAACAAGAATCTCTCTATTGCTTGTAGACAAGAAATACTCTCTGACCGTCGAGCTCAATGACGACACAAGGAATCGGACAATTGATGCCATAGGTATCAGTACTTATTCCAATAGCAAGTCCACAGTTCTTTCTTATGCTTCCATATTTGAAACTCTATGGAGACAGAGTGAACTTTATGATCGGCTTGAGGAGCTAAATGAAGAGCTAAGGTTACGCGATATAGCACAACGAGAATTTATTAATACTGCAGCCCATGAGCTGCGTACACCTATTCAACCGATATTAGGATTATCTGAGATAGTACTGAAGAGTAACAAGGACCAGGACCTTAATGAATATTTAGTAATTATCGCAAGAAATGCAGAGAGATTACATCGACTTACTAACAATATACTGGATGTCACCAAAATTGAAGGCAAAATACTAAGACTAGACAAGGAATTGGTTAACTTGGACATACTGATCTCATCTTTAGTAACCGAATATCAAACAGCTTTGGAGAGAAAGAGGATTGGAAAAGTTGGAAAATACGACAAGGACAGCAACAATGAAGACGACTATAACAAACACGCTAGAGGTCTCTTTTGCCATATCCTTTACAAGCCACCTTCAGAGTCCGGTCCCTTAATAATAGAAGTAGATAAGGATAGAATCATTCAAGTGTTGTCAAACCTTCTAAATAATGCCTTGAACTCTTCACATCAACGAATGATCCGAGATAATATAGCAGTTCTCCCTATAGAAGTCTCAATGAAGAGAGATAATACTTCGGAGGAGATTGTCATAATGGTTAATGACAAGGGAATGGGCATTGACAAGAGCATCATTGAAAAGATGTTTACTAAATTTGTTACTACATCTGACGGTGGAACTGGACTTGGCCTTTATGTGTCAAAAAGCCTTATTGAGGCACATGGTGGCAGGATATGGGCCTACAACAATACCGATGAACAAGGTGCTACATTTTGTTTTACATTACCTCACAGGTCTATGATTTGAGATCCATGTTAAGAAAAGTGAACTCCTTAATAGGAATCGCATTGAAATTAGTTTTGTGGGTACCGATGATCCGGGATCACCAGTTTATTCAATAAAGCATCTGTCAGAGAGAATAAGGACGGGGGAGATATCACCAACTGAATTAGTTGATTCTGTACTTGATAGGATCAATAAGTTGAACCCTTTCCTTAATGCCTTTATCACGATAATAGAGGAAGGCGAATTGTACAGACAGGCCCAAAATGCCGAAAAAGAAATCAGTATGGGAAAATACCGTGGTCCACTACACGGTATCCCTTTTTCGATTAAAGATATTATTTACGTAAATGGTACGAGATGTACTGCTGGTTCGAAAATACTTGCTGACTATGTCCCCATGTCAACGGCAACCGTTGTACAAAGGCTGAAAAGAGCAGGGGGAATCCTCGTCGGCACGAATAATTTAAACGAATTTGCATCTGGAATAACGGGCATAAATCCGTTTTACGGAACTTCTAAAAATCCGTGGGATAACTCCAGGCTATCAGGGGGCTCTAGTGGCGGATCCGCTGTTGGTGTCTCAACTGGAATGGTTCTATTTTCGATAGGGACGGACACAGGAGGATCCATTAGAGTCCCTGCGGCACTATGCGGCACTGTAGGATTGAAGCCTACTTTCGGTAGGATTAGCATGAACAATATTTTTCCACTGGCCCCCACTCTGGATCATGTTGGTTTCATCACAAGAAGTGTATGGGACGCGGCTGCAGTAATGGAGTATGCTGCAGGTCAAGATGCATCAGATAGCTCTTCCATAAATTCGAATCTTCCTCCCTACACTAGAATCTTGGAAGAACCTTGCTCTAAAGGACTACGAGTTGCAGTCCTGAAGGAATATTTTTTTGATAATCTGCATTCTGAAATTGCAGATTTATTTTATAGATTCGTTGAGTTTTTACACTCCATAAATATTAAAGTTATAGATACCCTTAGATTGAAGCATACAGGAAAATTCTATAGCTCTTGGAAGAATATTAGACTTGCAGAGGCTGCAAATGTCCACTTAGGATGGCTCAACACGAGAGCAGATGATTACAGCTCAGAGGTAAAAGAAATGTTAATGGAGGGAAAAGAAATATCTGCAGTCGATTATATTCAATCTCTGAAGGAAGCTAGTGAAATAAAAAGTGAGATTCTTGCTACAATGTCAAATAACGGGATTGATGCCATTGTAGTTCCCACGACTATAGTAGCTGCTCCAAGAATCAGCGATAGTGTTATAAATGTCGGTAACAATGTTGTTGTAGAAACTCGTCGAGCCTTATTACAAAATACAATAGTATTCAATAGTACCGGTCTACCTGCAATTAGCATTCCAATCGGTTTAACCAAGGAGAATATGCCAGTGGGAGTACAAATTATTGGGCCTCCTTTTAGGGAAGAAATAATTCTCGCCATAGCAAATATGAGTGAGAAATTGTTTCCGCCTATGAAGGAATTTGAGCAACGTAGACTGAACCTTTTGAACCTTTAGATTGATAATAATGCATTCGTGATATTTTAATACATTCATGCTCATTGGGAACTCTGTTACCCATTTAGTAACTGACAATTAACTTCAAAAAAGAAGTAAGGTAGGTGATCGTATTAGAAGATAAGGACACTGACATTTTGGATCGCCTACCTGGATGATGGACTAACTAATGCCTATTGCGTGTAAATACCAAACGGCTGCTAACTTTATTTTCATTGTGTTAATAGATCATTTAGTGGCACGTTTTATGCAATAGTTTGATTGGACCTAATACTATTCCATCTTCTGGAAGTAATAGTATGATTCAGTACCTGCAGGAACAATGTCATCAGATGATTTCCCTGCACTATCTATAGCCATAAGTCTATATCCATCCCTTGTCAAGTCTTCAAATGCAACAATGAATTCCACTTGTGATCTCCACTTCCTTTGCAATATGCATATATATTCACTCTTGAACTGAATAACGCCGTTCTTGTCCCACTTAGGCTTATACGATTTTGCTCTCTCACTAAGGTCTTGCAATGCAAGTTTCTGGGATTGATCTGAATGTTCTTGCTGTTGATTCCTACTTGCCTGAGATTGTGGATTGGTGGTCTTTTCTAGTTCATTCTGTTGAGATAATTTCTCTGCTGCCGCTATTTCATCCGTCTCTGATTGTTGTTGCTTGTTACGACCAAATAACTTCATATTAAGACTGGTTAGTTGTTCCATCATATATTTGAGTCATTCTAAGACATGATAATTGGTGATGTTGTTTGTCTTGTGATAAGAATGCCCTAGATAGAACGACCATAGTAGAATGTAGACAATTGTTGGTCGCCTATCTAATCTGTAGGAATTATAACATTAAGGTTGAATACACGGTTTAAGACCTTAATGACAATAGATCACATAGATAAAACATGATCACTTCCATTTACAATAATTGTGTCCCTATTAGTTTTTAGGATGTCATGCTAGAGCTAATAGGCTAATTAATGTCCCAATGCTTATACTCTGGTTCCGTACTTGCACAGGGATCCATATCTAGACCCGATCCTTAAAGGATGTGGATGTGATCGGGGTTATCGGGATGAGTTTTCTGCATGAGTATAGATCATATCTATGTTAGCATGATGCAGCCCGAACAGCGGGGTCCTTGCAATGTTAAATAACAAAAAAAGAGAGTTGATTAGCACATAAGACCTGGTTTGCAATCACTAGGATCGTATATATGATGCTTTTCGAACCAGTTCCCATTGTCATGGTGATGATGGTCTGCATGATGAGGATGCTTGTGTGTCACGGTATGGGTATGCCCTTTGTGCGTGAAGAAATGCGTATGTTCATCATTGTTCTCGCCATCATCAGTTGTCACTTTGCCAAGTATGTCAGAGAGCTCTCCTATTATAGCGGTCAATTGCATAGTTACAGCTGTAGAGTTCCCACTTCCTACTGTTTCCTTGGCTTGACTTAAGTTTGAGATTAACTGGTCTATAACCGCCGTCTGGTTACTACTATCCATTTGGGCATTTACAGGATTTGAGGATGTCCAAACGCCTTGAGGCGCAGCGTTTGTTGCGAAAAGGAATACTGCTGCAAGTAGTCCGGCCAGGACGAATTTATGGTTTTTCATTGATAGCCTTCTAAACACCACAAGTAGTATTTAAGGGATCAACTATGCAAACTCTCGAAACAACTGTATAGCCGCCATGGTCAGTGTTCAAATCGAATGTAATGATTGGCTTAAAATAAATTTATCTATACATAGGTTGAGAAGAATAACGGGCTTCAAATTGACGCACTATCTTTGCAATAGTCGTTACTGTATACTAGTAATTTAGTTCATGGACTTATTCGCTAGCCCTTCTCAATCATTTGATGATCTTGTGAGCTTGTGCCTTGTATACCTAAATAAACTGCGATAGTTTCCTGTTTCTCCTAAACCTATACAATTACAATTTTATTGGCGTTAAACCTTTCGAAAGGTCCTCCAATACGTATGTATATAGAACATCAATATAATAGACGGCAGTAGTCTGTTAGCGGACTGAAGGGAATACAGTTGTCAACAACTAGAGATGAATTAACTAAGCAACGGGTAAAAAAACTCAGGATTGTATTCTATATGGTCGCCGGATTTCTAGCCGTCGAAGTAGTTTCTAGCATCTTGACAGGTAGTTTAGCGTTACTCGCTGATGCAGGTCATATGGTGGCAGATGTTGGGGGTCTTGCCTTGGCCCTTTTCGCAATTTCCTACTCACGCAAGCCCCCCACCCCCCAGAGGACGTTTGGATTCTATAGATTGGAGATACTTGCCGCATTAGCGAATGGCATAGTATTGATATTGATTTCATTTTATATTCTCTATGAGGCGTATTGGAGGATTGTAGAACCACACCAAATCGATGTACTACCGATGCTTGTAGTTGGGTGCATTGGGCTTGTCGTGAATGTTATAGGTATACTTCTTCTCAAAAGTCACGCGCACAATGTCTCTCTCAATTCAGTTGAAAAGGATGAGCATATGTCCAATTTAGATCAGGATCATTCTGAGAGCGAAAGAGATGTCGACTTGAATATGCAGGGAGCGTATCTAGAGGTCCTTAGCGACACACTCGGATCTGTTGGTATAATAATTGCGGCAATTGTAATTTATTTTACCGGTATTTATTTGGCGGACCCCATTGTTAGCATTCTTCTCGCCTTCTTCATCTTCCCTAGGACCTGGAGACTACTCAATAAATCACTTCATGTCCTTATGGAAGGTGTACCTGCCAATGTATCGCACGAAGAGGTTAAAAACGCAATCCTTCAGGTCAAAGGTGTAACTGGTATCTTTGAGTTGCACATCTGGACTATTACTTCTGGTCTAAATGCACTATCGGCTCATGTAGTAGTAATAGATCCGAGTAAGTCCTTGGGAGTGCTTCAAGAAATAAATTCATTGCTTGAAAAGAAATTTAGAATAACCCATGCTACTATCCAGATAGAAGGTTATCATGACCAAACTGGATTAATTTAGATATTGGACAACCTTCATAAAAAAGAAATGAATTACTTACTCAGGATCACTTTATGAAATAGATGTATATCTCATAACCGCATCATCGTCTCTGCAGCTACGCGTTACTCGCCATCAAAATGTGATACTTCCTTATTGTTCCACCCCCATAAGTAATCCGAACCGTATTACATTGTCCTACCATAGTAAGGAGGTGGGAACCGGCTAAATAAATGCCCACAGGTTAAATGACCTAAAGTAATAAAAAATGGCAACTCTACTTTTTTGTCATTTAGTTTCTAGATTTCATGTTGAGAGCTAGAGGTAAAGGTTTGGCTATTCTGTCTTCGTCCTTCATTGTCCTTCCTATAATTTTCCTATTTCTGACTCTTTCATTTCAACCCAAGTCTCGTGACCTCATTACTAACTGAGAGACCTTCTACAACTTTTCAGTTACACCCCCTTATAGTTAGATGTTAGTCCTATCTCTATTTCCATTATTTCAAAAAGCTTTTTCCATCTTGCGCCTTTATAATTGGTCTATAGTGTGCTGCATCGTATACAGATTTAGTATTATCTGAGTATGATGTTGTTCCTATCCTATTATGGAAATAAACAAATTCTGATTTGAATCCTTCTAATACTTATCTAGTTTAATTAATTAGAGACCTTACCCCTCTCTCCCTCCCGATCATGGTATCTTCGACTTAAATATTGATAGCTTATGCATCTAAAGATGGACGAGGGCATTCGTCACAAGCAGGGACTGACCGTCCACAGGTACAATGGATGTAGGGGAAGGGACTGAGGAACATTAACATGAATACTGATATCATTGATGTCAGAAAAACATATGACTACTTAAGAAAATGCCAAACCCATCTCGTACAGTCTTCAGAAATTGCCACAGCATGTGTATGCCAAAATCTTTTCAAACTGGATTACCCATTTGGAGCGACTAGAAGTGATAAAGACTACTTGGTAGCCAATACAGTTCATGACATAATGAGCATATGTATGAGTGGTCCAATCCTTGAAAATTGGCATAGTGGGTTAGAAAATTATGAAAAAGTTACGAAGAAGATAGTAAAGGAATCATCCGAAATAGTAAATACTATAATTGAGGATACCTTGGAAATCGCTCGCCGAGAAAATAGATTCGTCGAAGATACTTTCGAGCTGCAAGTGAATGATATCTATAATGGTCTTATCATGGGAATGACTAGGAGATTGATGAAGAAGCATGAAAGACCTTCAAGAGCCTTAACCGAAGTTACAATTACAAATATCAAGGATCACCACGAGGGCAGGATCGACGCAATCTTGGAGTATTCAAATGGATACGGTTTACTTGACTGGAAAAGTTATGAACTTAGTAATACAATTAGTGGTCGAGAGAAATGGCAACTCATTGCCAACACACTACTTGCAAATTTCAGATACCGTCGCAACGAGGATGATTGGACGGGACACAATTTTTCATGCATAGTACATAACAGCGGGGTGTACTTCCCTAAGACTGAAACAACCAGAAAAGAAGTAGAAAGAATCAAGGCTAACAGAAAATTTGCTCACATGGTCCTTTGTGGGGAAAGGGTTCGCGTTCAGAGACCAAAATTTTGTCCTGTCTGCGATAAGGGCTTAGAAGGAAGCAAAGAATGTCTTTTCTACCAACGTGATGCTAGGTTGGCGTACGAAGGCAAATTACCAGCTCAGTATGAAAAGATGACAAAGCAATTTTTCGCCAAGCGCTACGCAATCCTGAAGGAGAGAGCAGAAACTCACTTACACAAACACGTAGTATACTCGCTGATAAGCAAACATGGAGAGGAAGAATCCCTACGAAGGCTGGAAAAGATCGGAATACTATGTCGAGGGTTTTCATTTGACTTTGATATTGATGAAAAAGTCGTATTTTCAAGGGCTGATGATAACATTCCGCTCGAACCACGTAGGATTGTAAGGATAATAGGAATGGAGGAAGGCAAGTCAATCCTCTCATGTATCAATGAACAGGCTAGTGTGATGGAGGTCAGAAATAACAAGATCACTCTTAGCTTTAGATCGAAGATTGCGGTACGAAGGGCTAAGAGACAATTATTCCATTTGCCGATTATTTTACTTAGGGATGAGCTCAACCTTACTAGAAGTATGCTTCGACCTATCCACCAATTTCACAAATTAGCCGCTGACGTGCTTATTCCAGCGGAGCTTTTGGTATGACGATAAGGCTTAATCCAGATCAATCTAGAGTATTGAATTGGCGCGTCAAATCGGGAGGAGTGGCTGGCGTGATTGGACCAGCGGGATGTGGAAAAACAACTACGGGCAGCTTTCTTGCCGTTAAGATGATTTGCGAAGGATATGCCAAAAATGTTCTCTTGGTGGCGTTTACAAATTCAGCTGCTAATGAATTCGCAAGGGAGTTGAGTATGGTGTTAGGTCCTGAAGGATCAAAATTCTTGTGCGTCAGAAGCGGATATGCGCCTGGAGCTGATCCTAGACTTCCTATACCCTTTAGCAATAACATTGAGCTTGTTAGAGCCAAGAAAATCGTAATATGTACTACACAATCTCTCAAACGACTCTCCGCCTCTATAAGGTTTGAAAATATGATTATTGATGAAGCAGGTATTGAAAGGCTAGAACAC
>Ga0081455_10001662_pt1 | contig 26940 bp, 22 predicted proteins | sample TabmetS3T2R1_FD_70207 | JGI IMG/M metagenome (GOLD analysis project Ga0081455, IMG submission 70207) | Tabebuia heterophylla rhizosphere microbial communities from the University of Puerto Rico - S3T2R1 | ecosystem: Host-associated > Plants > Roots > Rhizosphere ...
TACCAACGTCTCGTCGCCGCCGGAAAAGCCAAGCGCCTGGTCCTTGCCGCTATCGCACGAAAACTCGTCACCATCGCCAACGCCGTCCTCAAGCAGCCGCAACTGACTTGATGACGGTCCCGCAGGATGTCCCGGGCATGACGCCCTGTTGGTTGGCGAAGTCACGACATAGCTCGTCGTGCCGCGCTGTTTTTCCGGAATCGTCCTGCTATCGCGGCAGCCGGGCGACACCGGCCGGCAACGGGTTGGCAGCGCCGTTCATGATGAGGGCGACGTAGGTGTAGTAGCCCACCGCCCCGATCAGATCGACCACGCCGATCTCTCCAAAAGCTTCCAGCGCTTTCTTGTAGGTGGGATCGCTGAGCTCCCGTCGGGCCATCAGTTCGCTGACGGCGTCGTAGATGATCTCATGCTCGGCCGACATTCCGCCCGGGCGCTTGCCTTTTTCGAGCTCGGACAGAAGCGCTTCCGGGAGGCCCGCTTCCAGCGCAATCTTCTTGTGCGACGCCCATTCGGCATCGACGTTCCAGTGGCGCACGACGATCAGTATGGCGAGCTCCCTGACCGCATCCGACAGCGAGCTGTTGTAGCGAATGCAATCTCCCAGAAGGCGCGTGGCGTCGGCCATCGCGGGACGGCGCAAAAGGAGCGGAAACGGCCCGCGGATTCCCTTGCGAGGGCTGTCGATCAGCGCCTGCGCGGCCCGCTTCTGGTCGGCAGTCATCTCGGCAAAATCGGGGGTCGTGAATCGAATTGTATCACCCATGGCAGAATTCCTTACACCTTGCCCTTTTGTCGTCGTTTCGCGCGAACCGCGTCGACGCGATCGTCGAATGCGCTGAGCGGCGGATAGGCCGCCGGATCGGTGACGACGTCGATCACGGTCGGCTCATCGCGCGCGAGAGCGTCCGAGAGCACGTCGCCATAGAGTTCGGGCCGCTCTACCCTCACGCTCCTGCAGCCGGCCGCCTCCGCGACCTTGGCATGATCGACGGCGCTGAAATAACTCGCATCGGTGTGGCGGCCATGTCTTTCGTCCTCGGCGTCCTTCTGAAAGCCGAGAACCTGGTTGTTGAACACGGTGAGGACGACGTTCAACCGCTCGCGCACGGCCGTCTCGAGCTCGGACCAAACATGGCCGAAGCCGCCGTCCCCCACATAGGACAGCACAGGGGAATCGGGCCTTGCGACCTTTGCGCCGAGTCCGAGAGGCAGACCCCAGCCCAGGCCAGCGAGGCCGCGCGGCGTCAGGAAACGCGCCCCCGGTTTGGACGCGACAAGATAGTTGGCGACCCAGACACTCGAATAGCTCGCATCCGCCGTCACGATCGTGTCGGTCGTCAGCAGCTTCTGCGCCTGCGCCATGATCCGCTCCGGGCGGGCCGGCCTCGCATCACTTGCGATGACTTCCTGAATCTCCTGCAGGTGAGCCGCCCGCGCGCGCGCGAGGTCCGCTTCAATCCGCGCCCGCGCCGCCGCACGCTTGCCGAGATCGAGGCCCGTCAGGGCATTGCAAAGTGCGGCAATCGTCAGTTTGGCGTCGCCGGCCAGACGCGTGGCCTCGTAATTCCGCCCGATCTCGAGACCGTCGATGTCAATGTGAATGAACTTCGCCTGCGGGGAAAACAACGTCCAGGAGTTCGTGCCATTTTGCGCCGTGCGCGTGCCGACGAGCAGAACCAGGTCGGCAGCTTTGATCATCTCGCGGCAGTGGCGCGCGCGACCGCGCTTGCCCATCGTGTTGCCGATCACGCCCATCGACAGCGGATGGCTTTCGCTGACGGCGCCCTTGCCCATGACGGTCGTTCCGACGGGAAGCGACGCGATCTCCTGCAACCGCGCCAGCTCCTCATGCGCACCGGAGATGTGGATGCCGCCGCCGGAGATGATGACCGGATCGTTCGCACCGGCGATCAAGCGCGCGGCCTCGGCCAGGGCCTCGGCAGATGGCAGGAACCGGTCCAGCGGGACATGGCCAAGCCGCTGATGACGCTGCGGCGCGGGTTGCGTCTCCTCGACGAGCAGGTCCATCGGGATCACAAGCACCGCCGGTCCGGGACGACCCGTCGTCGCGGCCGTGATGGCATGATCGAGAAGATCTGACACGCGATCGCGGCGTTCGACGCGGCGCACCCATTTGGCCGACCCGGCAAACAGCGTGAGATGGTCCAGCTCCTGGAACGCATTGCGTTCCGCGGTCGGACGCGGCACGTCCTGAACGATGGCGAGGAGCGGAATCGACGACTTCAGCGCCTCGGCCAGTGCTGGCACGAGAAGGGTCGCGGCCGGCCCGTTCTGAGCGGTGACGACACCGATGGCCCGCGATATCCGCGCAAAGCCGTCGGCCATCGTGGCGCCCGCATTCTCGGTTCGATAGACGACCTGTCGAATCCCGATATCTGCCAGCGCGAGGATCAGCGCGGACGGGATGCTCTGGCCGAACACCTGGCCAATGCCATGGCGCTTCAGCGCGGCGGCAACTTCGTCCGCGACCACGAAATTCGGCTGAAGCGAAAGTTCCTTGGACGTCCAGGGCGCGCGAAGACTCTCAGGCCTCATCTTTCCTCACCTGAATCTTTTCCCCTCAATCGGTCTCTCGTTGAATCGCCGCCCAGTCATCGGGCGCGCATGTTTTCTTTGCCAAGGGGCTTCGTCGCCGAGGGAAGGGCCTGACATTCACTAATGTGAATATTTTTCTTGATACTGAAATATGCGCCGGGCGCTGTCAAGTTGCTCGCGCGAAGCCATTGCAGACGCGACGCCTCTCGTCGCGCGCGCATGACGCAAGCGGCCCTGACGAATTACGTGTCGGACCTGATCGACGCCCGCTTTGCAGACAAGGCCGCCGCGCAATTCAAATAGCGTCTCAAATGGCGTCGCTGTTCGGCGATGCGTGCCTGGCGGGGCACGCCACGGGATCGATCAATATGAGAGGTTGAGCTGCCGTGTCGCGGCGATGATCGGCTGAAGCGCTTCGGCAGAAATCGCGATCCGCGGCGGCCGCAGCGATCCGCTCGGCAGTCCCAGCGCCCGCAACAGCGGCTTCATCGAGCGGCCGGCCGACCCGCCGTGCGGCAGGTGCATGGCGTAGATTTGCATCAGCTTGGAATATTGCTCGCAGGCACCTGCGAGGTCGCCCTTGGCGAAGGCGTCCACCAGTCCGGCGACCAAAGCGGGCGACAGATTGCCTTCATGTCCCATGAAGCCGTTGCCGCCCAGCGCGAGCGTCGTCATCGCATTGCTGGGACCCGCGCAATGAACCTGCATGCGGTCTTTCAGGGCGTGCACCGCGCTGGACAGGAAATGAACATCCCGCCCGCCATAGAGGAAGCCGAGCAGGTTGCGATGGCGATCGGCCAGACGCTCGATCAGATCCACAGGCAGGGTAAAGCCGAGCGATTCGAAGCTGGACAGTACGATCGGCAGGTCGGTGTTGCCGAGCACCTCGTCGTAATAGGCCTCAAGCTCCCGTATGGTCGGCTTCAACGAGTGACCGAGATCGAGCGGATAGATTTGCAGGGCCTCGGGCTGATGCGGCTCGACCAGCCGGACAAAATTCCGGACGTCCCGAACGCTGCGCTGCTCGCAGCCCATGACGCGGAAACCCGCTCGCCCCCTGAATTCCTCCGCGGCGATCCGCAGAACCCGGGTCCACTCATCGGTCGAAAGCGTGAAGCCATCGCCGGTGCCGCTCGAACCGATATAGGTCGAAGCACCCGCACCATGAATGCGCTGCAGGTGCTTTCGGAAACCGGCTTCATCCAGTTTGCCGGCCTCGTCCCACACCGTGATCGACATGACGAATGCAGCGAGCTGCCGGGCCACTTGGGGTTTCCTCTTCCGTGTTGCCTTCAGCCTTGCGGCGGTTTGGATCGGGCGTGTCGGCCTCGCGGCCAACTTGCCGCAAGCGTTCGTCAATGCCGGCTATGCATCGCCATTCATATACGGTCCGAACGACCGCCATCCACGAAAATGGTCTGCCCGGTAATGTAGCTCGACTCGTCGGACGCCAGGAACAGCACGGGATTGACGATCTCCAGCATCGTGGCGATCTTGCCCAGCACGACGGTTTTCTTGCGGTATTCGAGATGCTCCTCGACTTCCTTGGCGCTTCGCGTCGTGTAGGAAAACGGACTGAGGAAGGTGCCCGGCGCAATCGCGTTCGCCGTGATGTTGTGGGGGCCAAGCTCGCGCGCAAGCGTCTTGGTGAGCTGGTTGACGCCGGCTTTGGCTGAGGCGTAAGCGGCGACGCCGCCCGGCGATCCGCCGGTCGCGTGCGGCGCGGCGCCGGTGCCCTGCGAGGACGAGATGTTGACGATGCGGCCGTATTTGCGCGGAACCATGTAGGGCGCGGCCGATTGCGAGCAGAAGAACACGCCTTTGAGGTCGACATTGATCACCGCATCCCAATCCTCGCCGGTCATGGTGGCGAACGGCCGGTAACGCGAGATCCCCGCATTGTTGACGAGAATGTCGATGCGGCCGTGACGTTCGACCGCGACCCGGGCCATGTCCTGGGTTTCTTCGCGCTTCGACACATCGACGCCATAACCCGAGGCCTGGCCGCCTGCGGCCTTGATCTCATCGACGGCCCGACCGACCGCTTCTTTATTGATGTCCGCAATGAAGACGGTGGCCCCCTCCTCCACGAACCTGTCGGCAATCGCCCGGCCCAATCCCGAAGCCGCGCCGGTTATCACGGCGATCCTATCTTTCAGACGCATGTCGGATCCTCTTCCGGTGTTTGAGCGAGCGCGGCCACGCCCGGCATCGCTACGGGCTTGCGAGCGAGACCGTCCGGCCTATTCGGCGGCTTCAACAGCTGCCCTCTCGGCCTCATCGAGGCCGGCGATCACGTCGCTCGCGGAGATGGTCTTGTCGGCGCCGCTGGCCATGGCGCGCGTCGCCCGCGCGATGATGTCGGGTTGCGAGAAGATGGCGTCGGGCGCCGCGAGCATGTTGGTGCGGCGATAGACCTCGCGATAGACATAGGGGTCGCGGCTCGCGGCCGGCGTGAGGGTCCTGATGTAGAAGCCATAGCGGTCGTCCTTGGCGAGGGTCTCGCCGCGCCAGAGCGCCGAGCGCGCATCGTCCTCGAGCGCCGCGGCGTCATAATAGGGACGGCAATAGGCTGCGGCGGTCTGCTCGAACGCGATCTGGACGGCCTCGTTGTCGGGACCGACGAAGCTGTCGGCGAGAAGATAGGCCTGCTTGAGCGCCAGCGTGATGCCCCAGCCGAAATAGGGGCTGGTGTGAACGCGTGAATCACCGAGCGCATAGAGGTTGGACACGATCGGGCGGCCGTCGCGCAGGAAGTCCCAATATGTGTTCTGGATGTTGCCGAACGCGCGAACCTTGGAAATCGGCAGGCTGACGTCCGGATTGATCCATGCCGCGACGGCCGGGATGCGATTGGCATAGGCGGTGAAAACGGCATCGCTTTTGAGGATACGGAATCGCGGCTCCCATGCGGCGACGGCGAGCGCCAGGCTGTAGGTCGAGCGGTCCAGCATGTTGGAGCGGAACGCCATCAGCGGCATGACGCCGGCCGGACCGGAGCGGATGCCGGTCATGTTGGTCGCCTGCACGCCGGGACGGAAGCGATAATAGCGGCTGTAATAGATCATGTTGGCGGCGTTGGAGATCTGGAGCGGCGGCTCGATGCCGGCCTGCCGCAACCATTGCGGAAGCTGGGTGCGCCGTCCCGAGGCGTCGATGACGACGTCGAAGGCGCGCTCGGTTCCATCACGCAGGCGCACGCCCCTGATGCGCGGCACCGGCTCCGTCTCGATCAGGTAACCGCCGACGGAGGCCTTCACGATCGTGACGCCCGGCGTGCGCTCGACGCGGGCGCGGACGACCGGCTCCAGCGTGGTGCGACGTGCCATGATGCCGACGAGATCGGGATCTTCCACGCGGTCGACGTCCGGCCGTCGCAAACTGTAGGGCCATTGCAGCGCGCCGCATCCGAGCAGGTCCTCGGCCAACTCGGAATCGCGATCGAGCAGCAGGCGTCGCGCCAGCGCGCGAATGGAGTGAGGCTGGCGCAACTGCGGCACGCCCGGGCGGCTCCACGCGTCGAAGGTGTTGTCGAAATCCTCCGTCCCGCCGGGTTCGTCAGGCTCGAACACGGTCACGGCAAAGCCCTTGCGGGCCAGGGCCCGCGCCGCGAACAGACCCGCGAAGCTGCCGCCTACAATGCCAATCATCCAGGTCCTCTGGAAATTCAAATACGTGAAGTGATTTTGATATATTGAAGCAGGGCGCCTGGCGTGTCAATCTGCCGCCACCCGCCAGAGGCCTGCGCGATCGCCCGAACACAGCGCGCGAAGCGATTAGATTGAAGATCCGGACCGGCCGCAAAACCGAGGAGCGTCGCTTGAGCAAATTTTCCGACTACTCCACGAAATACGAGAATGTCCGGATGGAGCGGCACGACGGGATCATTGTCGTCACTCTGCACACCAAGGGCGATTCGCTGCGCTGGAGTTTCGATGCGCACCGCGAACTCCCCGAGGCCTTTCACGACATCGGCGGCGACCCGGACAATCGCGTCATGATCCTGACCGGGGTCGGCGAGGAATTCTCCGGGCCGGCGGCAACGAAGGGCACGACGTTGTTTGCGTCGCGCCCGACCGCGCAGCTCATGGACACGATTCAATGGGAAGGCCGCAGACTGCTCATGAACCTGCTGGACATCGAGATTCCGATCATTGCCGTCGTCAACGGCCCCGCCTGGCGGCACTCGGAAATTCCATTGATGAGCGACATCGTGCTGGCCGCCGACACCGCGGCATTTCAGGATTCCGCGCACTTCATGTCGAACCTGGTGCCCGGAGACGGAGTGCACATTGTCTATCCCCTGCTGCTTGGCCTCAACCGCGCGCGGTATTTTCTGCTCACCGGCAAGGTCCTGGATGCGCGCGAGGCGCTGGAGCTCGGTTTGGTGGCGGAGGTGCTGCCCAGGGACAAGCTGCGCGCGCGCGCTGACGAATTGGCCGCCGACTTCATCACGCGACCGAACCTTCTTCTGCGATACACCCGTCTGCTGCTGACGGCAGACCTCAGACGCCGGCTGCACGAGTTGCTCGGTTATGGGCTGGCGCTCGAATCGATGGCGCTTATGGAACGCCCGCTGGCGTCACCGTAAAATCATGGGAGCGATTTGATCATGGACCAACAACGATACGACGTCGGCCTGGCGACCCGGAAGGCGGTGCTGACGCCCGAGCATGTCGAGACCACGTTCCGAAATACCGATGCGTTCACCCAGCCGCTTCAGAATCTGATTACAGAAATTTGCTGGGGGGTGGGCTGGGCGGACGACGCCCTGGAGCGGCCCAAGCGAAGTCTGCTGACGCTCGGAATATTGGCTGCGATGGGACGGTTCGGCGAATTCGAAACCCATGTGCGGGCCGCGCTGAACAACGGTGTCACCAAGGCGGAACTGCAAGCCACCCTGATTCACATCGCCATCTATTGCGGCATGCCCGTCGCGGTCGAGTCCGCGCGATCGATGCAGCGGGTCTTCAAGCCATAGCTCGGAACGCGCACCTGGAAGAACGCGGGCCCGCTCGATCAGACGATGGGCCGAGCCGCGCTCGCGGCCGCCCTCGTCCGAGCTTCGATGCGTTGAGAAGGATGCCGTTCAAGTCCGGCACCTGGCTGTCGCGGGCTTGACGATTTAATGCTATGGCCATCGCAGGGGAGGCTGAGAGCGTCAATGGCAGGGGCAAAGACCGAGACCGAAGGCACGCGCACCGTGGGACGGGTGCTGAGGTTGCTTGAACTTATCGCCGGCAAACAGAAGCCGATCCGCCTGGTGGACATTTCCGGAATGTTGGGGATGCCGGCGAGTTCTGCGCACGTCCTGGCCAAGCAACTGGTCAAGTACAACTACATCAGGGCCGACGAAGACCGGCGTTACAGTCAATCGACCGCGTTGGTGGCGCTCGCCAGCAAGGTGATGGGCAACACGCCGCTCATTTCGATCGCCCGGCCCTATATCGAGCAGTTGAACCAGGCGACGCGCGAAAGCATCTATCTCGGCCTGCGGACCGATGAGGGCATCGTCTATGTGGACGCGGTCGAAGGAACCTCAGGGCTCGTGTCGAGAACGCCGCTCGGCTCGCTGCGGCCGGCGCACGCCTCCTCGGCAGGACGTCTGTTTCTCGCCTATGCCGTTCCCGAGGCGAAGCTGTCGGGGTTTCTGGGAAAAGCGCCGCTGCAGGCCTATACGCCCCGCACGCCGACAAATCGCGGCGAACTGAAACAGCTGTTGAAGAATATCCGCGTCGACGGCTTCGCCGTCAACGAGCAGGCGCTGACCGACAAGGTCTGCGGCGTCTCCGCCCCGATCTTCGATGCGTCATCGAAGCTCGTCGGCACCATCACCCTCAGTGCACCGGACGCGCGTTTCAATGTGAAGAAGGCGCAGCTGATCAGCCAGGTGGTCGGCTGCGCGCAGAGCATTTCCCTGGCCTGCGGCCAGCCGTCGGATCAAGCCAACGCGCCTGCCCGCTGATAAGTCAAAACTCAAACAGGTCCGGACTAAAAATGGATCTGGCTGTTATGCGCGTCGAGCCACGCCACAAGGCGGCGCATGCCTTCCTCGATGTCGACCAAGGGTTCCCAGCCCAGTTCGCGTCGAGCCTTGTCGCGCGAAACGCCGAGTTTCGAAACCACGGGGTTCGCGACTTTCGCATCGTCCGATTTATAGCTCGGTTTCAAATCCGATTTGCAGGCATCAAGAAGCGCTGCAATCATTCGGTTTGCCGAGACATCCTCGCCATAAACGATGTTGTAGGACCCGTTGGCTTCGCTCTCCATCGCCATCAAATTGGCTCGCGCCACATCGCCGATGTAAATGTAATCTGACACCTGTCGTCCATCGCCCTCGATGATCGGACTTTGGCCGGCCCTGACCCTTTGCCAGGCGGTCACCATGCGGGTGCCCTCGATCGCGCGCGTGTGCTGGTTCTCGCCATAAAGGTTGGAGTACCGCAGCGCGGCGTAGCCGATGCCGTGCTGCTGGTGATAAAGCTGGCAAAGGCCTTCGCCGACGATCTTGGAGCCGGAGTACAGCACCAGAACCGGCGGCAATGAATTCCAGGCAAACGGCGCGTCTTCGACGATGTCGCCAGCCCCGACCTTGCCGAACACGCCCATCGACGAGCTGAACACGACTTTCCTGGCGCCGCGGATCCGCGCGGCTTCCAGAACATTCTGAATCCCGCGAACATTGACATCCAGGCCGGTCCAGGGGTTTTCCAGCATTGGCTTGCCCAAATAGCCAGCGACGGCGAAGATGCCGGCCGCCCCTTCGAAGGGACCAAGCAGATCGTGCAGGCGGGTCACGTCACCGCGAACGAACGTGCAACGACGATCCGTCAGAAGATCCTCAATGGCACCGGTCGACCCGAGCGCGAGATTATCAAGGATGACGACGTCTTTCGCGCCACTGTCGAGCAAGTGCTTGGCGATGTTGGACCCGAGCAGGCTCGCACCTCCGACAATGACGAATTTGCTGCCCTTGATTGCAGGCATGATGAACGCTCCCTTTTTTGAAATGGTGACGCGTGCGACGGCTGGTGCCCGGCATTCATGATATCACTGAACGTGGCGACCTGCACGGCCTTGCCGATCTCGGCATCGCGAGGCGCGCCAACGGGGCGGCGCGCAGCGCCGCCCGATGGCAGCCTCCGCCGACGACGCGATCCAGCTCTTTCTTTGGGGACTGCATTGCTTCGCTTCGCTCGCAATGACGAATTCCGGTCGTCTTCGCCGGCTGAGCCGCTCGAAGAATGGCGTCGCGGTGGGCCACGCCAAAAGGCGTGGACCAATGTGGAAATCCAACGATCACGACAATGATGGTCGATTTAGGTGCAATTCACGCGAAAGTTCGCGACGTCGCGTTAAGGCCGATTTGGCAATGAAATCGGCCGTTAATCCCTTCGGCAGCGAGCGGCTGCTATCCTCGATGTTCGCGCGGCGTCTCGGGTTCACGTCGGATGGTGCCTCACCTGAACTTTCGACCTCATCAGCAGGCCGTCCGCCTCCTCATACTGGGTGGGCTCGTTTGCGTCGCGGGCGCGCTGGCGGCGATCGGCAATCCGGGCGTGACGCTGGGTGTCATCGGCATGGGCGCGATCGCGATCCTGGCCGACCGCAGGATGGTTGCCCTCACCCGGCGAACCCATAACCTGATTCGCGCGCTGTCCAATGCGCGCGCCCGGCTGGAACGCTCCCGCCGCGTCGTGGAGCACGAGCGCACGGCCCTGCAGATCGCGACCAACAACATGGCGCAGGGCCTTGTGCTGTTCGACGTGTCTGAGCAGATCGTATTGTGCAATCCGCGCTACCTCGAGATCTACCGGCTGCCGGCTGCGATCTTGAAGCCGGGCTGCACGCTGCGGCAGCTGATCGCCGAACATCAGGCCCGCGGCAGCCTCGCCGGCGACATCGACGACCATTTGCAGGATTTGCGCAGCCGGCTCCGCACCGGCCGGAGAAGCCAGAGCCAGATCGAATTGCCGGACGGGCGCGCGATCCAGATCCACCATCAGCCGCTCGCCGATGGCGGCTGGGTGTCGACGCATGAGGACGTGACCGAGCAGCGCCGCTCGGCGGCGCGGATCGCGTTCCTCGCCCATCACGACGCGCTCACCGGCCTCGCCAACCGCGCTGCGATCACGCAGCGGATCGAGGAAGCCGCAGCGCGCGAGGCGCGCACGGGCGAGCCCTTCGCGGTGCTGCTGCTCGATCTCGATCGCTTCAAGCAGGTCAATGACACGCTCGGCCATCCCGCGGGCGACGCCCTGCTGTGCGAAGTCGCCTCGCGGCTGAAGGGAACGTTGCGCGAGACCGACGTGCTCGGCCGGCTCGGCGGCGACGAGTTCGCGATCGTCCAGACCCGCGCCCTTCAGGCGCATGAGGCGGCGAGCGCTTGCGCCGCTCGCATCATCGAGCTGCTGGCGAAGCCGTTCACCATCGAGCGCACCGAGATCAGCATTGGCACCAGCATCGGGATTGCGCTCGCACCCAGCCATGCGAGCGATCCGAAAAGCCTGCTCAAGATGGCCGACCTCGCGCTGTATCAGGCGAAGGCGGCCGGCCGCGAGACCTACCGTTTCTTCAGCCCCGCGATGACGGTGGCGGCGAGCGAGCGGCGCGAGCTGGAGAACGAGATGCGCGCGGCCCTCGGCAGCCACCAGTTCGAGGTGCACTATCAGCCGATCATCGATGCGGCGACGCTGAAAGTGACCGCCGCCGAAGCCCTGCTGCGCTGGCGTCATCCCGGCCGCGGCCTCATCAATCCCGACCAGTTCCTGCCGCTTGCCGAAGAGAGCGGCCTGATCGCGCCGCTCGAGCGCTTTGTGCTCGAGACCGCCTGCAAGCAGGCGGCGGCATGGCCGGCGGCGCTGAAACTGGCCGTCAACCTGTCGCCCGGCCAGCTTCGCAAACCCGGCTTCGACGCGATCGTGACCGCAGCACTCGACGACGCCGGCCTGGCCCCGCAGCGGTTCGAACTGGAAATTGCCGAGCGCGCATTGCAGACCTCGGCTGACGGGCTGCCGGCGCTGCAGCGGCTGAAAGATCTCGGCGTGACGATCGCGCTGGACGATTTCGGCACCGGCAAACTGCCGCTGAGCCAGCTTGCCGACCTGCCCTTCAACAAGATCAAGATCGACGGCTCCTTCGTCGGCAACATGACCGGCGCCGATTGCGGCGCTTTCATCGATGCGACACTGATCTACGCCAAACGGCTGGGAATCCCGATCACGGCCGAATGCGTCGAGACCGAGCACCAGCTTCGCCTGTTGCGGGCGGCGGGCGTCACTGCGATGCAGGGTTTCCTGTTCGCGCGGCCGGCGCTCGCCGGCTATGTCGATCTCGGTGCGCATTATCTGGCGTTCGCGACGCCGGGCGCGGACATCGAGGCGGCGGAGATCGAGGCTGCGGCGTGAAGCTGGCGGCGGCCTGACTTCGGCGCTGGTTGCCCATTGCATGCGCCGATGGCGGCTCGAGGTGCCGACACCGGGTACCGCCAAGATAGCGCGCGCGAAAATCAGGAAGTCTCAAAAAAACGCGGTTGTTGATTCCCGAATGGTGCCTGAAACGGCACTAAAAGACTTAGCTATTGAATTTACTGGTGTTTTACGTGTCACACTTTCCACCAAACCGACGCCGGCCCCCACACTGAAAAGCCGGTTGCACCAATTGATGGGCCTGGCGACCAGCCAGCGTCCGAAGGTAGGCGATCAAACTGGCGCCGCAAGCGCCGACTTTTTGCATGGGGCGGCGGCTTCGCTCGTTCCGCCACAATCGCTTGGCGCCTTTTCTCCACGACTGCCAAAACTGCGACAAAATCTTTGATAGCGATATTGTTGCCGCCGGGTTCACAGCGATGTCAGCCAACTGACAATCGAAACGAAAACCAAACGCTCATGAGAAGCCGCTCCTATCGCCACAACCGATGCTGCCGGCTTAAAGCGCAGGTCGACGAATCTCGCCGGTATTCGCCTCATCCCGGCCGCGGCAATTGCCGCGGTGGGACGGCCGTGCTTTTTTGGTTATGCTTGGAACGCGATTGACCATGAGCCTCAGAATCGTGGCGTTAGGAACAAGCCTCACAGCGACGTCGTTGTGGACGGAAGAGTTGCGACGCCGTGTCGAACGCGGCATCAACCATGAAGTTCATCTCTGTGTGATTGCAAGAAGCGGCGCGACATCCCGATGGGGACTCGCGCAGGCATCGCGTCTGAGCAGCACCAGACCGGACGTTCTGACCATTGAATTCGCGGCCAATGATGCCAATGTGCGGCACCTGCTTCCAGTTTCCGAAAGCTCAAGAAACCACGTTAGCCTCATCGATATCGCCCGCCACGTGCTACCAGCGGTCAAAATATTTCTCCTGGCCGTAAGTCCCACCTGGGGGGCGCGCGGTTTTTGGATCCGCCCTCGACTCAGCCGCTACCACCGTCTTTATGCTTCGTTAGCGCAAGCGGACGGGATCAGCTTTGTGGACTGCAGGGCGGCTTGGAACGTGAGCACGATCCGCGCGACAGTGCCGGATGGGTTGCATCCCACACCGGATGGCATGACACGCATTGTTGCGCCTGCGGTCGCGTCGGCGATTTGCGAGGCTCTTCGCTAGTGATCGAGCGATATCTCGAGCCAGGCGAAAGCGACCCCGCATCCCACGCCGCCTCTGGCGACAATTGCAGAAGCGCACCGGGTCAAGGACGCGAAACGGCAGATTTCTGGTTCATCAGCGCCCACACTTCACGCAGGTGGTCGGGCGCGCGAGGAATACTGTGATTTGGTAACATCAACCTTGCAAGAAAAAGCTCGGTCAGACTTCCATCCAACTTTGCCCGTGTGGCTCCGTCTCGACTCTTTTTTCGATCAAGGGCACGAGCGAAATGACGAGCATCTTCCATGGAGCAATCCAGCAAGTCCCCAAGCTCATCGTAGGTCATCCAAATCTGTGGCATCCGTTATCTCCTTCCAGGAAGGAGATAATGGAAAATAATGAATACGGATTTAGGCCAAGATAGCGACTAACCGTACATCCCGACTTTCCGGCACCAGGATTAAATAGACGTTGACGCCGCGATCGAGCCTTTGTCGAACGCTAGGCGACCCTCGTCGGTTCGCGAATTTCGGCGTCATCATGATAATATCCGAAATGATAGACACCATCCGCCCGCTCGGAGCGCTGTAAAGCGGCTTCGCTCGCTTTATTAAGAACCAAGCCGATCATCTTGTCGCGAATTACTTCAGTGCTCTGAAGCGACGCAAGCACGGTATCTCGTGAGGTCCGTCCCCACTCGACGACATACACGAAACCATCGATCAGATGGCCCATTGCTCGGACATCGACGACCGAGGCAATCGGAGGAAGATCAAGAATGATGTAATTGTAGTGCTCTCCCATCATCCTGAGGAAAGTCTCCATCTTTGTGGAAGACAGTATTTCGGAAGTATCCGAGATGCGGCCTTTCAAGACGGCTGGAATGAAATTGAGTTTCGTCACCGGATCAACGCAGACAACCTCATCAAAAGGCTTTGACTGCGAAAGTATCTCGATCAGCCCCGCTTGGGCGCCATTTGTCATCTTGTCGGACAAAGACACCTTGCGCAGGTCACAATCGATCAGCAACACATCACGGCTGGACTTGGCAATTAAGAAGGCCAAATTGGCCGCAACGGTCGATTTACCCTCGCCCCCCAGCGCGGAGACGACGCCGATAACCTTCGTCTTTCGCGAGGCGCCGACCGGATCAAAATGCGAAGTGCTGCTGAGATCGATGGCGACTTTCACGCTTCGAAGCGTCTCGGCAAAGCGCGAAAATGGTGCGGCGAGGACATACCGCGCAGCCTGCGTCTTCGGATTGATCTCCTGCTTGCCGTGCGCCAACCGAGCGCTTTGAGAAGGCCGCTCGAAGCGTTCCTTGCTGATTTTCGGAAGAACTCCGAGAGGACGAAACCCGGTTATGGTCTCAACCTGCGACAGGTTTCGGAAAGAGCCATCCATCCGTTCTCTGCCGAGAGCCGCGGCGCAGCCAAAGAGCAGGCCAAACAACGATGCTCCGAAGACGACGAGCGGCACCTTGGGCGCACTTTTGAAGGACGGCGCTGTGGCAGGCGTAATCAACCGAGCATCGCTGGTTGGAAACGTCTGCTGCTGGGTCGACTCCAATGATTTCTGAAGGAAGTTATCGTACAAATTACGTGCGCTTTGAGCGGCGCTTTCAAGATCCTTGAGCTTGAGGGCAACAGCTCCCTGCGTACCCGCAGCGGCAACGACGTTGTTAAGCGTCTGCTCCACGGCGCGTTCGCGCGACGAAGCTATGTCATATTGGTTCTTGTAGGTTTCCGCGATACGGCTGATCTCGTCTTTGATCGAAACCGTGATCTGCTTCATTTGATCCCGCAGCCGAAGGGTCGCCTGATGGTTCGCGCCGTAACGGGCCGACCAATCCGCCGCCCTTGCCGACAGATCAAGGTATTGAGCACGCAACCGCGTTATCACGTCGTCCTTAAGCGCATCTGCGAGGGTCCCTTCGGGAACCTCGGCGTTGCCCAAATTGGAGACCAGATCGAGCTTCGCTTTGGCCTCGGCCGTCGCCGCGCGGGCATTCGCCAACTGCGTGCTCGCGTCGGCAATTTGTTGCTCGCTGAGCGAACCTCGCCCGGTATCAACGATCGAATTATCGGCGCGAAATTTCTGAACAGCCCGCTCGGCCTCGTTGGCCTCAGCACGCAACCCCTGAATGCGTCCACTTAGCCAATCGCTTGCTCGTTTGGTGACGTCGAAACGAGCATTAATCTCGTTAGAGACATACGCTTCAAAAATTGCATTGGCGATTTCCGCCGCTTTCGTCGGCGAGTAGGTCGTGAAATCGAGATTGATGACATAAGTCAGACCAAGCCGCTTGACTGTTAGGCCCTTCGCAAAAGCGTTGAGGGCGGCACGCTCGCGCTCCTCTTCGGAGTCTGAGCCGCCCCCAAATGACGGCAAGAACGCACCCAAGCCGGAAGGTTTGAGAAAGTCGCGATCGTCGGCCAATTTCAACTTGCGGATCACTGTCAGAGCCACACTCTCTGACTTTAGTACCTCAACCTGACTTTCCACACCGCTGGTATCCATGAGCGGGTCGACGACAACTTGCTGCTTCTCCAACAACTGGTTCTTGCGGGTATCGATCATCAAGGCCGCTGCTGCGGTATATCGGGGCGGCGCGGCGAGCACATAGAGAAGACCCAAGACAAAAAAGACGGCCGCTGCTCCCGCGATCAACGGCCATTCGCGCAAAAGGACCTTTTTGAAATATAAGAAATCGAACGACAGACCCGCCGCGGGCGGAGCATCGTCGTTATCATAAAATGCACGTCCGGCTCGCGATGTTTTAACTAACATAGAAAGTTCCCATTATAACGGTAAGAGCGGAAACGATCCTCACACCCAAGCGACGACACGTGTGTTACGCATGCCATCCCATAGAGGAGTTTCGCGGGTCCGTCCAGTTTCGCTCCGAGTCCCTCAAAAGCGCATCTTTGCGAAATAAATATGCCAAGACGCCTGTTATGATATAACAACGGTTGCGCGACGAAGAGGCCGAAGCGAAGATTTTGGAAGACGAGCCCACCATGCCGAAGGGCGAGATCGGGGAAATTGCACGGAAATGAAACGTCGCGCATATCTTCTCATGGGCTCGTTTTTCCTTTCTGCAGCGATGACGACATCGGCCTGGTCTGCGTCCGAAGTTGGATCATCCGGCATTCTCCAGCTAAAACGAAACGCCGGCGCCCAATCATGCCCCCCAAATCTGAAATTGGTCTGCATCAACCGCACCATGCTCGTGCCGTCCACCGAGCAGTCGACCAATTGCCCGAACTTTCCGTCAGCCGTCTGCATCACCACTCAAAACAACTATAAGACCGACGTTTACTGCACGTGCAGACCGAAGTGATGCAAGCGGCATACCAGATTCACGGCTACAAATGTTATATTGTTAGGTCCTAGCGCAACCGAGGCAAAAAATGGTTAGAATAGTTGCTGCCGTCACGATCTTGGCGGGATTGCTCGTGTCCCAATCGGCTGGCGCCGCAGACCAGCGCATCGTCTCGACGACCCCGGCGCCGCCGCTGCTCGCTGTCACCGTGGATGAGCTATTTCTTCGGGCCGGAGGGTGTCCTGGCCGAGCCGACTGCATCGCTCCTCGGGTCTTGCCAATCGAAGGAGGCGGCTTCGCCCGGACAAGAGCGTTAAGGCAGATTTTTATCCCGGTATATTCTCGTTAACCTATGTTAGGTAAATTGATCGTTACCCGGTAGGTAAGTACCTCTCCGTCGATCCAAGCACGCCGGGCGTCTGATGCATCTGTGCCCGGAAGCTGCCTACAATTGGCCTCTGTGAGGCAGTAAGTTCCGCGTGATCACTGTCCAGCGCCAATTGTAACGGCAAAGGTGCGCGATGCGGCCGGAGTTCTTGCGACGACAATCAGGGTTCAGGGCCGCCGGGCAGAATCCTCAAGCGACTGTTGTATTTGTATCATATCAAGTTTTGATGGAAATGCTAAGTGAGAAACGGCCGTAGCATCGAACCAGCACGCTGTTTCGATCTCATAAGCTCTGGCTCCCAGACGGAGATGCAATTTTGTTAGTTATGCACAACCGGTTTTGGCGCACACTGGGCTTTCTGCTGGCATCTCCGCTCACTTTCACCTTGTCAGGCTGTCTTTCCTTTTTCCCGGGACAAGGACCGGATCCCGCGCTCGTCAACGCCTCCCTGCCCGCAAACCCGGACAAGGTGCAATACGCCCTGGTCGACCTAACGCCAGCGGTATTGGCGGTGACCCAAGAGAAGGGGCGCGAGCCGTTTGGGCCACGAAACAAACCTCGGACCGGCCGGCCCGACATCCGCTTGGGTATCGGTGACGTCGTGACTGTAACCATTTTCGAGGCAGCCGCTGGCGGATTGTTTATTCCCCAGGAAGCAGGGACCCGCCCGGGGAATTTCGTGGCTTTGCCGAGCCAAGAGGTCGATCAACGCGGCTACATCACGGTTCCGTATGCGGGTCTGATCCAAGCAAATCATCGTCGCACGTCGGAAGTCTCGGCCGAAATCGAAGAAAAGCTGCGCAGCCGCGCCATTGAGCCTCAGGTGGTTGTCAGCCTCTCACAGGGGCGGTCGAAGGAGGTGAGCGTCACTGGAGAGGTCAACGCATCCCTTCGATACACGCCCGATCCATCCGGGGAACGGATCCTTGATGCGATCGCGCGGGCGGGCGGGCCAAAATATCCTAATTTTGAAACTTATGTGACGCTCAAACGAGGCGATCAGACTTGGCGAACCTATTTCAATAATTTGGTTCGCGAGCCCGACAACAATGTGTATCTGTTCCCCGGTGACAGCGTGATTTTAGATCGCCAATTTCGCAGCTTCATGGCGCTGGGCGCGTCGGGTCAGAATGGCCAGTTCAATTTCGATGCTGAAACTTTGACCCTGGCACAAGCGTCGGGCAAAGCCGGAGGTGTGTTGGATAGTCGGGGCGATCCGGCACAAACTTTCGTTTATCGGCTCGAGCCGCGAGTTCTTGTCGCGAAGATGGGCGTCGACGTCACACCATATCTCACGCCCAAAGTACCCGTCATTTATCGCGTCGACATGCGGGAGCCGGACGGCTTCTTCCTGGCGTCGAAATTTGCCATGGAAGATCACGACATCTTGTTCGTCTCGAACGCCGCCTCCTCCGAGCTCACCAAGATCCTTAACCTGATGGCGCTGGGCTCTTCCGTATTCTACAACAGCGCCATCGCCACCAGCGCCATAAAATAAGCATTCCTCGATCAGCCTTCGGGGGTTTCCGGAGGTGAACTGATGAACTGCCCGTAGGCGCCGACGACAATATCCCTCCGGACAATCCTCGCCGGATTGCCGGCCAACAAACATCGCGCGGGCGCGCTTTTTGTCACGACGCTTCCGGCTGCGACGACACATTCGTCGCCGATCTCTACGCCTGGAAGTATAATACTGCGAGCACCGATGAAACAGCGGCGCCCAATTCGCGTATGCCGATACATCCGGCGTGTGCGATCATGCGAGAGGATCGCAACGTCAAATGCGATATAGCTTTCCGCTCCGACATGCACGCCGCGTGGATAAGTTATGTCAAAGCGGGCGCTGAGCGAAAAAGTGCATGTGGGATGCAGGTCCATCCCCCAAATCTTGGTGTAATAGATCCTTTTCGTCGCAACCAAGACGTCCCGGAGCTTAGAAAACGCATTGAGTGACGCCATAGGCTCTCTCTGGCAAATTGTTTCGCATCAATGTCGGACGGTTGCGGCGCGTCCGGTCGCCTCGTAGATCGTCTCGAGCTTCTTGAGCACGATGTCGCGGCTATATGAACTCTCGATGCGTTTCCGGGCTGCATCACCAATTTGGCGTCGCTTCCCCGGGTTCTGTACCAGCGAGTGGATGGCCGCTGTTAACGCGGAAACGTCCCCCGGTTCTATCAAGACACCCGTTTTGCCATTTTCTATCAACTCGGGCAGTCCTCCAACACGAGTCGTGATCGTAGCAAGCCCGGCGGACATCGCCTCGAGAACACTCATCGGAAGGCCTTCATTGTACGAAGGCAGGACGTAGATCGCCGCCTCATCAAGCAGTTTGGCCCTCGCGTCAGAATCCACCCAGCCAAGAAACTCCACCCTGTCTTGAACGCCCAACTGCTCTGCCCGCCTCCTCGCCTCCTCAATCTCTCCGTTGCCTCCTATAAGCAACCGCAAAGTTCGATCGGATTCCAGCGCTGCGGCGAACGCAGTCAGCAAATCGAATACTCCCTTTCGAACACCAACAGCGCCGAGGAACAGCAGCGTCCCGCTCCCGCCGGAGGAGGACGATGTCGCTTCGGGTACTGTCACGTAGTTCGGCAAAATCGCGACACTTGCGCCTGGCGCAATCCCGGAAACGAAATCGTGCCAGCTTTGGGAGAGCACGATGACAACATCGGCCCGCTCGAGCTCCCGTTTGATGACTTGCCGCACAAATGGCTTTTGCCGCTCATAAAAGGATTTCATTTCAGAACCATGGAGGTGAAAAATCACGGGAATCCCGAACACTGCCGCCATGCGGGCAAAGATCGATTTGCGCCAAAAGCTTCCTTTCATCGCGGAATGACAATGAAGCAATTCCACGCGCTTCGTCGCCATGGTCCATGCGCAAACCACAAGCGCACGCGCCAATGTCACTTGCCGGGAAAAAAAGCTTTCATCCGCGTAGGAATGAATTAGCTTAACGTTCTGCTGAGAGATGAAGCCATCTGCGACATAGCCTTCTACAACGCTGCGCATCCCTCCGCGAGCCGCGTTCCAGATCATGATTTTCAAAAAATGCTCCTTTGCTTGTGAGGGCCCAGCCACACGGGTCTCTGCGCTCAATTTTTCAAGTTGAATCAATCCGGTTGGTTCTATCGGATCGGAGCGAAAGGATCGTTGGTCGTGAAAGGGTCTCGGAGCTTGCGCAGGCTGAAAACATCCGTGCCAGGCGACGTCACCTTTCCGAGAGGTCGATTCGTGCTCTCGGAATCATCATTGAAGCCATCGATGACAGAACCCGAATCCGCAAAGGCAACCATGAATGCCGACAGCGCATCCTGATCGCTTGCTAATCTTATTGCGGTGAGAAGGCGCCGCGCGCTCTGCGGGCGTGAACTTTTTTCGCAGAGTTTAGCCGTGTCGGCCAAGCCGGCCCCGATCGCCTTCTTCTGGAAGAGGTTTGCGCGAGGCAGAAGTTTCAGCATCGGCGGATAGACGTTTTCAATATCTGTCGCCACAAGGTCACGAACAGTGCCTTCCATGTACCGCCCGCCGTCGCGGTCGCCGTTTGGAAAAATGTCCAAGATTGTTTCGGGCCGCTGAAGAAAGTTGTCCACCTTGGGCAGCATGATGCTCATGGCAGGTCGGCCGCAAGACGTCTCCGCCCAGGCCCAACCTGCCACGGAAAGCATCCCGCCGGTCGCCAGCAAAAGAATGGTGATCAGCCGTCGCATCCGGTGGAGATTCCTCATTTTCATGATCCGCGCCCGCCCCTTCGTTCCGAGACTTTTTCTATTGAGAAGGACCTCACATTATTTTATGATGATTGTTAATTCAATTCACTGAACTCTCATTTGTTATCATTTGAGTTCCTTTCGCGCGAGGGCCGTTGCCAAGTGTCCGGTTCGAAGGCGGAGACGATAGCTTTGGGCGGCCGACCGCCTTTTGATCGTTGGACGATCATTATCCTGACATGCCGCACTCCTCAGACTGATTTCCGCCTGGCCCTCGCCGAGGAGTTGCGGCGTCTCGGTAACAAGGTCCTCTATGTATTCTTGAAGAGACGTCCGGCGGTGTCCGTTCTGGATGCCGACATGCTTGACCGCCCCTCCGAGGTCAGTTTTTATTCATTCGTCGCCAAGATGCGAAATTTGTCGAAACTGACCGATAAACTTTTGGTGTTTAATTCGACAAATCTCGCGTTCCCCATCACAAGCGTGCTTTTGAAGCAGGTCACCGGGGGGCTGTGGTGTTTTGATATCCATGATGATCTGCTCTACGAGCAGATGGGCTGGAAACGACTTAAGGCAGCAATCGCCCAAAAACTGCTCATCTGGCAATCGCATATATCGGTACACTCGGCGCCCACATTAGCGGAATTGTTCCCGCTATCGCGCCATCTCGGAAATGCATCGCACATCATCCCGCTGTCACGGCGCGGCGAGTTTCAAGCCGATCCTGTGCTGATCCTGGCCAGCTTGGACGGTCGTTTTGATTTCGAGCTCGCCAGGGACATCGCGAGGCTGAATCGCGACATATCTTTCCACCTGCATGGTCAAATATCGCAGGGCAGTTCGGACGCAGAATACGGACTTAAGGAACTGCTGAAAGCGTCTCCGAATGTTGTCTATTTCGGACCGTATTCGAATGACGTGCTGCCCGGCCTGCTCGACACGTATTGCCTGACCTTGGCGCCATATCGAACGAACTGTCGCCTGACCCGCTACATTGACCCATTGCGCTTCTATCATTGTTTGAATTCCGGACTGGAACTCATAACGACAGATATCCCGGCGGCGCAAAATCTGACGGACAAATTGCACGTCATCTCGAAGGCCCAGGATTTTCGACCACTGGTTGCCCAACTTTCCACGCAGCGCGACAAGCGGCGAAATTTCGATTCACATTGCATCGACCTCACATGGCGCAGAAAGGCGGAAGCACTCATGCAGATCGTCGGCGACCACGCAGCTGTCAACGCGCACAAGTGAGAACAATCTTGTCCGAGTGCAACTCCCGTTCGATTGCGATTTATCTGCCCGACTTGAGCGGCGGGGGTACTGAACGACTTCACTTGGGTCTCGCTCCACTGTTCGTGAATGCCGGCTACGAAGTCACCCTTTTGCTCGACCAACTGCGCGGAGATCTGATCGGCGCTATTCCCGAGACCGTCAAGGTGGAAGTGCTAGGGGCCAATCGGCAATTGGCCGCGCTGCCGCGGCTTCTGAAATTCTTGAATCGGATCAAGCCCGACATCCTCATCACCAATATGGAGCATATGAGCGTTGTGGCGATCTGCGCCCGTCTGCTGTCCAGCTCTCGAACCCGAATTGTTGTATGCCAGCACAACACGCTTTCGGAACAGGCTAAGCGCAACGACCTGCGGTTTAGGCTCTTGCCTCAAATGTTCAGGTTTCTACTGCCAAGGGCGGACGCGATCGTGGCGGTGTCAGCCGGCGTGGCCGACGACCTCACCAAAAGTTGCGGTGTATCTCGCGATCGGATCTCCGTGATCCACAATGGAGTAATCGGCTCGGACTTCGAAACACGCTCAAAGGGCCGTGTCCTTGATTACTGGAGTGAGGCTCCGGATCAGAAATCTATCATCGCCGTCGGGCGAATGGTGCCGCAAAAGGACTACGCTAACCTTTTGCAGGCCTTTGCGATCGCTTCGAAACGGGCTGACTTGCGTTTATTGATCCTGGGTGACGGGCCGGAGCGTGCTAAGCTTCTCGCCCTCAGGGATGCGCTTGGTCTGCGACTGAAGGTGCAGATGCCGGGTTTTCTCGAAAATCCCCTGCCCTACATCGCCAATGCAGATCTCTTGGTACTCGCCTCTCGTTTTGAGGGATTTGGCCTCGTCCTCGCTGAAAGCCTGGCATGCGGGACACCCGTCGTCAGTACGGACTGTCCTTCCGGTCCGGCCGAAATCCTGGAGCGTGGCCGGTTCGGCCGTTTGGTTCCCGTGGGCGACGCGCCAGCGCTAGCCGAGGCAATTCTCTCTGCGCTGGAATCGAACGTCGATCGTGAAGCCCTCATTCAGCGGGGACGCGAATTCTCGACGGACCGCTGCGCCCGACATTACCTAAATTTGTTCGACAGGCTGCTTCGGCGCACCGAATCCCGTCACCAAAACACGATCAGATCGGCTTCGAGCTTATGAAACCGGTTAATATCAAATTTGGAGGAATTGAAGCGGGCCGCGGTCTCGCCGCGCTTGCAGTCGTAATGCATCACGCCGGCAACAATCTCGCGGAGCCTCGCTTTTACGATACGGTCGTTCTGGGTGGTCATCTTGGAAATTTCAACGTCGGTGTCGATTTCTTTTTTGTATTGAGCGGATTCATCATCGCTTGGATCCATCAGGAAGATATTGGGCGTCCCTCGCGCCTGAAGCGCTATGCGCTGCGCCGAATTCTTAGAATTTATCCGCCCTATTGGCTCATTCTGCTACCTCTTTCAGCTCTTTACTTTCTGACTCCAGGCTCTGGCAAACAGAGCCAACACGAGGTGACCAACCTGCTTTTCTCATTGACGCTGTTGCCCTATACGAGCCCGCCGATCATTGGCGCAGCGTGGACTCTTGTCCACGAGGTGCTTTTCTACTTCATCTTCGGCTTTCTTATCGTATTGGGGCGCAGGGCGATCTGGATACTCCCGGTTTGGGCAATCATGATCCTGCTACTTCAGCTCGATGCCCCGCTTACATTCCCATGGTCTGTATTATTCAACGCCTTCAATCTTGAATTCCTGATCGGAGTTGCGGGCGCTCTCTTTGTCAAGGTGCACAACATCCCTTATCCCCGCGCCGTCGCATTTGCGGGGGGTGTGGCGTTCATCGGCTTTATGCTTTTCGCGACGTCGATACAGGATCAAACGCTAATTGCGCGTATGGCGTTCGGGTTGAGTGCGCTTGCCGCATTGCTGGGGCTGGTACAAATCGAGAAGGATGGCCAACTGGCGGTGCCGAAACCGCTACTCTTCCTTGGCAGCGCTTCTTACGCAATTTATCTGATTCATGGTTTCGCATTGTCGATCGCGCTTCACTTGACGACCCGACTATTGCCGAAAGGTATCCCTCCTCTGGCGATTCTGTTTCTAGTTGTCACATTTGCTGTTCTAATCGGATGTCTGTTTCATTATTTCGTTGAACGTCCCGTAGCCGTTTCTCTGCGATCAATCGCCGCCCACGAGTCGCGCAAGCCTGCGCCGGTCTAAACCCGATTTCGCTTTGCTGATCGCGAAAACAATTTCGATTGTATTTGTGCGAACTGGTTCCTTCCTGGAATCGCCCGCGACATTCCCTGCTGGAAAGAGTTATCGTCCCCAATGCCGCCAACGGTCGTCAAAGAAGAAGACGAATAAACAATTATAAATTCCGGACATCGGGCTCAACGAGCGAATCTGAGCGCTGATGATTCGGCATCAACTGTAAGACTTGGTCGAGATAGCGCTTGGCGCGACGCCCGAATCCCGGAGAGCAGACGCAGACCAATCTGAACAACGTCCAGCGACTCAGATATGCCTTCTGATAGAATTGTGATCGCATGATGCGGAGCGCCAGACGGCGACGCCCTGCCATGGCCGCATCCAACGCAGCACCAACGCTTATACGTGAAAGCAAAAGCTTCTTCGCCTCGAGCACCTCTGCATCGCCACCGATATGCTCCATCGATTCAAAGAGCAGGTCTTCACGGCGATTGAGGTCCTTGGCACGAGCAATCGAGTTAGGCGTGAGGCGGTATTCAGAGACATGATCGTTGATAAACACAAAGCCGCGCGCGTCCGCGGACTGAGCAAGCCGAACGGCAAAATCCGCGTCGACGCACTGGCCGACTTCCGATTCCGGGCGAAATCTGACGCGGCGGACCAACGCGCTCTCGACGAGGTACCCATCATTTGGAACCTGCTGCCTTAACGCCGCGACAACGGCGTTCGGTTGCAATCCCACATGCGCTGCGGTTCTGAAATAGCGATCGTTCCAAGCCCTGCTCTGATCAAACAGCCTCAAGCCGTTCGGCTCGACCAAGAATTGCTTGCCGTAGACACACCGAACGTTTGGAGTACGCATCCAGGCATCAGCCAGCAGATCAAGGCCGCCAGCCAGAAGGCGGTCGTCATCGTGGAGCAGAAGCACTCGTCCACCCTGCGCCTCATTAAACAGGCGATTGACGTTCCCCGATTGTCCAAGAGGTCGTTCGTTTCGACTATATGTGAGGACAACTCCGGCGGGAGAGCGCTGACCGTAAATCCATCTCTCGGTTTCATCGTCATCAGAGTCGTCGCCGACCAGGATCTCGATAGGTCGATAGCTGTTTTCGAGGCAACTAGCGATACAAATTGCAAGAAGATCGGGACGGTTGCGAGTTGGAATACATATCGAAATAACTGGATTTGTCGATTTCATTTTAGGACAGCCAGTCAACGCCCGGTCATGCGGTCCCCGCACAACCTTCGATAATATTAAAGATCATATCCAAATGTGGCTCAATATCGCGCCGGTCCTAAAATACCTGACGCGCTGATAATAATTATTCACCAAGCTGCGGTTTTGCCTTTTTCCTTTCTGCGATCAGCGCCAAGTGAGCCGCGGGCCGCGGCGCAATACAATCCGCGTACGGCAAAAAGAGCTTGCTGCAGAGCATTGTCAACGCTCTGGCGCAAGCGATCCGTGCGCGATTCAGTCACCAGCGAAAACACATAACCGAACGCCACAGCCGTAATCATGCCCCCGAGGACGACAAGCCATTGGTGAGCGTGATGTGGCACCATCTGCCAACCGATCCCATACTCGAACATCATCAGCGCCACATAGAAATTAAGAACCGGCGAGTGCGTGCAATATAATGAAAACGCGAACCCCGCCAAATACCGATGGATTTCCCCGCCGGGCGGCCGAATGAGTTCAGATTTGGCCCCCTTCATACAAAGGATTAGGTTGGCGAGGAGAATGGCCAGCACCGTATCGCAGACAAACCACACTCCAAATGTTGCGTCAGCCCAATCCGTTGGAATCAGGACACGCACAAGCAGCAAATAGCAAACAACGACAATCGCCATTGGCAGAACGCCAATGGGTAGCAAGGGCCGCTGCCGAGCGCTTGCGAGCACTCCAAGCAACCAAATAATGCTGTACGCCGCGACATTTGGACCTACGAACTGGAACGTGGAAAGCGCGACCAAGATAGCGAGCGGAAACAGGAAAAATGCGAGGCGCCGCGTGACGGAAGCCGTAAGCATGCAGCCAACTAAGACAAGTAACCACGCTATATAATACCAGAACTCGTGAAACAGCGACCAGAGCGCACCGTTCGTGCCATATTGATTGCAGAGCGCGGTCTGGAGGAAGAAGGCATTACATATTAGCGATGACACCCCGTGTTCAGGCGCTGGATTGTAGGGCGACGCACCGCTACCGGGAAAGAGGGATATTCCGACCGTATCCAGCGCGAGCGTTGCAGCGAAGCTCGGAATCAGAACCAGCCACAGGCGCGTCAGCCTCTTCAGCAAGTAGCCGCGGATATTGATCTTACCCGTTCTCCTAAAGGACGCCAGCGAACCTCCGCCAACGAGCATCCCGCTCAGTACAAAGAAGGCGACGACGGCCTGATGGCCAAATCCGGAGAGGATCGCAAAAGCATAATGAGCCGCCGTTCGCTGGTCGTGAGGAAGCGACAACACCTTTACGAGCAGGCGATTATTTACATGCGTAAAAACCACAAGCAGGGCAGCAATCCATCGGAAGCAGTCGAGCCAAAGCGAAAAGCTCTCCTTGTAGTCATTCGGCTTGGCTTCGTGATCCGTTATCAGAATCATTTGCGTGCTAATCTTGCCGTTTCGGAAAATCGCGCAATTCACCAATCGAGAATGAATCGCACAGTTCTTCGTTTCCTCGAAAGTTGTCGGCCTAGTTGCGCGGATCGTCGCATGCGGAGCCTCGTCAAACTTTGAAATCGGCAGTGGCAAGATTGGCGAGAACCGTATTCTTGAGCGTGACGGTATCGGTGGGAGACACTGTCAGGATGACGTCGTTGCCCGACTGCCGGAGCATTTGGGCCAAGACTCCGGCACCTGAATCTCCCGAATTCTGGGAGAGATGAAAGGCGGTCAAATCCA
>Ga0081455_10001663_pt1 | contig 26933 bp, 21 predicted proteins | sample TabmetS3T2R1_FD_70207 | JGI IMG/M metagenome (GOLD analysis project Ga0081455, IMG submission 70207) | Tabebuia heterophylla rhizosphere microbial communities from the University of Puerto Rico - S3T2R1 | ecosystem: Host-associated > Plants > Roots > Rhizosphere ...
TGGTCGCGGCGGCCGGCGGTCTGCTCGCCACGTATCACCCGATCGAGCCCAACGTGGCGGTCAACTTCATCGTGCTGATGTTCGTCGCGGTGGTGCTGGGCGGCCTCGGGAGCATCCCGGGCGCCTTCGTGGGCGGCCTGGTGATCGGCCTCGTGCAGTCGCTCACCCTCCTGCTGCTCCCTCTGCAGCTGCAGAACGTGGGCGTCTTCGTCACCTTCCTCGTCGTGCTCTACGTGCGACCGCAGGGCCTGTTCGGCCGGCGCGTCCGGGCCGTCTAGCCGGCTGATGAAAAAGGCCCATCTGCTTCGTTGGCGCCCTCGCATCTGGACCCTGTTGATCAGCCGGCCGGTTGTACGGGGTTGACGACATGAGCGCGCAGACCCGGGGCTGGGTCGGCATCGCGGCGATCGTCGCGATCGGCCTCGCGCTGTCGCTCGTCATCACCGAGCGCTACCACCACCGGATCCTCACCCTGGTGTTCCTGTGGGCGGCGATGGGACTCGCCTGGAACATCATCAGCGGCTACGCGGGGCAGATCTCGTTCGGCCACCAGGCCTTCTTCGGCATCGGCGCCTACGTCACGGTGCTGCTGGCCGCCAAGCTCGGCATCACGCCGTGGCTCGGGATGGCGGCGGGCGTGGTGGTGGCGGTACTGGCCGCGCTCCTGATCGGCACGCCCACCTTTCGCCTGGCCGGCATCTATTTCGGCCTCGCCACCCTGGCCTATCCGCTCATCTTCCGGATCGTCATGGACTATCTCGGCTACCAGGAAGTGGCGATCCCGATGGTGCGCGATCGCCCGGCCCTGTTCATGCAATTCACCGAGCCGCGCTCCTTCGATCTGCTCGCGCTGGCCCTGCTCGCCGCGACGCTGGTGCTCTCGCGCCTGATCGAGGGCTCGCGCCTCGGCTACTCGCTGCGCGCGATCAAGGAGAACGAGCAGGCCGCGCTTGCGATGGGAGTGGACGCCTTCCGCTGCAAGATGGCGGCGTACGCGCTGAGCGCGGCCCCCGCCGCGCTGGCCGGCGCGATCTACTCGCACGCGATCCTGTTCGTGGTCACTCCGGAGGCGGTCTTCGGCGTTCTGGTGATCGTGCAGACGCTGGTGGTGTGTCTGGTCGGCGGCGTGGGCACGCTCTGGGGCCCGGTGATCGGCGCCGCGATCATGATCCCGGTGAGCGAGATCCTCGACAGCACGGTGGGCGACCGGCTGCCCGGCATCCAGGGCGTGGTCTACGGCGCCGCCATCGTGCAAGGCCTGGCGCTGGTGACGTTCCCCGCCGCAAGCTCGATCTTCACCAGTCCCGACGGGTTCGGCTTCGACAGCACGCGGTACGGAACGATGTTCGTGCCGCAGGTGGCATGCGCCATCCTCGCCTCCGCGCTGGCGCCGAGATTGGCCCGCCAGTGGAGTCTACGCCGGGTGCTGCTCGCGGGATTTGCGGGCAACATCGTCTCCATGGCGCTGCTGGCGCTGAGCAGGCTGTTGCTCGGCGCGCCCGACATGGCTTTCGCCCTCCTCCTGGTCGCCACCGCGGCGCTCGGATTCGGATTCGGCGCAACCGTGATGGCGCTCAATACCTATGCCGAGGCGTTCTTTCCAGAAGGAGTCGATCGGGCGGTTCTGGTGCTCAACGCACTGCTCGGGGTCGGCACTGCGCTCGCGCCGATGCTGGTCGCGGTGGTGCTGGCGCTCGGCGCATGGTGGCTGCTCCCCGTCGCAGTGGCATGCGTTTTCGTGCTGATCTTCGCGGTCGCGTTGACGCAGTCGCTAACAGCCGAAAGCGCTGCCGGTCCCCGCGCCGCGATCGACTGGATGAATCTGCCGGAACGGTTCTGGCTCTATGCCGCAGCCGTGTTCGTCTACGGCATCATCGAGACGCTCAACGGCAACTGGGCCATGCTGTATCTCACCGGCGAGCGCGGCGTGTCAGCCCGCGGCGCGGCTTTTGCCCTGGCGGCCTTCTGGGTGATGGTCACGCTGGGGCGCGTGGCCATCGCCATGATCTCACGATACGTGCCTGCGCGGTGGATCTATGCCGCGCTTCCGGTCCTTCTGCTCTTCACTTTTCAAATTGTTTCGCACGTGCAGGGCGAAGCCGACGGGATCATAGCGCTTGGTCTTGCCGGCTTGGCATGCTCGGCGTTCCTGCCGTTGAGCATCAGCTTTGGCGGCAAGGAATTTCCGCAGCTCTCGGCATTGATGGCGGGGGAGCTCATCGCGTTCTATCAACTCGGCTATGGCGTCGCCGCATTCGGGATCGGGCCATTGCATGAACCAGGGGGAGTGCCGTTCGCCACGATTTTCGCCGCCGGCAGCCTCGTTGCGCTGCCTCTCGTCCTCATTGCATATTTCATCGTCCGGCGGTCGCCGTAGAAGAGGATTGCATGACGATTGCAAGCGACGCGCATCGCTGGCCGGCGGAAGGGCTCACACGGGTTCCCTACTGGGCGTATTCCGACAGCGGCATCTACGAGGAGGAGCAGGCGCGCATCTTTCGCGGCCCGACCTGGCAGTTTTTGTGCCTCGAAGCCGAACTGCCGACCCCCAACACTTATCGCCGCTCGAGCCTCGGTGCGATGCCGGTGGTGGTGACGCGCGACAAGGACGGCGAGCTGCACGCCTTCGAGAACCGCTGCGCCCATCGCGGATCGCTGCTCGTGCTCAACGAGAGCGGCCAGGCACGCGATATCATCTGCGTCTACCACAATTGGAGCTACGACCTTTGCGGCAATCTCACCGCCGTCGCCTTCCGCAAGGGGCTGCGCGGCAAAGGCGGCATGCCGCCGGAATGCCGCCCCGAAACGTACGGGCCGCGTAAGCTGCGCCTTGCGACGCTTGCCGGCCTCCTCTTCGGCACGCTGTCGGCGGACTCCCCGCCGCTCGAGCAATATCTCGGCGCCGAGATAGTGGCGCGAATCCGCCGCGTGATGCGCGCGCCGGTGAAGGTGCTGGGCGGCTACAGCCAGACGCTGCCGAGCAACTGGAAGCTCTATATGGAGAACGTCAAGGACAGCTACCACGCGAGCCTGTTGCACACGTTCTTCACCACCTTTCGGCTCAATCGACTGTCGCAACAGGGCGGCATCGTGGTGAGCGATTCGGGCGGACACCACGTGAGCTATTCGCTGGCCGCCGACAGCGGCGGCAAGGAATACGAGCAGGCCGGCATGCGCGCGGCGCAGGAAGGATTCGGGCTCGAGGCGCCGCAATTGCTGGAGGCGATCGACGAGTTCGGCGACGGCGTGGGCTTGCAGATTCTCTCCGTGTTCCCGACTTTCGTGTTGCAGCAGACGCGCAACAGCCTGGCGGTGCGACGGCTCGTGCCGCAAGGCCTCGACAAGACCGAGCTCATCTGGACCTGCTTCGGCTTTACCAGCGACGACGCGGAGATGACGGAGCGCCGCCTGCGGCAAGCCAACCTGATCGGTCCGGCCGGCTACATTTCCATGGAGGACGGCGCCGCGCCAGGCTTCGTGCAGCGCGCCGTCACCCCCGCCGCGGACCTTCTGTCGGTCGTCGAGATGGGCGGGGCGAGCGTCGCCTCCGAGGATAACCGCGTCACCGAAGCCGCGGTGCGCGGCTTCTGGAAGGCGTATCGCGGCTACATGGGGATCTAGGCGACTTCGTCCGAGTGCTCAGTGCGGGCGGCGTGGATGAAACGGGACCGGCGACCCGCGGCGCTATTTGACGCCCTTAGTCGATCCTAATGCGCACATTCGCGAACGACACCTGCCCGGTGTGCGTCTGCAGACCGATGAAACCAGACACGGGGTCCACGCTTGGCGGATTGCCTCGAAAGACGTCGCTCGCTTTGCGGGTGAACCGCGTCGCCTCTTGCCCATTCAGACGAACCACGTAGGTGTTGCCGGAGACGGCTATTTCATAAGAATGCCACCGTTCTTGGGCGAGCCTCTGGTTGTTTTGGTAGTTCTGTTGCCCGTCGGCGGTTCCGAAGTCCTTCACTTTGTAAATGGCGCCAGTCCGATTGAACAGCAAGCCGTCCACTTCGCCGAATCGCGTGTCACCCCTGGCCTCCTCGTCGATCTGAATCTCGAAACCGGTGTCGACCGCGACGAATGCCTGGTTGTTATAAATATCCGAAATACCTGATCCATCGGCCCGCGGCACCGGTTGCGGCGGATCACGAAAACGAACGAAGACGCCCGAGTTGTCGTTGTCTCTGCCCACAGGACGGGATAGCAAAAACTCGAGGCGCAGCGTGAAGTTTTCGAACTTCTCGGCGGTATAGTACAGCAATCCGATTTCGCCGAACGGTTGGGCGACAAGGGCGCGATTGACGATAATGAAGTTTCCTCCACCGCCGCTGGCCATCTTCCAATTCTTGAATTGCGCGCCCGTACCATCGAACAGATATTTGAAGCCGGGGTCGGGCTTTGCGGCTGGAGGCGGCGGCAACAGGTGATCGCCAAGCCGGCGAGCGAGGGCAATTCCTGTCAGCATGGGATTGGGCGAACCGATGGTCGGGAACAACGTCGGGCCTATCGCATAAGCGTTTACGACCTCGTGGAAGCGACAGTTCGCATCGGTTACCGACTGGTTCGGGTTATCTCCCATCCGTAACGTACCCGCTTCATGATGAGTGGTGCCGAGGCCGTCGCGCCGCTCCGGGTTGTTTATCTTCTTGGCAGGGTTCGTCGGATCATCGATCACATGCGGGAGCTCAGTTGCAACCGCCGCTGGATCCACATTCGTCTTCTTTACGTTTTGCTTGACAATCAAGTCGATCTTTTTTCCGTTCGCAAAGATGCGCGCAACATCGTCGGACGCCTTGTCCATAGCCTCCCACAACTCCATGTCGCGCGTGGAGGGCTGTATCGACACGAACGCCCGTTTCACGCCGAACTCTGTTTCAGGATCAGGACGCACGAAGCTCTGCGCGTTCAGCGGCTGCATCTCTCCGATTCCCCGCACGGTAATGACGACATGTGTATCGCTTGCGTGAAGATGCTGCTCGAACTTGTCGATATCGGGAACCTTTTTGAAAAGCTCTGCTTCGGAATTCGTGAGACTTGGTGCTCCGCCCGTCGCCGTGATCTGCAGGTGAAAATGTCCAACGCCGCTTCCGTCGCTAAATGCGTGCTGACCCTTTACGAACAGGGCCGAAGCCTGGAGGCCTTTTGCCGTCGGCGATAGGAATTTGAGCGCCTCACGTGGAACTCGAAAATCGAGGTTTGACCGCAGGTGGGCCATCAGATTTTTTCCGATGCGGTCGAATGCTGCCGGCGGGAGCGATTGAAACGAGTGCTGTGCTAAACGAGTGCTTTCGACAGTGCCCAGTGCGACGATGACGACACCATTCGGTGGAACGAAAATTGAGCCGCGTTCCGTCACCACTTCCGTAACGCGCAGCTTCCCTCCATCAGGAGCGGTCTTGAGTTCGTTCACCCGGCATCGCGGGATGACCATCAATCGCTTTTTCACGTCGTCCGTCTTGGATTCTGAATCGGCTTCGCGTGTCGCCTTCATGAGCAGCGGAACGGCGCTGAATTTGTTGAACGGGAAGAATCCGGCATGGCCGGATTGTCCCTGAACTGCGAGCGGCGCTTCCAGCTTCAGCTCGTCCTTGAGTTGTTGTACCGGAGGCGGAGTTGCCGTCGGCGGCTCTCCCAGCATCACCAGCAACTCCGCGGCAGTGGGCGGAGATTGGCTGAAACGCACCCCGGGATGATCCGGAAGTGACCCAAGAGGCATTGCGTCAGTCACCGCCGCGAGGCCGTCGCGGAGCTGCGCGCGCAAAGCGCGATGCAGCTCACCGAATATGAAATCATTCGTCTCAGTGACGCCGATTTGGCCGCTTGCTTGCGAGAAATAGCCACCGGATCCATCGACAAGTTCTGTGACGCGCAACTCGTTCACGACGTCCGCCGGCCATGCCGAGGGTAGCTCTGAAGTCAGCAGCTCGGGCGACCATCCGCCCCAATACACGGAGCGACCGCCAATGCAGTACGCCAGCCCTGGGAATTTATGCGGGGAGTGCCAAGGCAGCCCCCACACTTCTTTCTGCGGCTTGTCGAGCCCAAAATTGCCCGCAGCCCGGAGGTCCTGAATGCTGGTGGCGTCGGCAACGCCGAGCCCGAGAGCAGGCAGATTCTGGACGTGCTCGGGAATTGTGAACGAGCCGGCTTCGAGCACAAGGATTCGGTGACTCCGGCCGAACCCGCGGAAGAAGAGATGCTCCGCGAGTGCAGCACCGAACGTTCCGCCACCGATCACGATGATGTCGAATGGCCGCGCGTCGAACCTCGCATTATTTCGTCCAACGTCGGGCCGCGGGTTGGGATCGGTGCTGGCTATGGCCTCGGTAAAGGTATTGCACACGTACCGCCCGGACACGTCGCGACTGAAGTCGGTGTCCTGCGTGAGCACATCGTCGCTGCCTGAAACGAGTCGCTTCAGTGGCATGGCTCTTCTCCGCAAGTTCGCAGCCAGCCTGATGCGACACGAGGGTTAAGCGACAGACCAGCGTGCACGACCTCCGTGATGAGCCGAAGTATATACCCAGGTTAGAAGAATGCTCTACGACAATGATGCGACGCCGGTGCGCGCGCACCACCAATGCCCGTTCAAATGACATGGCGCCGGCGGAAATCATCCGAAGGCCGACTTCGCTCACCAGGCAGATGAAAGTGAGTTTGATCCGCCTGTCGGCTCTCACGCCCTGTTGTTGTAATCGCCGCGATCAGACTTCCGCGAGTGGTCGCCGCGGCTCGGGACGTGTCCATAGTCCTGGCTGACGCGCACAAACGCTACTGCATCGGCGCCTGAATGTTGTTGTCGCGGACGACCTGGCCCCAGCGCGCGATCTCGTTCTTGAGCAGCGCCCGCGCGGCGGCGGGCGAGCGCTGATCCTTCGGGTAAGGCGCAACACCGCTATCCGCCCAAGACTTCAGAATGGCGGGATCGGCCATGATCTCCTGCAGCGCCGAATTGATTTTCTCGACGACGGCATCGGGCGTTCCCGCCGGCGCGAACAGCGCGTGCCAATAAAGAATTTCGAGCTTTGGGCCGAGCTCCTGCACGAAGCTCGCGGCGGTGGGAAATTGCGGCGACGGCGCCTTGACGGTGATGCCGTAGGCTTTCATCTGTCCGGAGCCGACCGGCTGCACCACCGACTGCGGCGTGGCGAAAAACAAGTCGACGTGACCGCCGGCGATGTCCTGGAGCGCGGGCGCGGCGCCGCGATAAGGGATGTGATCGACGGTGACGTGCGCCTCCTGGGCGAACAGCGACGTGGCGAGATGCCCGGTCGCGCCGACGCCCGGATGCGCCATCTTCACCACCTTGGTCTTCATGTACGCGATCAGCTCTTTGAGCGTGTTGGGCTCGAGCGTCTTGCGGCCGATCAGCACCAGCGGATTATTGTTGATGAAGATGACAGGGGTGAGATCCTTCTCGGTGTCGAAGGGCAGGTTGTGATAGAGCGAGACGTTTGCGGAAATCTGCAGATTGTGCAGCAGCAGCGTGTACCCATCGGGCGTGGCGCGGGCCACCCGTCCCGTGGCGATGGTGGTCGCGCCGCCGCTCACGTTCTCGACGATGAAATTCTGCCCGAGTTTGTCGGAGAGCGCCGGCGCCAGCACGCGTGCGAGTTGATCGGTCGGCCCGCCCGCCGGGTAGGGGACAATGATGGTGACGACGCGGCTCGGATATTGCTGCGCCGCGCTCGGCGCCGCCAAGGTAAGAACTGCGAGAAAAGCCGCTATCACACCAGGGACGCGCCGCATCGGACACCTTTCGATTCAAACACTGAAGACGCCGGTCGTATCCTGGCTTCGTCATGCCCGGGCTTGACCCGGGCATCCATCGGAAAGAAGCGCTTCAACGAAATGATGATGGATTGCCGGGTCAAGCCCGGCAATGACGGTAGAAAGATCGACGCCTCTGGCTTCACGATCCTAAGCCTCAGGAATGATTGGCAACAAGAGATAAGGCATCTTGCCGGCGCCGAAGTGCAGGGTATTGCGGCAGGCGAAAATGCCGGCAGGGCGGTCGTCCGGATCGGCGTGCGTGAAGGGGCCGACACCCTTCATCGGGTAGGGCGCATTGGCTAGCCCCGCGTCGCTGCCGTCATATTCGTAATCCTTGCCGCGCACGGTGAGCGCAAACCGGTAGCCGGTGGGCACGACGATCGAGGTCGGCCAGATCTCGATGTCGAGCTCGACCGGTTCGCCAGGTGTTAACGGCCATTCCTCATCGTGCGTGTGCCACGGTCGATCGGGTCGCGTCCGTTGCGGATCGAGCTTGCGATGCGAGGCCCGCAGCCAGCCCAGGCCCACCGGCACGCGCGGATCGTTGGAACCGATGAACACCACCTCCTTGCCGGCGGGATCGAGCACGCGCAGCACGAGGAACAGATCCGCGTCGACCGTGTCGGATGAGACCCACAGCTTCGCGGCCACCGGTCCGGTGATCTCGACATTCCTTTTCAGCGGCTGGGTGCGGAAGGTCAGGCCGCCGCCGGTCGTCTCGTAACTGAGCGTGGCCTCGCCGTCTGGCGCCTCGGTGGCGAGTCCGAAGTCGCGCGGCTGCAGGAAATATTTTGTCCACTGCGTGCGCGCGAGCGGCCATTCGTTCTCGGCGCGCAGGACAAACTTCTCGCCGGGATGGCGAATGTTGAGCGATACCCGCGGCTCTTTCTCCCAGCCGGTGTCCTCGCCCTTGAGGAAGTGACCGAGGAACCGTCTCTGCAGCGCCTCGCCGTAATTGCTGTAAAAATGCGTGAAGTGCGTGTCGCCGTGCACCTCCAGCCATTTCTGCTTGGAGCCGGCGCGCAGCCAGCCTTCGAAATTGCCGCGCGGGTGCAGGCCCATGCCGCCCCAATTCCCTGCCGACAACAACGGCGCTTCGATGCTCTCGAAGTCGGCGGTGCGCGCGGCGTGGTAGTCGTCGAGCAGGCGCCGCCGTTTTGCTTCGCCTGGAATATCGGCGCGGTTTTTGGCGAGCTCCGCGTCGCTCAAAGTTTGCGGTCCGGCCACCAACTCGCCCGTGACCACGCTCTTTGCGCCACGCGCGCCGACGCCGTGCTGGACGCTTGCCACCTGGCGCGGGTACCAGCTCGACAGGAAGTCGCAGAGGATGCCGCCATGGCGGCACACCTCGCGATAATAGTCGGACGCGCCCTCCCAGATGCACAAGGCGGCAAGATGCGGCGGCTTGAGCGCGGCCACCTGCCACTGGTTCATGGCGTAATACGAGATGCCGTTGATGCCGACCTTGCCGTTGCTCCAAGGCTGCGTGCCCGCCCATTCGATGCACTGGTAAAGGTCCTGCGTCTCCCGTGGCGACCACACGTCGAGATAGCCGGGCGAGCGGCCGGCCCCGCGCGAGTCGATCCGCACGCAGGCATAGCCGTCCGGCACCCATTTCTCCGGATCGACGAGCTCCCAGTTCTGATATTTGTTGCTCGAGCCGCGCAGCACTTCCGGCGCGGCTTTGATCAGGCGCGCCCAGTTGCCCTTGTAGCCTTCCTGAAATGATAGACCCTTCGCGTAGGGCCCGTAGCTCAGAATGACGGGATGTGTGCCCGCGTCCGGCGGCCGAAACACGTCGGCGCGCAGGACGACACCGTCGTCCATCGTGATCCGTGCGTCCCAATCGATTTGCATGGCAGGCGTCCGCTCGTCGACTCTTCTGTGACCGAAAAGCTACACTGCGCCGCTATTCGAAGCGTGTGGCCGATTGCTCCACAATTGTCGCCAAGATTTTTGCGCACAACCTCGTCGCGGGCTCAGGAGACGGCACAACGGAGGATGCGATGCGCGACAGCTTGCAACGCGGGATTCCCGACACGGCGCCCTACAAGGAATGGCTCGGCGTCGTAGGCTCCATGGTGGCGGCGGTTCTGATTTGCGCGGTCCTGTTTTCAGCCGGCTTCCTGACCTGAGAGCATTCCCTTAGGTCGCGGTCTCGATACGCAGGACGATCACCTTTCAGACCATCTGCGCCTGGTTTTTGAGGTTCTGCCGGGGCGGGAAACCGACGGCACTGAGGGGGGAGCCTCTCCTTTCAGTTCCGCCAGCCTCTGTTTGCGCAGGACAATCATGTCGTGGATAGTCTCCGCATCGCTTTTGTAGTTCAGACCGGAGGGCCGAAATACGCCAAGTCCAGTCGGAAGAAATTGCGAAGGCTGCCGTTGATCTGAAGGCTGCTGCTGATCTGGCGGAACTGACCACGGGCGGCCGATGATCCATATCAGGCCCGCGACGATCGCCGTCATCCCTAAGATGAATGCGACCACGACGATGTCGCTGCTCAGCGCGTAGACGATTGCATGGATGTCGCTGCTCCATCCGTAGATAATGGCGGCAATCAAGGCCGCTCATAGGGAACGTAATCGCGAGGAAGATCATCGTTACGCGATACCAGTGCGCCAGCGAGGCTTGCCGCGATCGTAGAATCTCGAGCTCGCGTTCGATCTGGGCTATTTCATCCTGGTCTGGAATCATCCCAGCGCGCCTTCGCGCCTGAGATCGTCGGCGACGTCGTCGAGCGCGCGTTCGAGCCGCGCACCGATGTCTTCGATTTCCGAAGCCTCGATCACCAACGGCGGAGCAAACACCAGCCGGTCGCCGACCACGCGCAGCAGCAGCCCGTGCTGCTGGGCCGCCGTATCAACGCGCGCACCGACATTGAGCGGGCTATCGAAGGGAATGCGCCTTTCGCCGTCGCGCATCAACTCCATGCCGAGGATGAGTCCGACCCCGCGCACATCGCCGACCAGCGGATGCGCCTTGAGCCGGCCGATCGATGACTGCAGCACCGGCCCCAGGCGCTTGGCGCGAGCGACGATGTCCATCTCCGCATAGATCTTCTGCACCTCGAGGGCGACCGCGGCCGTCACCGGGTGTCCCGCATAGGTGAAGCCGTGCGCGAAATTGCCGAGCTTGTCCGACTGCGCGAGCATCGCCTCGTGGATACGCTCGCTGATGAGCACGGCCGAGATCGGCTGCATGGCGGCGGACAGCGCCTTGGCCGAGGTCATCATGTCGGGCCGAAGCGCATAGGTCTGTGAGCCCCACATTTCGCCGGTGCGGGCAAAGCCGCAGATCACCTCGTCGGCGACGAACAGGATGTCGTGCTTGCGCAGCACGGCTTGCACCTTCTCGAAATAGCCTTGCGGCGGAACGATCGCGCCGCCCGCGCCCATCACCGGCTCGGCGAAAAACGCAGCAATCGTGTCCGGTCCTTCCGCTTGGATCAGCGCCTCGAGCGCTTCGGCCATGCGGGCGGAAAATTGCTCTTCCGTCTCGCCGGGTTCATGGCGCCGATAGTAATGGGGAAATTCGGTGTGCTTGAACGGCGCGAACGGCAGGCCGAATTCCGCGTGCATGTCCGGCTTGCCCGATAGGCTGACGGCGGCGCAGGTGCTGCCGTGGTAAGCCATCCGACGCGCGATGATCTTGGTGCGTTGCGGCTGCCCGACGGCATTCCAGTAGTACCAGGCGAGCTTGATGGCGGTGTCGTTCGCCTCCGAGCCCGAGCACTGAAACACGACGCGGACCATCGGCACGGGCGCGATTTTGAGAAGCGTCTCGGCAAGCGCGACGGCCGGCTCGTTCGAGCGATGGCGATAGAGATGATAGTAGCCGAGCTTGCGCATCTGCTCGGCGGCGACCTGGGCGAGCCGCTCGGAACCGAATCCCAGCGCAGCGCACCACAAGCCCGCGACCGCGTCGATATAGTCGCGGCCGGAATCGTCGGACACGCGACAGCCCTGGCCGCGCATGATGACGTGCGGGCCTTGCGTCTGGTGCTTGCGCAGATTGGTCTGCATGTGCACCAGTGTTGCGACGTCGCGCGCCTCGATCGAGTTCGGGATGTAGGTCACGCTCAATCCTCCGATTCGGCGGTTTTCCGCAGCGCTTGTGGATCTGCAATGCCGTAGTCGCGTTGCGCGGACGCGGCGCTCACATAGCCATCGAGCAGATCGCGGCCGATAGCCATTGGATCACGTGCGCTCGGCGGGCCAAAGCCGCCGGAGCCGGGCGTGATCATCTCGATGACCGAACCCGCCGGCGCGTTGAATGCGCCTTTACCGGGCAGGGGACGCGTCGCACCATCCGGTGTCGTAAGCGTAACCGCAGCTGCTGCTCCGGCCCTCCCGCCGAGGAGCCCGAAGGGCGGCGATGTCATCCGCTCCATGCACAGCGCGCCGGTCGCATCCGCATCTTCCAGAAGCCGCCACACCCGAACCGCGCCGCAGCCGCCGCGATAGCGGCCTGTGCCACCCGAGTCCGGGTTGATCGCATAGCGCTCGATGCGCACCGGAAACGACATCTCCATGACTTCCACGGGCGTATTCATCGTATTGGAAATCCCGCTGGCGATGCAGTTGATGCCGTCCTTGTTCGGTCGCGCTCCAAACCCGCCCTTGACCGTCTCATACGAAACATAATGCCGGCCGGTGCGGGGATCGACACCGCCGAGCGTCAGGATCGCCGATGTGCCTTGGCTGCAGGCCATCACCTGTGCCGGCAGGAAGCTCGCGAGCGCGCCCATCACCATGTCGGCCACGCGATGCGACATCTCGTGGTTGGCATAGACGACCGGCGCGGGGAAGGTGGCGTTCACCACCGAACCCGCAGGCGCGCTGATCTCGATCGCGCGCCAGCAGCCGGAATTGGGCGGAATGAGATTGCTCGGATCGATTGCAGTCTTGAGGCCGCAATAGACCCCCGATGCCGTGACCGAGAGCGGCGCGTTCATCGGGCCTTTGACTTGCGGATCGGTGCCGGCAAAGTCCACCATCAGCCGGTCGCCGTTCTTCTTCACGGACAAGCGGATGCGGAACGGCGCATCCTTGCCGATCTCGTCGTCGGCAATGCCATCGCCGTCGCAGAAATCCTCGAACACGCCTTCTCCGTCGGGCAGATCCACGAGCGCCGCGCGCATCAGCCGCTCCGAATAATCCATGACCTGCGCCATGTAGCCGATGACCGCGCTGCTGCCGTAACGCTGCGCCAACGCTTGCAGGCGTTCGGTCGCGCGCAGGGTTGCCGCGAGCTGCGCGCCGAGATCGCCTTTGCGCTCCTCGGGCGTGCGCACATTCGCCAGGATCACCTTTTCCAGGTCGGCATCGAGCACGCCGCGGCTGATGAGCCGCACCGGCGGTAGGCGGATGCCCTCGCCGAAGATTTCCGTAACCGCGCCATAACTGCCGGGCGTGGCGGAACCGACATCCGGCCAGTGCGCGCGCAGGCAGGCGTAACCGAGCAGCTGCCTCTCATGGAATGCGGGCCGCACCACGTTGATGTCGGGCAGGTGGCTGCCGCCGAAATAGGGATCGTTGTGAATGAAGACGTCACCCTCGTGCACGTCCGCTGCGAAGGCGGCAACGATCGCGCGAACCGCGTCGGGCATAGAGCCGAGGTGGATCGGCAGATCGGGCCCTTGCGCGACCATCGCGCCGCGCGCGTCGAAGATACCGCAGGAATAATCGCCGGCCGACTTCAACAAGGGAGAATAGGCGGTCTTTGCCAGCACGACCCGCATCTCCTCGGCGATCTTGTACAGGCTGTTCTTGACGATCTCGAAGGTGGCGGGATCGCTGGCCTGTGCCGCATAATTCATCGCTGTCTTGCTCCTGCCTGCGTGAGCAGCACGAAGCCGTCCTCGTTCATCTCGGCTTGCCATCCCGGTGGGACGAGAATGGTGGATTCGAGCGATTCGATCGCGGCCGGACCCGCGACCTGCAACCTCGACGCCATCCGCTTGCGATCATAAATCGTGGCGTCGACCGCGCCCGTTTCACGAAACCACAGTTGGCGCTTCGTTTTGACCGCGTCCGTCCCGGAATGCGCTACGGTGTCTCGGATGGCGAGCGACGCCGTCGCGCCGATGGCGGCAACGCGGACGCTGACGATCTGCACCGACTCGCTGCGATTGTCGTGGCCATAAGTGTGTAGGTGATGCGCGTGGAAGTCGGCTGCGATCTGCGCCAGCGCGGCAGGGTCGACCGGGCGGGCTGCAACCGGCACCGCGAGCTCGTGCGATTGACGCGGATAGCGCGCGTCGACGGAGCGCTCGAATCGCCGCCGCTCGGGCGCGACGCCGGCGCGCTCTAGCATCGCCGCTCCTCTTCGCTCGAGCGCGGCGAAGACGCCTTCCACGGCTTCGGGGCAGGCGGCGGCCGCGGCGTCCAGGGTTTGCACGTAGTCGCGTTTAAGCTCAGTCCCGATCAGCCCCAGTGCGGAAAAGGCACCGGGGATCGGCGGGCAGATGACTTCGGCAATGCCGAGCTCGCTCGCCAGCGCAGCGGCGTGCAGCGGCCCCGCTCCGCCGAAGGCGGCGAGCGCGAAATCGCGCGGATCATGACCGCGCTGAACCGAGACGATTTTCAACGCTTCCGCCATGGCGTGATTGACGACATCGATGACCGCGGCCGCCGCCGCGCGCATATCGACCGCAAGCGACTCGGCGAGGCGCTTGCGCACGGCCGCCGCCGCCGCCGCATGGTCGATCGGCAGCTCGCCGTCGAGCAGCGACGCCTTGTCGAGGTAGCCGAGCAGGAGATTGCAATCGGTCACCGTCGGCTCGCTCCCGCCGCGGCCGTAGCATGCCGGCCCGGGATCGGCGCCGGCGCTCTTTGGTCCGACGCGCAACGCGCCAGCCCGGTCCACCCATGCAATCGACCCGCCGCCGGCAGAGACCTCGGCCAGGTCGATAACGGGTACGCGAATCGGATGCCCGGTTCCGTTCATCCAACGGCTCATGCTCGATCCGCCGCCGACCTCGTAGTGGGGCGTCGTTTCATATTGTCCGCCGCGGATCAGGCTTGCTTTTGCGGTGGTGCCGCCCATGTCGAATGACAGAAGATCGAGGCGTCCGGTTTGGCGCGCGACCAGCGCGGCCGCCACGACGCCCGCCGCCGGCCCCGACTCCACGGCGGTTGCCGGCATCGCAATGGCCTCTGCCGCCTCGAGCACCCCGCCGTTCGACCCCATCAGGAACAGCGGCGGCAGCCCGCGGCTGCGCGTCACTTGATTAAGCCGCTCGAGATAAGACGCCAGAATTGGTCCGGTATAGGCGCAGACGGCGGTCGTGCTGGCGCGCTCGAACTCCTTGATCTCGGGCAACACGTCCGAAGACAAATAGACCGGCACGCGCGGCAACGCCGCGCGCAGCCGCTCGCCGAGCCGCTGCTCGTGCTGGGGATTGAGGAAGCTGAACACAAGCGAGATGGCGACGGCATCGACCCGCGCCGCCTCGAGCGCCCCGATCAGACCATCGATCTCGTTTTCGGCGAGCGGCGTGACGATGGCGCCGTCTGCGCCGATGCGCTCCGTGATCTCGAACCGCCGGCGGCGCGGGATGAGGGTCGCCGGCGCGTCCTGGAACAAATCATAAAGGTCGGCGCGCGCCGAGCGGCGCAGCTCCAGCACGTCGCGGAAGCCGCGCGTGGTGATCAGCGCGGCGCGCGCGCCGGTTTCTTCGAGAATGGCGTTGGTCACCACCGTCGTCGCGTGCGAGAACAACGCCACCTCGGCCGCGGCCAACCCGTGGCGTCTCATCGCCGCATCGAGGGCGCCGAGCACGCCTTCGGCGAGATCGTGGGGGGTTGTCGGCACTTTGGCCACGCCGACATGCCCGCTCGCATCGTCGACAAGAGCTACATCCGTGAAGGTGCCGCCGATATCGACCCCGATTCGCCACGCCATGCCGCCGCTTCCCCTTTTTGTGCAATATCTATTGTAGACTGGATGGTCGCTACCGGTCAGGCATTCTCAGCGGTCGGAACACGTGTTCGAGCATCAGTTGCGATCATGACCCACGTCCTTCACCGCCAGATCGGCCAATCCTATCCGAGTGCCGCAAGTGGGCAGGGTATCGTCATCCGCGACTCGCACGGTAAGGAATACATCGATGCCTCGAGCGGCGCGGCGGTGTCCTGCCTTGGGCATTCGCATCCGGACGTCTTGACGGCGATGCGCGATCAACTCGACCGCCTCGCCTACGCGCATACGAGCTTCTTTACAACACAGGTTGCGGAGGAATTGGCCGACGATCTCGTCGCGCACGCGCCGGAAGGAATGAGCCACGTCCTGTTCGTGAGCGGCGGCTCGGAGGCGATCGAGGCTGCACTCAAGCTCGCACGCCAATATTTCGTCGAACGCGGCGAGCCGCGGCGGCGATACATCATCGCGCGGCGGCAGAGCTATCACGGCGTCACGCTCGGGGCGCTTGCGGTCGGCGGCCGCGAATGGCAGCGCAAGCAATTCGCTCCGCTGCTGATCGAGACGCACCACGTGTCGCCCGTTTACGAATATCGCGAGCGTCGCGCCGACGAGACTCCGCAGGCCTACGGCGAACGCCTGGCGCAAGAACTCGACGCCAAGATCGAGAAGCTCGGTGGCGAGAATGTCATCGCCTTCGTCGCCGAGACGGTTGTCGGCGCCACAATGGGCGCGGTGCCCGCGGTGCCGGGTTATTTCCGGCGCGTACGCGACATCTGCCGCCGCCATGGAGTCCTGCTCATTCTTGACGAGGTGATGTGCGGCATGGGCCGCACGGGTACGTTGCATGCCTGCGAGCAGGAGGGAATTAGCCCCGATCTCATGGCCGTCGCGAAGGGCCTCGGCGGGGGCTATGCGCCGATCGGCGCCCTTCTGATGCAAGGGGACATTTTCCGAACGGTCGCCGACCGCTCGGGGGCCTTCCAGCACACGCACACCTATATGGGTCATCCGCTCGCCTGTGCCGCCGCGTTGGCGGTGCAGCAGGTGATACGCCGCGACAATCTGCTGGCCAACGCACGCGCGCAGGGCGCGCAGCTTTCGCGCCGGCTGAACGAGCGCTTTGGTAATCACCCTTTCGTCGGCGACGTGCGCGGGCGCGGCCTCCTGCAAGGCATCGAGCTGGTCGCCGATCGCGGCACCAAAGAGGCATTCGGCCCGAACCTGAAGATGCACGCGCGCGTCAAGCGCGAAGCGATGACACGCGGGTTGATGGTCTACCCGACGGGCGGCACGGTCGACGGCGTGCGGGGCGATCATGTCCTGATTGCGCCGCCGTTCATCATCGATGCCCCGGCAATCGACGTCATCGTGGAGCGTCTCGGCGAGGCGGTCGACGCGGCGACGACACAAATCGCATGAGCCGGGCACGCGCGCATATGCGCGTCCCACACCGCGCCAGGACGTAGTTCAGGTTGCCATGAATATCGATCTCAAGCTCAAGGTCGAGGATCTCAACGCCCGCTACGCTCAGGCCATCGATGACGACAAACTCGAGGCGTGGCCGGATTTTTTCATCGAGCATGGGCGCTATCGGGTGACCACCGCGGAGAACTTCGAGCGCGGCCTGCCGCTCGCGATGATCTACGCGACGTCGCGCGCCATGCTGCGCGACCGTGTGCGCTCCCTGCGCGAGGCCAACGTTTACGAAGCGCAGCGGTACCGGCACATCGTCGGGAGCTCGCTCATCGCGCCCGGCGAGGACGGGGCCATAAATGCAAGGACGAGCTTCATGGTCGCGCGCATCATGCACTCCGGCGAGACCATGCTGTTTGCCACCGGGCGCTACCATGATCACGTCGTGCTCGAGAACGGCGAGGCGCGCTTTGCCGAGAAGGTGGTGATCCTCGACAGCCGGCTGATCGACACGCTTCTCGCCATTCCGCTATAAATCCTCAGATGCCGCCTTCGCTCATCGGGCGCCCTATAAGAAGTCGTCATGCCCGGCAACGCAGTCTAGCTTGCGCAGACTGCGTAAACTTGTCTGCGCTGCCGGGCATCCACGTCTTGATGCACGAATGCAAAGACGTGGATGGCCGGGACAAGCCCGGCCATGACAAAAGGGAATGAAATGCCCGAGCCTGCCGCTGCCTCGTCGCTGACGCGCCACCCTTCCTTCATGCTGTTCTGGTGCGCGCGCACCTTTACCAACGGCGCCTACATGATGCAGGGCGTCGCCGTCGGCTGGCAGATCTACGAGCTCACCAACGATCCGTTCGATCTCGGCCTGGTCGGGCTCGTGCAATTCGTGCCGTTGGTGGGCTTCTCGGTCATCATCGGCCAGGTCGCCGATCTGTTCGATCGCCGCTTCGTCGTCGCCACCTGCCAGGTGAGCAAGGCACTGGCAGCGCTCGCACTGGCTATCGGTACCGCGCGCGGCGCGCTGAGCCGCGACGCCATGCTTGCGATTCTGTTCTTGTCCGGGACGGCCCGCGCCTTCGAGATGCCGACCATCCACGCGCTGCTCCCCGGCATCGTATCGGCGAGGCTCTTGCCGCGTGCGATCGCCGCCTCGGCGAGCGCGCAACAGACTGCGGTGATCTGCGGCCCCTCGCTCGGCGGGCTCCTCTACATGCTCAGCCCCACCGGGGTCTACGCGACCTGCACCGCGGTGTACATTGCGGCGAGCGTGCTGATCGGCCTCATCCGCGTCACACCGCGCAACGAAGAACGCAAGCCGATCACTCTGAAGACCATGTTTGCCGGCTTTGGCTACATTTGCAGCCGCCCGATCCTGTTGGGCGCCGTCTCGCTCGATCTGTTCGCCGTACTGCTCGGCGGGGTGACCGCGCTGTTGCCGATCTATGCCCGCGACATCCTGCAGGCGGGCCCCTGGGCGCTCGGCCTGCTGCGTTCGGCACCGGCGGTCGGCGCGCTGGCGACTTCGATCGTGCTGGCGCGGCACGCCATCGCCGGCAGCGCCGGACGCGTGATGTTTGCCGCGGTTGGAACGTTCGGCCTGGCGAGTCTCGCCTTCGCGCTGTCGACCTCGGTGGTTCTGTCGCTCTGCGCGCTTGTCATCTATGGCGCGTCCGACGCGATCAGCGTCGTGATCCGACAATCGCTGGTGCAAATCCGCACCCCCTACGACATGCTGGGCCGGGTGTTGGCGGTCAACTCGATGTTCACGGGCTCCTCGGGTTCGCTCGGCGAATTTCGCGCCGGCGCCGTGGCCGCGGCGCTGGGCGCGGTGCCGTCGGCGCTGATCGGCGGGGCGGGCGCGATCGCGGTGATGCTCATTTGGATGTGGGCCTTCCCGCAGCTTCGCCGCGTCGACAAGTTGACGCCGGACGCGGGCGCCGCGCCTTGAGCGCGGATGGCAGCAAGTCGGCCCACGCGGCATCGTTGGCGCAAAAAGAAAGCCCCGCGTGAGCGGGGCTCAAGTCGTTCGGAGGAACGTCGAACGTGAGAACCGCACGTGCGGTAACGATCGACGTGCGGGAGACTAGCTTCACCGCGGTGCTGGCGATGTGATGGCCGTCACAGAATGTGCTTTTTGCGAGCCGGCCGGCTAACTCATTGGTTCTTAAAGCCTGGCGCAGCCATGTCCCGGCTTCAGCGCATTTCAGAACAATTCAGATTCGCCCCAAGGACCTCAGGCCGGATTGGCGGCACTCTCGCACCCAAGGGTTCGCCGGCGTCGCGTGCCTTTGAATGCAAGGACGCAGAGATCGAGTCGCCGGCAACCCTGCGATGAGGCAGCGCGGAACCATGAACATGTCGGTTACGCAGTTTACCGTGCGGCCCGCCATGGTGAGGCGCAAGCGGACATTCTGGCGCCAGATCATCGACGCGGTGATGCAAGGGCGCCCGCGAACCGCCGCGGACGAAATCGGCGCTTATCTTGCGCGCCACCCGTATGATCTTTCACCGGCGTTGCGCATCGACCTTGAGCGGCGCCACGTGTGCGTATGAGCGCGGATCGCTGCAGGTGGGCTCGGTTGCAACCTAGCACCGTGAAAAACAGCATCAGCGGCGTGCGCTGAGCGAGCGCCATCCCCGGCGGTTCAGCCAATCGACAAAGGCCGGAGAAAGTCGCGTCAACAGCCACAGCGCGCGTGCCGCCGCTCCCACGACCACGATGCCCTTGTTCTTGCGGATGGCCCGGATTGCCGCTGTCGCGATGGTATCGAGATCGGTAAACATCCATTCGGGCGGCAGCTTTTCCGCTTCGTGGAGTTCGTCCACCAGCGGCGTGTGAGCGAATCCCGGGCACAAGGCGGTGACACCGAAAACGGAATTGCCATACTCCGCGCGCAGCGCCGCGCTCAGTCCCACCAGAGCGAACTTGCTGGTCTGATAGGCAGCCGCCTTGCGCGTGCCCAGGAGGCCGAAGATGCTGCAGACGTTGAGAATGTGGGCCTCGTTTGACCGCAAAATAGGCAGGAATTCGCGCACCAGCTGGATCGGCGCCAGCAGATTGACAGCGAGCAGGCGATTCCAATTATCGCTGCTCATTTGATGCGTCGGCCCGCGGTGGGCAACGGCGGCGTTGTTGACGAGGATATTCAATCGACCCCATCCGCGAAGCACATTTTCCACCAAAGCGGTGATCTCTTTGGGCTGCGCAAGATCGCAATGCGCGGGCCGCACTTCAACGTCGTGCTGGCGTGCCTCGCGCGCTACCAGATCGATTTTGCCGTCATCGATATCGACCAGATAAAGATCGACGCCTTCGCGAGCGAGTGCCAGCGCGATCGCGCGTCCAATTCCGGACGCGGCCCCGGTCACCAGCGCCTTCTTTCCGCGCAACACTTTCATCGGGTCACGACGTTGCCCGCCGCTGGCGCCGTGGCGAGCTCTCGTTCGCTGTTGGATGCACCGTATTCCGCGTCGGTGCCGCAGGCATTCAGTTTCGCACCACCAGCACCGAGCACTTGGCGTAGCGGACCACGTGGCCCGCATTGGAGCCGAGAAAATAGGTGCGCACCGCATGCCGGTGCGGCCGGTGCGAACTCATGACGATGAGATCGGGCTGCATGGCGTTCGCTTCTTCCAAGATCTCCTGGTAGACGCCGCCCTGGCGCACCGTCGAGGAGACCCGCGAAGACGGCAACCCCGTCTCCTTGACCACGATCGCGAGCGCATCTTCTGCCGCCTTGCGTTGCTGGACCTCGAAGTCGGGCGGTACATACTCGGCGAGCATCACCGGCGTGAGCGGCAGCACGTTAATCAAGCGGATCATGCCCTCGGTCGGGGCCGCCATCATCAACGCGGCCGAAACCGCAGGCTTGGCCAGGTCGGGATCCGCAAGATCGATCGGAACCAGGATTTTCTTGTACATGGCACTGTTCCCTATGGCTGGCGTTTTCGGACATATTGCCATGCCTGCGGGCGAGCCGTGAGTGGGTTGGTACCGATACCGGCGGCGGCGATGACGGAGCCGAGCCCGGCGCGTCCGCGAAGGGGGCGTGTGCCCCTTCGGCGCTGGGCAGGAGCCCGTCGCGCTGTTCACACCCGATCGGCCTCCGCGAGCGAGCGGGGGCTAACGAACCGCTCGAGCCGCCCGCCATGGGGATGCAGCTTGCGCCAGTCTTTGCCGGCAAAATCGATCACCACGAGACCGGAGGTGGGCAGGCCTTCGTTGAGCCGCTCGCGGGTTTCGACGTCGCCGGAGGCGATCAGCCGCCGCGCCGCGTCATGCAGCCCTGGATTGTGGCCGATCATGAGCAAGGTGCGCACGGTCGGGGCGGCGCGTTTCGCCAGCGCGATGATTGCCTCGGCGCCGGCGTTATAAAGCCGATCCTCGTAACCTACGCGCGGCGGCGTCGGCAGCGCAGCGGCGACGCGTTCCCATGTCTGCCGCGTGCGCTCGGACGTCGATACCAGCACGAGATCCGGAATGAGCGCGTGGTGCGCCATGTAGGCGCCGATTACCGGCGCATCGCTCTTGCCGCGGGCATTGAGGCGGCGCGCGTGGTCGCTCATGCCCGCTTCGGGTTTTTCCGACTTCGCGTGTCGCAGCAGCATCAGGCGCATGGCATCGATTTCCCGCGCCGCGCAGTCTAGCATGCCGGCGATAAGTTAACCTGCGGGGACGAAAACGTGAACGCCGCTGAGCGAGGGTCCTACGTGCCGACCTGGTACACGGCAACCATGGTCCCGGTGCCTGCGCGCCCCCCGCTCACCTACGAGCTCGATGTGGACGTCTGCGTCATCGGCGGCGGTCTTGCCGGGCTGACGACCGCGCGCGAGATCGCGCGGCGCGGCTGGTCGGTCGCGGTGCTGGAGAGCGGCCGTATCGCGTGGAGCGCGTCTGGCCGCAACGACGGCTTCGTGCTGCCCGGCTTTGCGGCGCCGATGGAACAGGTGGTGAGCCGGGTCGGCTTTGAGCACGCCAAGGCGCTGTGGGCGCTCTCGGAGATGGGCCTCAGATACGTCGCCAACACCATTGGCGAGGCGCGGTTGCCGGGCGTTGCCCCGATCGCCGGCTGGCTCAGGGCGTCCAAGGTCGACAACGACGAGGAACTCCTCGATGACGTGCAGCTCTATGCAGAGGAGTTCGGCACTGAGATCGAGCTATGGCCGACCGAGCGGGTCAGGGACGTGCTCAAGACCAATCACTACTTTCACGCCCTGCATCTGCCGCGCGCGTTTCACATCCATCCGCTCAATTACGCGCTGGGGCTCGCCGAACTAGCGGAGGCAGCCGGAGCGCGCATTTTCGAGGATAGCCCCGCACTCGCAATCGACGCCGAAGGCGTCCGCAAGCGGATCGCCACGCCGGCTGGGCGCGTGCGAGCGGCCCACATCGTGCTCGCCTGCAGCGTCCATCTCGGCGCGCTCGCGCCGCGAATTGCCGGCACGCTGTTGCCGATCTGGAGCTACAGCATCACCACCGCGCCGCTCGGGCCGCGGCTGGCTGCCGCGATCAGTTACCGCGGCGGGGTGACCGATACCGATTTGGCCAACAACCACTACCGCGTCGTCGGCAATGATCGTCTGCTGTGGTCGGGACATACCACCACCTGGGAGGCCGATCCCAAGCGCTACGTGCGCCGGCTGCAAGAGGACATCGCCGCGGTCTACCCGCAGCTCGGCGAGGTCGAGGTCGAGCATGTATGGTCGGGCGTGCTCGGCAATGCGCTGCACCGGATGCCGCAGATCGGCGAGCTTTCCGGGGGTCTTTGGCTCGCCAGCGGCTTCGGCGGCCACGGCATCAACACCACGGCCATGGCGGGCAACGTTCTCGCCCAAGCCATTGTCGAAGGCGACGACACGTGGCGATTATTCGCTCCCTTCGAACTCGTGTGGGCGGGTGGTCGCGTCGGACGCGCGGCGATGCAGGTCCTCTACTGGTGGGTTGATAGCCGCGAGCGTCTGGCGGCGCGAGCGGCGCGTCAGCGCGAGGAGGAAGACCGGCGCGTGGCGGAGCACGCGGCATTGCGCGAAGGGGAACATGAGGTGGACGTCGAGGCGCGGCTCGGTGCAGTGGTGCCGCAAACGGAACTGCCGGCGGAGCCCGAGCTTGCGCAACTGCCCGCCGATCCGCTCGCACCCAAGGACGGTGCTCCGATCGACCGCGCCGGTATCGACGCGCCGCTCGCGGCGCGCACGCCGGAGTAATAGTGTGAGCCTTGGGTCGTCATGCCCGGCACCCGGGTCCGGCGTCCGGCCGGCCCGAGTGTAAACCTTGTGCCGGGCAAGTCGCATGGGCAAAGGCGCGTTGCGCCTTTGCCCACCCTACGGCAGCGCTCACCGTCCCTCGCGGCGCGCCAGGAAGGCGAGTCGTTCGAACAAGTGCACGTCCTGCTCGTTCTTGATCAGTGCGCCGTGTAGCGGCGGAATGAGCTTTTTCGGGTCGCGCTCGCGCAAGGTTTCGGGGCTGATATCCTCCACAAGCAGAAGCTTGAGCCAGTCGAGGAGCTCGGAAGTCGACGGCTTCTTTTTCATCCCCGGCACCTCGCGGATCTCGTAGAACAGCTTGAGTGCCTCCGATACCAGGCGTTGCTTGATGCCGGGAAAATGCACCTCGACGATCGCGCGCATGGTGTCGGGATCGGGAAAGCGGATGTAGTGGAAGAAGCAGCGGCGCAGGAATGCGTCGGGCAGTTCCTTCTCGTTGTTGGAGGTGATCACCACGATCGGTCGCCGCCGCGCCTTGACCGTTTCGCCGGTCTCGTAGACGAAGAACTCCATGCGATCGAGCTCGAGCAGCAGATCATTGGGGAACTCGATGTCCGCCTTGTCGATTTCGTCGATCAGCAGCACCGGCCGCGCGTCGGCGACGAAGGCGTCCCACAGCTTGCCGCGCTTGATGTAGTTGCGGATGTCGTGCACGCGCTCGTCGCCGAGTTGGCTGTCGCGCAGCCGCGACACCGCGTCGTATTCGTAGAGTCCCTGCAGTGCCTTAGTGGTCGATTTGATGTGCCACTCGATCAACGGTGCGCCCAGCCCTTTGGCGATCTCGAGCGCGAGCACCGTCTTGCCGGTGCCGGGCTCACCTTTGACCAGCAGCGGCCGCTCGAGCGTGATGGCGGCGTTGACCGCGACCTTGAGGTCATCGGTCGCCACATAAGCGCTGGTTCCTTCGAAACGCATGGGTTCGCCCGCGTGGAGGGGGAGCAATAGCGGAGAAAGATGCCGCACTTCAACCGAAGGGTAGGTCCTTCACGCGGCCATCGCACGAACGTGAGCCCATTTGCCTCAACCGGCCGGCAAAATGGCATATATATGTTGCCGCGGGTCATCCGCTTGCACCAAGCCGGGGAGAACCGTATGCGGCGCCAGACGACGGTCATCGCTGGAGGAGTCGCGCTGAGCGCGGTGCTCTCGTTTGCGCTTCTCGCGAGCGCGGCCGGGCAGGGGAGCGAGCCGCAGCGAACCGCCATTGCCACGTTCGCCGGCGGCTGCTTCTGGTGCGTGGAAGCCGATTTCGACAAGGTTGACGGCGTGATCAGCACGACCTCTGGCTATATCGGCGGGCGCACCGTCAATCCGACCTACGAGCAGGTTTCGCACGGTGGCACCGGCCATGCCGAGGCGGTGGAGATCGTGTATGATCCGGCCAAGGTGAACTACCAGAAACTGCTCGACGTGTTCTGGCACAACATCGATCCGCTGGCGAAGGATCGGCAGTTCTGCGACCACGGCGACCAGTACCGCAGCGCGATCTTCTATCACGGCGAGGAGCAGCGCGCGCTGGCGGAGGCCTCGAAGGCGGCAGTTGAGAAGCGCTTCAAGCAGCCGATCCAAACCGCGATCGTGGCGGCCGGGCCATTTTACAAAGCCGAAGGGTATCACCAGGATTACTACATGAAGAATCCCGTCCGCTATAAATTCTATCGTTTCAATTGCGGACGCGATGCGCGGCTCGAGGAGCTGTGGGGCAAGAAGGATTAGGCCATGGTTGATCGTCGTGTCTTGCTGGCGGGTGCGGGAGGGCTTGCGCTGCTCGCGGGCTGGCGCTGGATGCAGAGCACGGATGTCGAGGCCGCCGGCACGTTCGAAATCCAGAAGAGCGACAGCGAATGGCGCGCCATCCTGAGCAAGCCGCAATACGAGGTGCTGCGGCTGCACCGGACCGAGACTCCCGGCTCGAGCCCGCTCAACGATGAGAAACGCAAGGGCACATTCGTCTGCGCCGGTTGCGAGCTTCCGGTGTTCTCGTCGGAGACCAAATACGACAGCCAGACCGGCTGGCCGAGCTTCTATCGACCGCTGCCGAACGCCATCGGTACGGCCACCGATCGCCTCTTGCTGCTGCCGCGTACCGAGGTGCACTGCCGGCGCTGTGGCGGACATCTGGGCCATGTCTTCGAGGACGGGCCGCCGCCGACGGGTTTGCGCTACTGCATCAACGGGGTCGCGTTGAAATTCATTCCCGACGCGCCGGCGTGAGCGGCTCGGGCGCGAGGATTTCGCGCGGCATCTGCATCGACGCCCCATGAGCCGCGCATCGAGCGCGTCGTCGTGCTCAAATCGCAATCCCGGAGGGAGCTCATCATGGTTCGCGCGATGATGTTGCGCGTGCTGGCGCTAGCGCTCGTTGCCACTGCCGCCGCGCCCGCGCAAGCAACCGACGTCTACCAAATTTCCACGATCTCCAGTCTGCTGGCCGGCGGCTACGACGGCGATACGACCGTCGGCGAGCTGCTCCGGCACGGTGGCTTCGGGCTGGGAACCTTCAACGGGGTCGATGGGGAGATGATGGTGCTCGACGGGCAGGTCTACCGCGGCACCGTGGACGGGCGCGCGCATTTGGTCGCTCCCTCGGAGCTCACCCCATTCGCCGTGGTCGTCGCGTTGCATCCGCAAGGATCGACCCCGATCGCGCCCGAACAATCTCTCGACCAGCTGGAGGCAACGCTCGATGCGCTGCCCTATAGCGCCTCGCGTGTGCTCGCCGCGCGCGTGGATGGGCGATTCCGCGCCGTCGCGATTCGCAGCGAGCCCAAGCAGCAGCCTCCCTATCGGCCATTGGCGGAGGTCATCAAAACGCAGCAGGTTGTCCATACGCTGGAGGATGTCGACGGCAGCCTGATCGGTTTTCGTTTCCCGGCCGCCGCAAGCTCTGTCAACGTGCCTGGCTGGCACTTCCATTTTCTGTCTGCCGATCGGACGCGCGGCGGCCACGTGCTCGGCCTGACCACGGGCACGGGCACGGCCTTTCTTGAGGAGTTCTCCGATTTGCGCATCCGATTCCCGGCACGGGCGCCCGCGGCGAGCGTGGGCGCGGACGCGATCAGAGAGGTGGAACGCGCGCGCTAGACGGCCGCGGCGCGGCCCTCACATAGGACAGCGCCGCCCGGGCAGCTGCCTTTTTGCGTCGCACCGAAATTTGGGGTCCGTGGCAATTCCGTTATTGTCCGCCATCGCGCGGCTCGATATAAGCTCGCCCCCGCGAGCAGGGGGTTCGCTTTTCGCACGGGGTTGCAATGTCTGCGCAAAAAAACGGCGGCGCGCTACTGGACAAGACCAAGGTCTATCGACCTTCCGACAAAGAGCCTTTCATGAACGAGCGTCAGCGGGAGTATTTCCGCCAGAAGCTCCTCGCCTGGAAGGAGGAAATCCTCAAGGAGGCCAGAGAGACACTCGCCCATCTCCAGGCCGAAAACGAAAACCATCCCGATCTTGCCGACCGCGCGTCCTCGGAAACCGACCGCGCGATCGAGCTGCGGGCGCGCGACCGTCAGCGCAAGCTGATCGCCAAGATCGATGCCGCGCTTGCGCGGCTC
>Ga0081455_10001664_pt1 | contig 26930 bp, 14 predicted proteins | sample TabmetS3T2R1_FD_70207 | JGI IMG/M metagenome (GOLD analysis project Ga0081455, IMG submission 70207) | Tabebuia heterophylla rhizosphere microbial communities from the University of Puerto Rico - S3T2R1 | ecosystem: Host-associated > Plants > Roots > Rhizosphere ...
GTCCCCTTTTCGATGTCTGCCTGAGGACCTCTGTCAATGTTTTGGAATGTGGATGCTCGCCTTTTGTAACAAGTAGACCCACGATACGGACTAATAGATGTTCCTAATCTTACCCGTAAGTAAGATCTATTCATAGTTGGTCAGTCCCCTACGGCACGTCTTCTCGCTTTTCATGAATGTGTCTCCCCCTCCGCTTATGTGAGTTTGACCCGCCTTTGACTCTGCTTGCATCTGACTCCCTATGAGCTGTTTTACGACCTGACTTTTCAGAGGGTCGGCGGGACATGGGAGCCTCAGCTCATGCATCGGTTTACCGAAATCACCTCCGCTCTCCCACTCCTTTCTATTCAAAAGGCGAGCAGCCCTTAAACAAAAAGGCCCTAAGAGGGCTCTTCTTTATATATTACATAAGCCCTAAAGTAGGTAGCCCCGAAAGCCGAACTCAGCAACTTGTTAGGAGTGGGGTTTGGCTTGCCCCTTTCTATCTTATTAGTCAAGCGCGCTAGCTGCAATTAATTGTTGAGTGAGCTTTCCCTCTTCAACAAGCCGGTGGTGATCTCACTTTCGAAAGAGAGTCTCGATGCGGCGGTGTACACATAGCTCTATCGCATGTAGCCGATTTCGAAGACAACTATAGAAAATGTGCAGTGAGGCATCTTTCTCACTATACAATGACCGAAGGACCAACGACGATCCTATCCTAAAAGAGAAGGAGGAGTAGGAGCTAGCTTGAATTAAGAATCGAATGATTACGAGATAGACAATGAGAGAAAGGAGAGCACTTAGACAATTCACTTTGAGTACAGGGAAGTCTGCTGGTAGGAATTCTTCAGGACGTATTACTCTTTTTCACCGAGGGGGTGGATCGAAGCGATTGCAGCGAAGAATTGATCTGAAACGAAGCACTTCGTCTATGGGCATTGTAGAAAGGATAGAATATGACCCTAATCGTTCTTCTCGAATCGCTCCAGTACGATGGAAAGGGGGGGCCCACCAGAGAAAATGCAACACGATAGAAGAGTTCGCTCCGCCGAAAAAGAGACTCGAATCTACCACGACCACCATCCGCGGTCCATTTGCGTTCTCTTCCCTGCCCGGGAAGGTGGATCAAAGAAAGGTAGCTTGCTTCTCTCCTGGACTGATGGCGGTTTATGTAGTGGTCGGTCTTCCTACCAGAATGCCTTCTTGGTCGAAGAGCCACTTTACTAGTAAGGGCGCAGGAAGCAAAAAAACTTGCGCGAAGGACGTTTTCTTCTCTGCCTTCTCCTCTCCAAAGGCCAAGGGAGAGACTGCATCCCTTTCCTTCGGTAGCTCTTTTGGTTTCCCAAGGATAGCGGTAGCTGGGGCAAAGCCCGCTTTCTTCGTTTTTCGAATGAGAGAGAAAGTCAGAGGAAAAAACACGTTCTCTCTTTGCGAGATCCGAAAGTGGAGAACGCATAGCATTCTCTGGGCACATAGGATCAAACGTAAAGCAGCGCTCTCTTGGCAGAGTTTTAGGCGGCAAGAGATTTTAGGGCTTGTTGGAGCTTCTGAGCATAACGAATCGAAGCCGAAGACGGATCAAGGCTTTTATACCAAGGCGATAGACGAAGGACCGAAGAATGGAACGTGCAAAGTCGATCGTGCACCTGTCACTTATATAATAGCCAGTCATCAATTGGAAGCGGGCAAGATGGTGATGAATTGGTCTAAACCTTCGACTAGCGACTTATTGCGACCTGCCCAGAATGCCAATACATACTAAAACCTTGTTCACACAGCGAAAAAAGGCCGAGTAGAAGAATAATAAAATCGAATTTTGTAGTAATCTTATTATTCTACTTAGTGTATTTAATAACCTATCTTTAGATCCAGGTGTTATACAAGGGTTTTGTAGTTCCTTATTTATTTGCGTTCTTTTTTTGGCCCATTCTCTATGGGAATCCCCAATCCGCCTTGGGGAAACCTCTCCGAGCGAAACGAAAGACCCTTGCGGGGAACACTCGAGAGAGGAAGCAGGATCATCCACATCCTGCTCAGCGGACGCTATTCAGCAGCAGCTGAAGGACCGACTCTTTAAAGAAAACAACTCTATTAAAAAAGAAATAAGTTCCTTAGCGGAGGAGGAATTCCAAAGAGAAAAAATAGCATATCCAATCCTGCAGGACCTATATTCCCGAACAGAAGTGATAGATAAAATCTGTTCGGAAGAGTTCATCACTAACGATGAGGCACGGAGAGGAATCTCTCCCGAAGAGGGAGAAGAGGGGACTCCGTCCCCATGAAGAAAAGTTCTGGAAGCCTTGTTTCCGACTTATCCCCGTCGGACGAGATTTAAAACTAGCAATTCAGGATTGACGGTTTTGACCTTTCCGAGAAAAATCCCTTGTTGTGATGGTACAGTCAGTAAGAATGACATGATACATGAGCAAGTAGGCGTTGATCTTTTTATCATCTTTCTTGCTGGCTCGTAGACTTGATCGCCAGTTTCATGCGGTGTCTAGTCGCATCGGTACGGGATTCCCTATGCCCCTCCTCTTTGGTGTAGTTGTAGTTAGTTTCTCACACAGGAAGTGCTAATCAAACTGAGCTAGACCGGTAATCTTTCTTCACTTTCACCCGGCAACCTAAAAAGGAAGTTTTCTGGTGCCCCCAGTGGATGTTTTAACATTTGAATTTCTCAACGTTTTTCACTCCAGTTCCATGTCTACTTTACTTTTACGAAGATTTCTTTTCCTGGAAATCCAAGAGACGAAAATATGATTTTATCTACAATAGGATAGACCTATGTAAAATAGAAAAGTCAATTCTGAATGGTTCGTATAAACTCTATCCATTTTTGAGAAAGACAGTGCCAAGATTCTTGCCGTTCAAAATGGACAGCCTTTGTTTTTTTCGGTTCGAGACTCTCGAAGAGGTTGATGAGAAATGTTATTTTCGTATTAAACTGGAAGATGAGCTCGTTCTGATCTCGCTTGCTAATAGACTTCAAAAATACGTATTCACCCATAATGTATTTCTTGAGCAATCATTCGCCTGCCAGACAGATAAGAAAGCAAGATACTTTTTGGCGGAGATAAGAAATTGGTCCAATCTGAAGGTCCTATTTGTTATTGATTTTTCTAAATTCAGTAAGATTCTTTGTAGAAAGGAGCTTGTGGACAAAATAATCTTATAGATGATCAATTCATTCTCAATCTAGTCAATAGCTTTCTGCATTCGCCAATACTGGACAAGGAAGGGAGAAACCGGGCCTTAGACAGAGGAATACCGCCCGTCCGATTTCTTCTTCCGGTTTTGTTTAACTTCTTTTTAGATAAGATGGACAGAAATTTCAGTTCTAAGTTTCCGGACTGGACCTTCGCGCGATTCTATCATCAAATCAAATGTTTGTTCCAATCGGAACTGGAATTTCCAGAGATTGCAGAATTACAGAAGAGATTCTGATATTTCTCCAAAATGCCTTTATAGCGGAAGGAGGAGAATTGCATATTCTTTGCCCGGGGATTCGATATAATATAAAATAAATAGAAATTGGCTAACGCAAATTCCCTCAGTGGATTGCTGGTGGTATTCAAGATGGGCGAGGTGAACTTGACTTCGGGGAACGGGAGTGTAATACTTTGAAAGAGGAAGAGACTGACTTGCGCAAGAAAAAGAAAGAATATCGTAGGAAAAGAGAAATGCTACGAATCTGATTTCTAAAAATGAAATCCTACGCTCTTCTCTTGAAACCTAGGGGAAGGAATGCCCCATCCCCCCATTACTTTCACCAGAGCATTATTTGAAGACCTTTGCCCTAATGACGCAAGAATAGAAGCCCACGCTCGATTCTCGCCAAAAAGTGCTCACTTTAATAAAAGAAAATAGAGTTATTCTCTATTCCTAGTTAGAACTTTTAGCCAAGACCGCTATAAAAGAGGCTATTTAGACTCCGGCGGATTCTCGGGATGCCTAAGAGCCTATTCTTGCAAAAGCAAAGCCCTTCTTCGTCGAAAGAGACCATCCCCTCACAGGGGATTCCTTGCCATTTAGCTTAGGTGCGGGATTCGCAGAAAGTCAAAAAGGAAAGGGCAAGCAGGAAAGTCAGAACAACCTATGAGTGCACAACCCTCCCTACCAGCTTCAAGAGCGGACAAGGCGACAACAGCAGCGACTTGTGCAGCGGTAAGAGCGGACATCCCTCAAAGACTAGCACCGGTTACTGTAACAGAACTAGTTGGCTCTGGCCGGCTTAGCGAAATTTTATCCTGGACTGCTTCCCAAACTTCTTTTCTGGGTCTTCTTTGGATAGCAGTTCTGCTGAAACTCCTTACTCCACCACTTCCCAGCTAAAACCAGCTTTCTTATCATCTACGACTCTAACCGGCTAGTCAACCCGACTCCTTATCACACTTTCTTTGCCGGCTTGGCTTCATTCAACCGGCCGACTTCCCTAAAAGTGAGTTGCTCCTATTCCCTCGGCTGTTCATTGCTTCCCCCGGCCCTCAAAGGCAAAGGATTGGACTAACGAGTGCTCTTCCCTCATGTCGAGTTGCTTGGACTGACTGACTGATCCAGAGAGCTCAGACTGAGACTGACGGTTAGGTGCCGGTATGAGTGAATACCAGTTGACCGTCGAAGGGAGGAATTCATACCCGCCTTTCCGATAGGTGAAGAGTCTTATACTTCACCACTTTCAACATTACAGAATTAAAGTAACGTAAGGAGCGGGTATAGTAGGGCACTGCTACCGTGGATAGGTTATGAAACCTTAACTTACAGGAACTTCCCCTCTCTTGCCCAAAGAAGGAAGAGCTGGAAGGGAACTCTTCAACTCTTAGACGCGCTTCTCTCCTTTTGAAACTGCCTTTGCCGCTTATGCCTTCTTATCCCCCTCACCCGGGGGGAACTCAGTCTAGTCCAATCGAAGATCTTCACTTCCCCTAAGTCAAGGGGAATCGCATCCCAAACTCCAAAGAGCCGCAAATCAGTCTGTGGCTCGATATGATACCACTTCAAATAGAAGAAAGAGCGGCAACTACAACAGCTGATATTTAGGTTGATGGACAGGCTTTCCCCTAGCTACAGCTATCGGAACTACTGGCTTTAAGATGCCCTTGCCCATTAGCTACGTTCGTGAACCCCACCCCAGGAAGCTTCTTTGGCCACTAGCTTCATGAGACGAAAGAGAAGAAACTGCTCCAATCTTCTTTCTATCAGCTATGAGTTGAAGCCGCTAGACTAGATCCTGATTCCTGGGGCTAAGGATGTTCTATTTGTTTTCCTAGTTCTAGTTAGAAAGAGGGGTGATAATCTAAGACTATTCAATTAGATAGAAATAGGACTGCTTCTTTTGTTTGCCCAACCTGGTGCAATAAGAGAAGGAAGCTAAGGTCCTTTGTAGCTGTTCTCTTGGGCCTTTCGTGGTGAAGCCAGCTTTGTTGTGGTGGTTCCTTCCGGTATGGTTGGTTGTTTAAGATAATGTCCTCCCTTTTTGAAGAGGAAGAAGAGAAAGGAAGAAGTGGGCTTTCGTCCTACCTCCAGGCGCATAAGAGCGAGTTGGCCTTTCTTAAGGTATAGACTATCTATCCTCCGCTAGGTTCCTCGCCCCTTGGTGCTATGAGTCTTGTCTTCGTCCTTGCCTAACCTAAGGAAAATGTGTTCTCTTCCCTTTGAAGCATAGCATTGACTTCGATGTAGGTAAGGATGCGCGTACTTCGCTAACGTTGTAGTGTTTGAGCTAGCGCTAAGGGGTCTTCGATTGAGCTACCGTAGTTGAGTAGGTTAGGCAGAGAGTTTCTAATCCTAATGCCTCTTATTCCACTTCCAGAGACAATGACAAACGGGAAGAAGTATCCCCTCTAACAGAGGACATCCCCTTTAAACAAACCCCAGAGGTGTGGGACGTCGAGGTGAAAGCGTAAGCGAAAGGGAATGAGGCATTTTGTCCGAGTGCTTAGCTGCTAGAAGGCACAGCTCACAAGCCTTGTGATAAGGCAAAGGCCTTTCAACTCATTCGAAGGACAGGAGTAGACCCTGCTTCTACCTCTATCACAGATAGATAATATGAGCAGAAAATCTCCTAAATAATTTGATTGAACTTTCCACTATTTTCTCTTTAATGAGGAGCACTGGCTTGGAATATCTATTAGATCAACCCCTTATTTTGATGCATTCATTGATCACAGAAGAAGTGGTATCTATAATCTATATATGAATCTAGGAATTCTGTCTTTCTTCATTAGAGAAAAATGACTGCAATTTCCCCTTCATCCCTCTCTATCTCCGGCCCTTGCCATTAGTTAGCTTGCACTTCCCTTGCTTTCCCGCCTTCCTTGCCTTAGGGAAAGCAGTAAGTAGAGCATGAAGCTGTGGTAAGAATATCTGTCTTGGTAACCCTCGATTCTCTCTTGCAATTCGCGATGAGGTGAGAAGGAGGAGTGAGTCCCAAGCCGGGGCAGAAAGCCTATAAGTGGTTCGTCCCTTGAGTCAGTCAGACTTGCTTGACCGAAGGAGATAGAAGGCGAATCAATCAGGATTATTGTTCTTTCTTCAGTTTAGCCTAAATTAGAGTATTGGTTAAGCGTGCAGATAAGAAGCTTTTTGAGCCAATCGACCAAACCCTTTATTTTATTCCCGACTGTACTTTTACAGTCTCGCTCTGGGTTATTGACCGGTGCACAAGTTAGTATTTTTTTAAAAGAAAGATAAAGATCGCCGTCGTTCCCTATTCATAAGTCCGTCTACCCACCCTTGACGCGTACCCCATCTTTCAATCGGAACCATCATAATATACCGGACAGCGATCCTCCCTTCTACCCAAAAGAGGATCTGCTCTCTTGTCGCTGGTAATACAATCTCATCTATGTTAGAGTCTTGGCTGCTTGCCAGGAAACTGCCTTGAGTGGACCCCTTTTACTCAGGCAATTTGTTCAAACTCTATCAGGATCTGCCTTCACATGGTACAGCAAGTTAGTTCCGGCCTCTATGGAGCAAATGAGGGATGCATTTATCACACGGTTCTACAGCACCAAAAGAAAGAAGTTTGGGAATCCCGGAGTTGACTCAAACTGAAGAGCAGATGCATGAAAAAGCAGCCGATTTCATCAACCGCTGGAGGAATCTAAGTTTACATCGTCCTCAGCGAGTGATGTGAAATTGAATGCGGATAATGTACATATCTCTTTCGGCTCCTACGCTCATAGGGAGATGGGGAAAGGTGAGATAAGAGGTCAGGATTCTAAACCTTTCTTCTTTGTAATCAATCCAATATGATGACTAAGGAATACAGCCATATTGCCATAGCTTTGGCCTCAGGCCGTATCTTAGCTCTCGCCCCTTTTGTCCTTTCTCACCTTTACAGAAGCATCCATGATCTTGTGACCAAAAACCTTTCCTGACCTTCTGGTCCTCTCTGGATCTTAGAGTTTTGGTTTTATGAGTATTTCTAAGATTTCGGTCCCGCTCTACTTTCCCTTAGCAAACCTTCTTGCTACGGTGACCGCTGGGTCACTGTCAGCTCGAAAAAATCTTTCCAATCTTGGCTCTCTTTCTTCTATTCCCTCTCCTTGGACAGACCTCTGGACTTGCTTTGTCCCTTCAAGGACAGGCGTAAAGCCTTCCTCACTGGTACAGAGATTTTTAAGTGCCTTCTACCAACCCTTTTCTTTTAAAGAAGCCGCCGCGGCCAGGATTAAGGCGGTACTCTCCAATTACAAGAGATCTTCCCTACGGTGGGGTGATCGAAAAAACAAATCCCAAGTACAGTTCTGAACTTTATTCGGCCAATATGCTCGCAAGGCAGTTGGTCTCTCTCCTCGGCTGTTACCGACTTATACCTAGACTGTCCCTCTCTACCCTTTCACTAGAGGGGGTCTATCCCGAGCTATATGAAGTATAGCTACCTTCGTACTTTCGTTCGAGTCATTTCATCTCTGTTCTCCTATACCCGTATCGTCTAAGGAGAAGGGAGAAGTACCGCCAGTTTAGGAAGAGTAGGATTCCTTTTTAGGGTATTATCGAAAAGGGGAAATGAAAGTTGGGTATAAGGGTAGTATACTGTCCATCAATGAAGGCTACCTCTGTCTTTCCTTTCCCTTAATCTCGTACGAATTCTCTTATAAATAATAAATATAAAAAAAGTATAAAAAGAAAAAGATGCGTTAGGATAGGACTAGTGGGCCAAAGTAGAGCTTCAAGCATGGCTATCAATTTAACCTATATTTAGCGGTGGACCTCGAACGAGTCCCAGCGCCCCCGCTAATCCATTAAGGATATGTTCAGCTTTCTACCTCAGACCGTGCCCACCCACTAGCGCACAACGTTCCGTTGCTTGGTCGGTCAATTCAAGCTACAATCTCTCAAGCATATGTTTCGTTCGAATGGGCTCAACGCATTGCAGTCAATTCTTAGAATCGTATCCACTAGTCCCACCTTCCATTTACATAGAGAGGTTCGAAAGAGATCCATTATTACAATTGTAATTACCAGTTCCGAGCCCTCCGTGAACCTCCAACTTTTGATACCGCAAATCCCTCTTCTTTCCCAACGGGAAACCAGAAAGGGAGAACCTGGGGCTAGGTTAGGTCATAGGACGAAACAAACGTTCGTTCCATCCACATCAGAAAGCATGCTAACTGGTACATCTGCTTATGTGCGGCTCTGGACGACCGCTTCTCTTCCATTTTTGGTGGGGATTGTCTTCCAGACATAGATAGAGGAAGGGGCTCGACCCCCACCCAGCTCGAAGAAGTAGCTCTTTCTAGTTATCGTAGGAGAGACCGCAAAAAGTAGGGATTAGTTGGAACATCTCTAGCTGCCACGGCTTGAATTTGAGTGGATGCCCAAATTGAGGAGTCATTCCCGCAGCTAGGAGATGGCAAATGCGCCTGCCCGGTCTCATCTCGAAGACAGAGACCTGTTTTGGAAAGGATCCCCTACCTGCACCAGTTCCCTTACGAAACTTTCGTTATTGGGTTAGCCATACACTTTACATCTTTCTAGCGATTCACCTGATCCAGACACCCCACGGGGAGGAGATCCCATTTATGCTTCTCGGCTCGACCTTTTTAGTCCTCTTTACCTCTAACGAGCATAAAACATCAAGCTGGTTCCTAAAGAACATACATCTTTGCTCCTTCCCAAAGGGAGTTACGCAAAAGGTAGTTCGGTCAGCCTCGGGTCATAATAATATCTTTCTCTCCCTAGACCGGTAGCAGTCTATTCAACTACTATGGATTTTAGGTCAAAAGTTGTATGCCGTGCCGATACTTCATCGCCTGAAGAGGTTAAATTGAGCTCGGTTAGTTCCTACCCGATCGGTTCATCCGTGAAACAATTATAATGACTTTTCGGGCTAGTCTACCTTAAGGTTTTCTAACCTACCAACAGCGCTTACTGCAGACTCATACTTATGGTTCATCTTCTTCGGCATTCCCTTCCGAAAGCTCGCCCGGTTTTGGTGATTGACCAGCCTGATTCGGCTACCAAGCGATCTCCTTTCCGGCTAGCTCCTTTATTAGGTAAATACGTACCACAGCTCGGTAAGGCTCTCAAAAGGCTAGCGATGTGACCGATTCGATGACAGAGGTATGGCATGATTCATTGGAGTGGGAACCAAGGACACGGCCGGTACTGCAGTAGGCTTTCTTCGGATCTCTTTCTCGTAGTGATCCACAGTTCAGGAACTTCGGGTTGATTCTGAGCTGGATAGGTTAATGGGTCTACAAGTCTAGCATCCGCTATTTTTGGTTGGATTTGTGTCCTATGAGCCGGGGTGGTAGATGGAGAGTTTGTTCCTTGAGCAGCAGGTGCAGCCAGGGTCTTTCCGATGGCTACCTGCGAGGTCAATTGTGCTAGCATTCGGGCAATCTCCGCTAGTTGACGGCTAACTGCCTCGTTAGAAAGTTGCCGATTTGCCGGGGCTGTAGGGTTCAGCTGGTGGTTAGAGCCAGTGGACTCTTCATTGTCCCCATCATAGAGAGGGTTCCCGGTGCCTCGGTGACTGGCTGGCCATGATCTCTGGGTCTGATTCACCAAGGCGTTCTAGGTCCTCTACTAGTAGTTCGCGCCCACCTGCGGTTTTATGTCTTTACCGCGTAGCGGTGGCCATATAATGTTTAGGTTTCCTCGTTCGTATAAGGGCATGATGAGCATAACCCATTCTTCATTGAAGCAATCATCAAAAACCGTAGGAGGGGGCGGGACTGCTTCCAAAATCCTTCTTGTCCCACAGTTGGGTAAGGGGGAAGTAAACTACCCTAGAGTACTACCCGGCGACTTCTCTTGCCCGCTTTTGCTCCGATGAAGGCGTTGGAAGTGCTGTTGATTGTGCTCCTCGAAGAAAGAAGGTCAGTATCCGCAGTGGAGTAAGAATCCCCCGTGGGACAATGGTCTAGCTCCACGGACTAGTCGTTGAGTAGTCTTACAGAGCAGTTACTTAATGGTCCAGTTGTTTAGCCCTACTAGCGGGAACCAAGAATTCATCGCAGTTGTTGGCAGCGCACAGCATAAGTCTCTAGCCTGTTGTATATCCTACCGTCAGGGGCCTGGCCTTAGTGCGAAGACCTTCTCAACGCATCATCAGCCCTTGGCACAACGATCAGGTCAAGCAAAGCGCTCCAACCAAAAAGACGCAGCGCACACAAAACTCCTTGATGAAAAAGAAAAAGCAGGGAGTTTTCAAGCTCTTCACATTGTGAAACTGGAATCTTTGAATTGCTTGATGACATTCGATTTCGTTCCGTCGGCGATCCTCGTTATCATGTCTCCTTCTCTTTCTCTTCCTCTAGCTATAGGCTACAGCAATATATTCTAGATTGAAAGAATTACATAAATAGAGAGAAAATCCTTCGCGTATTAGGCGCTATGTATATTACTTTTTTTCTTGGGATGACTGATTGACTGTAATGGGAATGAGTAGCCCCTTATCCTAAACAAGCGAGCACAATAAATAGAGCTTACAGTTGTCGTCTATCTTCGCTCGATCACCGAACCGTCAATTATCATTGCCTTGTTTCAGTCAGAAAATTTGTAAGTCCATAGTAGTGGAATAGTCTCACCAGCCCGTAGAATAGTCCAGTAGTGGGTGAGTAGAGTCTGTGCTTTGGTGGGCACCGGGCATACAGAAAGAAGTAGCTCTGTCAACACAGCTCTAGGCACACGCAATCAGCTCAGGAAGAGCACAACTCTAACTAGCGAAGCGAGGCGATCAGCTCAATTCAATTGAAAGAGAAGGGGCATACAATTCTTCGATTTCATTTCTTGCCTCTTGCACTGCGTGATAACAAATTCCAATTTTTGATCGGATTCGATCAGAAAGGAAGGGCATTGTCTTGTCCCACCTAGAAAGAAACAAATAAAAAAAGAAAGAATTCGTTGCTTCAACCTCTTCTCTCGTGGTAGGTAGGAGAGACAGCAGACGGGGGATGGATCAGTAGAAGCCTAAGGCAGCCGGATCTCCTAGGGGTATGGTTCGCCGAATAGCAAAACTAAATCTTCCAAGCGGACATAGACCCGATTCATTCCTAAGCTTGCTTTCTTGCAGCAATATTCTCAGTCCGAGAGTTCTGGAGAGAAGAGAAAGCTTCAGGCCATTGCTGGTTCGTATGATCCAGCTTCCAGTACAAAGGTAACTAAGAAAGCCAAACTTGGACTTTATCTTATCTTTGGATTGGCTACGGTATTCTGCCTCTATCCGGAAAGCGTGCTCTTGGGTGCCTAAGTGAAAGCACCCTTCCCTGTCTTATAACGCAAGCTCTGAGACCCGAGTCGTGTTAGAATTTCTATCATTTCAAAAATCTTAGGCATATGAATATTTACCCTTACGATCGTCTCAAAGCTAGGTTGGTAGCTAAGGAATAGTTCCTGGGTTACTCTAAGCTAGTAAGGAGATACTTATAAAAGAAAGAAGCTAGCTATAGTTGAAAGCAATCGCGCGCAGAGCACTCAAGCAAGGGTGCTGTAGGGAAGGAGATAGAGCACAGCGCTCAGAAAGAGATCAAGCGCTAGCGTGACAGCTCTCGTTGATAGACAACACTGAGCTATGGAGGGATGTCGCTCGTCAACGTCCGTTGCCGATCCGGTCGTCCATCTCGGAGTCATCAACATCTCTGTTATCGGATATGAGTGGTCTTACCCCATAGAAAGCTTGATCTATCTGCCTCACCATTTTGTCGTATGCCTTTCGATCCGTCCAGTGAGAGACCAAAGCATTGCCATTGCACGGATACCCAATCCTACAACTTGCTCAGTTTTCTATGTCCAAACGTACGGACATAACTTTGATGTTGAAGTGAACCCATCGTATAGCCCAACTTGTGACTACTAGTATAGCTACCGAACATAGAAACCCAGGGAGATTCGCCCCGGTACTCGAGTTGAGTAGACTGCCGGTTGCTTTGCCTAAGCCAAGCTTCACATTAAACACAAGAATTGGGCGGATTCCATTAGATTCCCTTTTTCTGTTATAAGCAAAAAAAGATACCAAAGATATTCCGCTCAAGGAGGAAATGCTTTGTTTGATCTCTAGCTCTTTCCCACCAGCTCGTTCTTTACTAGGCATCTAGGCGAATCGGCCGGGTTAATTCAACGTAAAGAAAGCTCATTAGGTCAAAACAAAACTGGGGGAGTGCTTACTAATAGCGAAAGGTTAACATCTCTCCGCCCTTATTAGTAGTAGCGAAGATCAGGTAACTTCGTGCTGTAAAACGACAGGTTGGTAATGAAAGGCAATGTACTAAGAAAGCGCAACTCTATTATACCTTTATCTATAAAAAGCTGGAAGAAAGGCGAGAAAGAAAGGTTGCCTACTACTAATAAGGTCGGGTAAGAAAGAGAGGTGAGGTGACTAGTTTAGTAACTTTATTCAATCTAAAAGGTTGGCTAAGTGCCCTATCCGCCTTTAAGTGAAAGGGGGCATCCACCGAAGATGGCAGCGGGAGGTGTGCAAAGAGGCGACAGACAACTAGTCGAAAGGAAGGCTAGAAGCGGAAACCAGTAGGCTATATGACGTAGCAGGGACCAATCATACCCAGATCCGGCCCAAGCGGACACGGTGATTAGACGTTGAGCGGAGCTCTTCCTGCGGTCTCACAGTTTAGGCTCTTGCTCCCTTCACCTTACGGAATATGGCATGTGAGAGGAGTGCAAGATCCCCGGGCGAGGGTAGTCGAAATTCGGGACGTAGCTAAGCCTTACGAGGGATATATGTCCCCGCCGCTCTCTCCCGACTGAACTAGTTATGATGAAATCGATTCCTAAGAGCGGATTCTCTGCATCTAGGGTTCTGGCTTTAATCGGCGTAAGGACTGCTTTCGATGGCAATCCTTTCTGTGCCCCCATCTTGAAAGCGAAAGAAGGAAGTAAACAACCTGAAAGCTTAGTATGGTAAGATAGTTTTCCAACTCCTATTCGAAAATATCCTTTTTTCGTCCATCGGGACTTTCTTTCGAACTGGCTTTCTAGCTTCCTTGCGATACTAGTCTTCATCACTGGGCCTTCAAAAACCTATTCTATTAAGATAGCTTACCAATCAAAAAGGAGAGCATTCGTATCTAGACTTTCAAGACGAAAACTGCATAAAAGAAGTAGCTAGTTGAAGATCTATATATTTTATATAGATATCAAGAAAGCTTCAATTCAAGCTCGCCTTACTTTATCAGATAGGGGAAAGGAAAAAGATGTGTAGAAGACGAAACGAGCCCTGTTTGCTTGTCTATGTGGAATTCCTTTATTTCGAACCAGTTTCATTCAAAGCAATCCTTGCTTTCAACTCATTTAAAGCCTTGGCAGCATTCCTACCGTACTCCGGCTATTCTATCTGTCTGTGTATCGCGTAGAGCACGTACTATGAATCCTAGTCCCCTAGTGTAAGGGGCTTGTAGCTTTCAATGGGTTCCTTCTTGCAGTGAAGTAAGGAAGGATTTCTCTCGTCCTTGAGGTGTGGGACCATTGGCCTTGACTAACCCCCACAGGATTCGAATGATTTCCTTTGTTGAGTGAGGAGGGCTTGAAAGAATCTCTCTTCCGTCTAAGCCAGGGAAGTCTAGACTTGCTGCAAGTTGAGCCATAGCCTAGTTCTTCTTTCGTTTACCAACTACCAACCGTCCTTGCTAATGCTAATAAAATGCTTTCTAATGGGATGCCCTTCTAAAATGTAAAATGAGTTTGAAAGAAATGCCTTTCTACTGAGCTGCTTTTCATAGCTAAAGTAGCCAGGTCCTTTTAAAGACCGAACAAATAGGGCAAGATTGGACCGGCTATCAACTACTTTTCTTTTAGGCGGGATCCACTGGAATTGTAACTGCGAATGGAAGTGGGTCTGCTAGCTATGATGCTGCTGAAGGAGCCGGGACTAGATACAGGTCTCGATCTCACTCTATAAAGTCAAGGCGAGGATACTATCAAAACGCTTCTCAACCATAGCCATAGAAGCAATGGTTGGATCAAATAGTTTATATAGAGGTGGGGATTCCTACACGATCGAGATAAAGAGAATAGAGAACCACTCCATAAACAAGACAAGAGAGTATTCGATAGACAAGCCCCTTCCTTGTTCCTACAAGCAACGAGAAGAGATGGAGAGAGACGGGCTTCCGAGGAACGCAGTGGCTTGCTGGCTTCAGTTCATCTTTCTTCTTCTTTTGTTGTTAAGCGTCCATAGGTGAATTTTTAGCTTTATCTATTTTTCTAAAAAAGAAATATGCGCCCCTCCCCTCTTTTCTGTTGAGTTCATCTCGTAGAGGGAGGGCGTGTTAAAGCCATCGCATAGGGGGCTCCCTTATAAACTCTCACAAGGATTGATAATAAGCATCAATCCGGGGGATCAAAAGAAGAAATAATAAATAGATAGATTCTATCTGTATTCCCACCTCAAGCTCGGTCGTTGGCTGTCCTCCTCAATCGATTGGACTATGGCGAATCGCTTGTGTATAGGTCTTAGGTAAAGTTTAAGACGCTATTGCTCCCAACTGGTCTTGATCGCTTTGTCGGTCCAACAAAGAAGTCCACTCTAGTTCCTTCTCCTGTCCGGTCGGAAACTGGTATTCTGTTTATGGTGTAAGGGTCGGCAGCAAAGGAGCTGAAGTCGAAAGCGAGGTGGAGTGAGGTCGGCAACAGCTAATTGGCTTAGGCGATTCTTGTTGTGGGCGTAGGGTAGGACTCTCTTTCGAGTTTCAGGGGTGAATCCTCATATAAAGGACTCCCATCCCCGGGAAAGTCCCCAACTGGATCAATCTTTGTTGGCTGGCTTGCTTTGCTTGGTTGGTGGATAGGACGAATCCCTGCTATCAATAAGGCTTTGGGATGGATTATCCACTTCGCACACAATGCTAAAGAACATAACTTTGCTTATTTCGAGCGAATGTAAAAATCTCAGAATATGGGCTTCACCAATTGCTTGTGTTTGTTTAGTCACGCCGCGCCTAAGTCTACGGTAAGACTCTGGCTGCCACAACTCTCTCTTTCTTTGATAAGTTCACTTCAATAATTTCTCGTAAGGAATCAAAAGAACTGGAATACCAAAGGGAATCAAATACTACGAAGATGCAGCGGAATGTTGAGAATGGGAGCCAAGGAATAAAACTTGGATTGTCATTGTCTTATCGTCCTGTCGTCAGCTGCTACAACTAACTCAAGTAGAATAGGGGCTAAGCTAATTACTGAGAATAAGTCAGCAGAGAAAAAAACGTGGAATGGAATCGGTAGTGAAGCCAGGACGTCGAATGCTACTCTAGAGCCGATTCATAAAGAACCTCGAAATACACATCTGAATTCGGTTCAGTGACCACTTTCTCGACTCAGCATTTTCGGAGGGAAAGTTCCTTCCGGTCTGGGTGAGTTCACGAATCAGATGGAGAGCCACCCATCCTAGGTATGAGTCACGTGGACGCTGCAGAGCATCTGCTTAGGAAAGAGTCGGGATCTTCTAATGTACAAAGATCCCCTAAGGGACTTTCTTTAGATACTGCTCCTACGGATAGGATAGATAGTTAGCTCTTGCGTTTAGAGAAAGATTAGACTATACATGGGGTTCCCAAGTCTTTCTAGGGGAAGTTCATTAGACATCTATTCTCCCGAAGGCAAAAGGAAGGCTATGCACACGAAGCTAAAGTGGGTGACGGAATTCGCCAGCGATGATAGGGAAAATCCTTCTTCAACATATAGATTTCTATCAGTGCCATGTGCTGGCATGGGCCTGGTCCTTCACTAATGAATATGTCCAACCGGTATCAGATATGGCCTGATCTGGGAATCGGTGTCGTGTCAAGCAATCCATCCGGCTTTGGCGGCCTTTTCAAATCGAATCTCTTATTCCTCTTCAATCGGGTGACTTCACTACCTTACCTTGAGAGGGGTGTTCTAAGTTTCCAAATAAATGGGTTCATGAGCGAGGTTCTATTGAATCCGGTCTTAGTCGGCCTGGGCCTGCGAGCAGGATATTCTTTATTACATTACTGGATCGCCCCAAAACAGGGGAGATTCATTATATATAGAAGGCACCGGCCCATTGGGAAGCTCGGAGAAAGGTGTGCTTCGCTTCCTAACAGCACCAAGAGATTGTTTGCAAAGCGGGAAGGGCCTAGTGAACATGATGGATACTACAACTTAGTTGACCGAGGTTCAGGCATCTAGTCCATTCGCATTCGAGACATCTCGACTAGCATATTCGGAGTTTACAAGGAATCACCAGCTACCAACAAAGGCAGTTGAGCAAAGAAATGAATCAAGACAAAGCACCCAAATCTATGCCCATTTTACCCGGTTTCGTTCAAGTGTCGATTTCAGCTCCTCGGCTTCAGTTGAGGTTGGTTTACGATCGATCCCTCTGCATCGTAATCAACAAAATAGGCATACGAATCTGCGTAATCAAGGATCTGAATCCACTGAGGCATCCAAATCCCTATCCACTTCCTCAGAAACGGAATCTAGGGCCGAGGGGAATGTCTTCTAGTGAGGGGATTCAGCTTCAATCCTCCGGCAACCACCTATCCCAAGGTAGGTGGGAAATTCATCCCGGAAGGAACTAAATATTGAAATTGTTAGACTTCGGAGGATGTAGATTCGGCAAATGATGACTCTTCTTCAGGTGCAGATGAGGCTTATGGGGAAGCCCTTGCCCCCTCTTCCGCACTACCCCCAAGGTTAGGGAGTCGGGCGCCGCTTTGTTGCATCTTGGTGGTCATTTCTACGCTACGATCTTATTGAAGGGAAGTGATTTGAACTTCAAAAAAGAGAGCATTTCCTTCTACGACCTTGTCCCAGCTCCAAAAGACAATGGTTTAAACTAAGCACTTTCTCTTGCCTTATCGTTATAAGCGGTATTAACTTACTATAGATGGTTCACATTAAAGACATGAAAACTATCGCCGATAGAGGGCATCTTATCCTAGACGTGGGCCTTCAGATGGCTTTGGTCAGGTCCACCCGAACTTTCTTCCTTAACTTAAGAAGGAGGACTATGCCTATTGTCCCCTTTCGACAGTGTCTTTGAATAGCAATCGCGGTAGAAAGAAGTTGAAGAGTAGGAAGAGCCGTACGTAGCAGGTCAAGCCTCTTCTTCTTTTGATTTGAGGGGGGGCTCACTCAAGAATGGGACTAATGGGGTAGGGCGGCAAGCTCGGTAGGAAGTGTACCAGCGTCCGTACTGGAGCGGATCATTTCTTCAATGCAGCAGGCGCCAAGGCACAGATATTCTGACTCTCTCAATTACACGTCTTTTAGGGAGTTGAACGTCTTATTCTTATGAGTGGCCTATGTGAATATAAGCCAGGAGCAAGGATTCCGGAAAATCCAATTCGATATTGCAAGTGCAGTCGACGTTCCTGATATGAAAGTGAAAGTGGAGTGAAAGCCTGCCCTAAGCAGGATCCAAAGACGTTTAAGTCCAGTTCCGGTTATGGTTCGAGTGGAAAAGCAGAGAGGGACTACCCCTCCACGACCCGGCCCGTAGACCGAGACGTCCCCTCGGTGAATGTATTAGTAGAAGAGATTTGTTGATTCCCCGACATCTACGAATCAAAAAGCTTGACTACGGGGATCTCATTAATATTTGTAAGATGTGTGAAAAGGGATAACTTTCATATAGTTACGGCCCCGTGGGTCCTTCAAACAGACTACAGCTATGGGGCATAGGCGGCACTAATACTGGAGGGTTTTGGAGGTGTCTTGCTTGATCTTCTCAAAAGCTTGTTGGCATACCTTGTCCCATCCACCAGTATGATATGCTTCTTGCGCAACAGACGGAAAATGGGCTCACAGGTGGCTGTTATTCGTCCGGGTAGATTATTTAAGTAAAGTGATCGTGTATGCTGCGGCTTAAACTAAAAGGTAATGATGAACAGGCCTTCATTTCCGTTAGGTTTTTATGTTCTTGTTGGTTAGAAGAGAAGTCTTCTCTTACTCTTAGTCGCGGGTGAAACTTCTTACTGTTGGAGTTAGGTTTTGGGTGACGATGCAGTTGCATAACAACCTTAAGTGCTTAGGACAAGGCGCCTCTTTCTCTGCTTTTAAATACTGTAAATCCCCTTTCATTTAAGAGAATAAGAAGAGTAGCTGTACTCTACTCTTAGAGCCGACTATGACTTCTTCGTCTTCTCTTGATCCTTTATCTAATAAGGGTTTTAGAGGCTTTTCTATAGCTTTCTAAGCCCTTTCTCTTAGCCAGGAGAAATCCTAGTTTAGAGGTACTATAAGAATGTGGAAAGATGAGGAATTTCCTTAATAGGTTACCCGATCCCTAACTAAAAAAGTGGGGGTCGAAGAGAATAGATAAAAGATTTCGAGGAAGGGTCTTTGCCAGGAGGCCAGAGATTCTTGAATTTACATAGCATAAAGACGGACATTCTGCTTCAAGTTGCCATTGAATTGCTTTCCGTTCCCTTGCTGAGTCAAAGGATGAACAAGAGTTCGCGCTGACACTTCATGAAACAGAGACTGCTATAACTTACTCAGTCTCTGATACAGCTCCTGTTGTTGAAAAAGAGGTTTGAGTCCTTTTGTGACCTCGGTCACACGGGAGACCCCTCCTTAAATAGAGAGTACGAATACCCCAAGTAGTACAGATCTTTCCCCCAGAACCTCTTCCCTAAAGTCTGGTGCCGACGAGTCCCGCTGAGTAAGGACCATCTCTGAATGAATAAGAGGCCCAACCGCCATACCTTTTTTGATCTCCAATTTCATATGCTTCGTGCAAGCGATTTGGGACAAGAATGTTTGGTAAGCCAAGAGTCTTTTAGAATAGGAAGAGAGGGGTGGTACTGATCTGTCTTTCCTTCCCCTTGAGTGGGGGCTTTTACAATAACTAGGCTTTTCACACCCCATCGGGTACTTTAGATGATCCAATTTCCGCTGCGGACGATGATATATAATCAAACTTCTGTCGTTGACTTAGAACTCCTTTCGTTTCATTTTCCACTGTTGGAGAGTACGCTATCCCGGAACCGGAGACTTTAGGCGAGAAAATTTATATCACGTCATCGGTTTCCCTTGCTGGACCATATGTTACCACTTAAGATGCTTGAGTAGTTGATGTAGCCGAATCACCTACCCCCCAACTAATCGTCTAAAGGATCTGCCCTCGCTGGATCTTTTTCCATAACTTTGGTTGCTGAGTCGCTTTCTGCCATAGATGATCCAATTTCTCCGGAGCGGATGATGTCCAACTGATCTACGACCACCCTCCCATTTTTGACTTTGAGGTTGAGGGCTGCCAGAGTATCCGTCTCTTATCTTAATAAAGTCAAATCATCCGCAGTCAGTGGCGGATGTTAACGTGAAACTGAAATAGTCGGGGCCTACCCAGACCTACATCTAAAAATATGGATAAGAGTATGTATCTAGCCTAGAGGATCAATTAGGGGTAATCCCTAGCCTGTAGAATAAGACCACTCGCCTTTAACTAGCGAAGCTGATCTTTCGGTATCTTACCTTAAGGGTACCTTGCCTCATGGTTGATTGTTCACTCCCGCACATGATGTCTCTCTTAGTGCTTAGGCAGATCATATTTCGCAGGTTGCCCGGATCCCCGAAAGTGGGCGCTCCACCACTGTTTTTGCAATTTTTAGGGACCCCATTCCCGGAAAGCCAATAAAAAGCCTACGGGTTTCCCAGAGAAAGAAAAGAGACTCCCTAAGGGCTGAAGGACCCGCTATAGATCTAGCAGAGTGGAAAACTAGAAGATGAATATTTCGCAGGTCTTTTTGGAGGCCTTGGCCTCTCCTCTCAATAAATAGGCTTTTTTCCTTTCGCTTCATCATAAGCTGTCACTGAAGAGAACTGAGACTACCCAGAATCGGGCGGGCTAGAAGGACTAATGGCCGTCTACTTGGACCTATAGGTTTATGGACTAGTTAATTATTTATTGTCATAAAGAAGTAACCTTTCCTTAAGTGTCCGTTCACCTCAGGCAATGAATACCGATTCCCTTTCTTGTACGACAGGGTTTGTGTGAACAGCTTAAGAGGTAAAAGGAAATTCCCTATCTATAATAGGGGCTCTTCCCCTATCTATACTTTCTTTTTCAATACACCTATATGCTGTAAAAAGTATACAAGGCGAGGGTGGTCGTAGATCACCAGCCGAGAGAGTTTCTTTTCACCGGTTGTAGATAAGCTCCATCTCCAGTAGTTGTGGTTTATTCTTTCTTGATAGGCCCATTGCCTTGCCAGTGCCTCTTATTTCCCTTCTCAAGAGTGGCATTTCCGTGCCCCTACCCCTAATTCCCGCCTAGTGTCCGTAAAAGCCTTCTCCCGAGAGTTCCCAGATAATAGACTTTTAAAGTATAAGGAAAGCAGGCTGGAATATTCTTTTCGACGGTGCATCAAATCAGAAGGTCGGAATAGGGGAAGTTCTGGTCTCACCCCTGGTGCTCACATCCCCATTGCAGTGAAGCTGAAGTTCGACTGTTCGAATAACGTTGCTGTGTTACCAGACTGAAAGTAGCAGTTTATATAGGTATTGAAGAGCTGGATGTGTTTGGAGATTCTTCACTGGTCATAAGCATCGGTAAGTGGGAGATGCGTCAATTTCCCTACCGATGTTACGACATCAGCCCGGGGCTACCATTTAATAAGAGCTCTGTTTGAGATTCGGTACCTATAGAGGGAGCGAATCGTGAACAGTAATACAGGATTTTTCACTTCCCCCCTTTTGCCATCATAAGCTGGGTTATTTAACATCCTTTTTTAATCTGAAACATATATCCGGGAACATCCTGAACTGGATATGCTGGTAGGGATCATTTCTATAACCATACCTAAAGAATCGTCAACACACGAAAGGCGAAAGTCACCGTCTTACGAGGGCTCATTACCAGCTCAGTCTCACCTCCCCTCTCCCTAAGTAGGCCTGAGGAAATCCTTGAATGCCGCTTCTTTGCGCCTGGAAAATCCCTTTCTTCTGCTGTTGCTTGTGAAAAGAGAAAGTAAGATTGGGCTTGTGAAAGGATTGCTGTCATCAAGAATTTCTCCCTCTTCTGGTTATCTGAAGATAAACTTCTTCTATAACAGCCTCAGCTGGGACATTTTCTTCCACAGCGGCCTCTGTTGCTATATTGTCCTGATGAGCAATGCTGGTGTCAAGAGGACTCTTAGGCGTCTCCGGTTCATAAGCAATAAGCAGGATTTGAAAAAGGAATTGATGGCGCGTTTTCTGGCTCAGCTGCAGCCTCATTATCAGAAGGTTCGTAATCTACTGCCTCTTCTTCTAATTGCTGGCTTCTCGTTCCTTCAAATTCTGCGGCAGTTGTTTTAGGGTGGTTCGCAAACTTGGCAAACTACTTCTTCTGACAAGCCATCTACCAAGTCCTGTGCAGAAATTCATGGGCTGCCTCATAAAAGGGGAGTTCTTTGAACAGTTCTGAGCGGATAACTTCGATGGCTATATCATTGATAAGCTCATCGACAGCATAGTCTATCCTATACTCGAGGTCGGCATCATCAAAAGGAATGTAATCCGCGGAAGTGACCTCTACTCTACCTGTTCTTCATTCACAAGCATGAGGATTCGAAGAATAGCGTGTTAATGTTCGCTACTCTGGGACACCGTCCTACATGGACATCGTAGGTGGTAGACCTTTAGCATGTTCGGTCTTTGGTTAAAGTCCTTAACATGTTTGGAGCTGTTTTCCTCCATACTTCAAAAGGTAAAAAGGAAAAGTTATCCAAGTTACAGATTTTCAAATTCGACTTTACATTCTATATGCGAAGGAATCTGTTTCGCTTGAAGAAAGGGTTTATTAAATCTTTAAGCTTAGTGAGGGTCCGTAGCGCCCGAACGATAGGGGATATGGTATAGAATCTGAAACTGATATCCAAAAGAATCGTCAACAGTAAGATAAAAGAGAAGTCCCGAGAAGTACTTCACTTAGCCTTTCTCTAGTAGTTCTTCCCCTCCCTCCTCACTACGCTTCGCTTGACTTGAGTTGGGAAGAGTCATATTCATATTCCTATTAAAAAACCCCCCGTAATGCCCTTACTGAACGGAAGGTACCCTACTCGCTTGCTAATGGACTATAGCCGGAACGAAGGCACGGATTATAAAAAAAGAATTTCCTATTCTCCTAGTCTCGCAGTTGTCAGCTCCTTAGCTTTGGTTTTAGCCCCTTTCCCCTTTGTTGAATAATAAGGTAAGCTTGTTTGTGTTCGGGCTTTCGAGTTGGATATCACCATATACTAGTGCTAGTGCGGGTAAAAGCCTCTATGGGAGAGGAAGGGATCATTGAGGGCATTCCTGGTCTTACAGTGCATTCATGCAGCAAGATTCAGATTGAATGGACATAGAGGGAACGGAGTCTAGTTCAGTTTTCAGGGTGAAAGCCTCGAAAAAGGCTTAGCCATTTCCTAGCAACACAAGGCAGGCTAGAAAGGCGAGAGGGTGGTCGTAGATCAGCTCGAAACCAAGTCATTCTTTCTAGAAGACTTGCTGGCATGCGAGACGAGACTGGAACCAAGGCCAAGGGCAGGAACTCCACCAACAGGACCAACAGGAACCCTATCATCAACCAGGAGCTTCAACTGAAAGCCGAAGAGCTATAATAAGAATCCAACTAGAAAGCGGTTCTTGCTCTGGTTTCAGGGAATCCCTCAAAAGCCCAGGTCAAGACTAGACTAGGAGTAGGTGTGTAGGCAGCCAATCCAATAGTGCTTCTTACGGAGAAGTGTTTCAAGTCATTCGATTAGGGACACTAGCTACCCTTTTCTGGATTTTTTCGGGAGGCAAGAGAGTCCGTCTATACCACAGCTTGAGACGAGACCCGGAAGGTAGCGAGCGTAGTTTACGGAGCGGGAGTCATAGTTCCAATAGCGAAGGAATTAGTTCTATTGGCGGCCGCGAAGGATACGGAGCGTTTAGGCTAATGGTACTACTAGTCAACTCCACTCGCGGATTATTTATGCGCTGACTGAACTTGCTTCGTAGACAAGGCTCGTTCCGTAGCACGCTTCGGGCGAAGCCGGGGCCCGATTCCCTTGAACCCACCTCTCCGCTCAAAATGTAGAACCTACTGATTGACGCTCTGGGAAAGGTGACAACTATCCCTCCTAACCCCGAAATTAGACCAGATGAAGACGTGAGCGAAGGCAAGCTTTAGACTATGCTTCGTTGTACCGCATAAATCATTTTTCTAAAGGAAGAATGTGCTCCCGCTGCAAGAAGAGTTGCAAAAGAAATTGGCCTACTTCTAGTTCTAGAATCGGAATCTATTAGAGAAGATCTATTTATTGGATTGGACCAGGCATCGTGACTCAACTAGATTCACAAGACAAGAATTCTAAAGGAAATGTCGTGTTTAGCTCTCAGAAATGGCGGGAAAGAATTATCCCGACTTTCTTTCATAATCGGAATCAGAGACCAGTACAAGCAAAATTTCCCCACATCAATTAGCTTAGCGTTAACGCGTAAAGGGACATACTAGAACTCCCTCCCTAAATCCAGCTCCAGGAACCTAAGCAATGGGACTGGAAATCCTAACATAATAGGACTAAGATCAGTAGGATGAGCTCACCCCAGGCAATCTACTTAAACATTTAATTAGAACCCGGAAAAGTCCGATCTCTAGTTAGCAAGAAAACCGCTTCCGGAATGATTTTAGAGGTTCACATCCTGAAATCGCAGACTGAAATTATTTAGGAAAAAAAGAACTCGGCAATCTCTGCCACTCCCTCTAAAAACCTTTGGTGCTATCGTTGTCGTATTAGAAGTAGAAGATCCACAGTCTGCCTGAAGTATTGGCCTATTCTGGTCTTTGCTCCTGATATTCCGAAATTGAGGATCAAGCTTTCGTGTGTCACTTTTTTAGGGTTTCTCTTTATTGTCTGTAGCAGCGCGGTTGGATTCTGCTCGTTCGTGGGGGTCTCCCTTTATGGATGGAGGGTATAGCCCTAATCCTTGGTCCGGTTTTGCTGTTGAGGGTAACGAAAAGCTAAGCTCTAGGTTGGTTGGTGGGCGATCGGAATTTCACGAAAGCTGCTCGTAGAACCGACAAAGCAGCATCAAACGTGGGTGGAAAAGCATAGCCAAGCACCTGAGCGGATGAAGTTCTGTTCCTGAAAAAAGAACCAAACGATAAAGGAAAAAGGTCCGCTAGTATCCTCCCTTACTTTATTTATTTAAAAAGAAAGAGCGCTAGCCGGAACTGGCCTATAAACTTAGGGTGGGTGTCCAAGAAAGATTCCTTAGCTAAGAAGGATTCATTCACCGCAGCTTCTCTTACTAGCAGATGAAACTAGCAACATCACATCATATAGAATACCGATTGACAGGCATTCAAGTCTATCTTATAGTTTATGTTGATGATCTCATTGTTTCCGCGAGCGCATCCTTCATTTCCAAGCTTTATTTCTATCGTAATTTTTCCATCTGGGCGCCTATTCATTCTTTTTTTTTGGAGTGTATAAAGCCACGGAGCGATTCAGGCATCTATCTTATTGTATTGACGCAATTGGAAGATCAGGATTTCTCCCAGCCGCTCAAGCGGGATCAGATCGGGCTTTAGCGAGAACAGCTGTAATTGAATCGGGAACGGAAAGACTTCACTTCAACTCAATAAATGACGTCTACTTCGTAAGTGCTAAGGCAAAATAGTTCACCGAAAGGAAAGGTGATAGGGGAGCCTAGCCATTTCACTCTACCTGAGTAATAAAGTGGAAACCCCCCTCACGATCGATTAAAAGGAAAGTAGCCCAGAGATATTTGTTCAAATCCAATTCGTGAAGACAGAGTCAATTCAACAAATCTAAGGAAGCAAGTCCTGGGCCTCACTATCTATCAATCAAGAAGGTAAAGGAGAGAAGGTTTGATTGAAAGTAGTACGTCTGCAGGGATCTGTCGTTAACGATTTGACCGGGACACATCCAATTGAAAGTCTAATCCCAACCTCTTTGGAAGGAGCTCCTAAAATAGACTTCAGAGCGGGGAATCTTCCTACAAGTGAGCACCAAGTCAAATGTATTCAAAAAGGGCTATACCTCTGCCTAGACAAAGAGGACTTTAAGCCTCGTAGGAGACATTGGATGTAACCAGCCTTCAAAGGCGGAGGAGTCAAAAGCGACTTTCGATTCAAATTAGAGAAATGCTGAGCTTTATCCGCTTCAATTCAATAAGGTATTATTCTAGCCTTCTAAATAGTCAGAGTGGGAACTCTTAACCATCATTCCTTAACTCTAAAGGGCGTGAATGTGTAGATCAAGGAAGAAGGGTGGGATAGCGCCCGATTGAGCTACAGCCAGTCAAGCAAGCTAGCAAAGCGAGCGCAGAAGCTGCCCCCGGATCCACACAGGGAACTTCAAAGGAGGTTATCTTTAACCTACTGCTCTTAAATGAAAAATCCAAATTTGAAATCTTTATTGGACCGTGATAGCCAGCTAAAACTTCACGGGGTTGAAGCATCTTCTTGGAATCACTAAGGAGGTAGGAAAGGATCCAGGGTTGCCTGAGGCCCTGAGAGCCAGGATGCTAGCTCTTGAAGATGAAGTAAACATGGTCATAGGCCAATATCTCGATGCTGTTGAAGGTATGAATGAACACTTTAGCCTAGTTGGGGGTGGGCGGGAGCTTAGTAGTTGCTTAGTCGTTCAAAAGTCTGTCGTAAGCCCGACACTATTCTATTTACTCTCTCTAATGAGGGGCTGCTTTCTTTATTTTGCGTTAGGGTTTCCTGTCATCCCTTACCTATGGTTCAGGAAAGGGAATGGGAAGAGATTCCGAACCCCAACAGAAGAGCATGGAAAGGGATTGAAGGGAATGATTGCAACGAGACACACCAAGACCACTACTTAGAGGTGGAAAATGGGGCGGTCGGAGGATGACAGAGCAATCACGCGTTGATCCCTTCTGACATCTATTGGAGATCCTTTCATAGTGTGATTCGTCGTTTCCAATGTGGTTAATAGCTATTCGTTTAGGTAAGTTCCCCTCTTCCTATATGGATCGAACTCATCCTTGGCTGCTATGACAGATATCGGCCTTGCGTTGCGAAAGGAAGGTTCTGTTTTGAGTTGGAGCACCTTCTTAATTCAACTGTCCTTTCAAGCAAGAGTTGTCTTAGATCCATGAAGGAGAAGGAAGAGGGCACAGGAGATTCGATTCAGTCAGCCTTGGTTCTTGACTTTGCCATTTCAAAAAGCACTATTCAAGTAAAGTGCAAGATCCATGACCCGACCACTTAGCCTCTGTAGGGGGAAGATCATACCGGAATGAGATTCTGCCTTTAAAGAAGGACTTTCAGGTAAGCATGCATAGCTTGATCGGAAAGAGAATAAAAGGAAAAGGTCCAATTATAGTATAAGTCTCCCTATATCCATCTGTCTTGCTTTGCTTCACTGGAGCTTATGCGGCGATACGAAGAATAGAGAGAATCCGTCTGTCTTTATAGTGCAGATGGACTTACTTTACTACCGTCAAAGCTTCCGGTTCTATTCCTTTTTGTTTGAAAGTAAAGGCTTGTTATCGAGGAATAAATAAGCTCTTTTACT
>Ga0081455_10001665_pt1 | contig 26930 bp, 27 predicted proteins | sample TabmetS3T2R1_FD_70207 | JGI IMG/M metagenome (GOLD analysis project Ga0081455, IMG submission 70207) | Tabebuia heterophylla rhizosphere microbial communities from the University of Puerto Rico - S3T2R1 | ecosystem: Host-associated > Plants > Roots > Rhizosphere ...
AACTAATAATGTTCCCGCAGTGGACTGTACAACCTCAGAGTTTGATGCCTCAAAATGGCAAAGCGTGAATAGACAATTAGAATAACATGTTTTAACTAGAAGTTATCTCATTACTTCCTTTACCTTATTTAAGAGATAAGGACGAAGGAGCGTCGTTGATGTCAATAAAGGATCACAGTAATGCAAGATATTGAAAAATATCGTCAGGAACCATTAGGTTATATTAAAATTCAGGATTGGAGTTTTCGAAGGTGAATTATTGCTGTTAATAGAATCGTTTTGTGCGTTTGTCATCATTGTAGATAGATGCAGTGGAGGAACACATCATGTCTATTCCATCTTCTGTAAGTAATAATATGATTCAATACCCGCAGGAACAATGTCATCAGATGATTTCCCTGCACTGTCTATAGTCATAAGTCTGCCACAGGTTATAATTTAGCACTATCAAGTAATTGCGAATGATAGGTTAATATAGTCATAATTGTGTCAACGTCCCTGTCTTATGTCCCTCAATCCGACGGTGAGAGTTAAGTCCGCAATGACCAGAAAAATGATAACCTTAGATAAAGGCCTCTCCGTTAAATCTGCTATCAAGCTTATGGTAAAAAAGAATATTGGATCTGTTGTCGTAACTGCTGATTCGAGCAGTGATCCAGTTGGGATTTTAACTGAGAGAGATATACTAAAGTCTATAGCCTATAAACGCATAAGACCTGAGATTACCAAAATTGAAGAAGTAATGAGTACGCCTATTTTGTCTGTAGAAACAGATACTACATTAGGAGATGCAGCACAGTTGATGATAAAGAAAAATATTCGAAGGCTCTTGGTGAAAGAAGGCAACAAATATGTGGGGATAATAACCCAACGTGATTTACAGAAGCTTATGGCGGACACGATAAGAGCTCTTATCATGTGATAATTGGCTTATTTTCGTTAGGATCCGTGAGCAAGTGATCCTGGTAGAGGTCCAGACCTGGTATCACGGATCACTGATTGTGCTCGGTATAGTAGAGCAGACCAAGAATTCCTTAAATTAAAGGTAGTCGGTAAAGATATCCGTAATTTTGGAGTTATACAGGACGAGGAGTGGCTTCTTCAACGTTACCATACCTGAGGATGCAACCTTAGCTATTGAAGGGGTCAAACCAGGTATGTATGGACCGGCACTGACTGAAGGATACTTTCTTTTCTTAAAGCCCCTTTCACTACGTCCTCATTCAATCGAGTACGAATTTGAAGAATCTTTGAAAGGCGGATCAGTTCCAGGTCCAGTTCAAGATTTTGCCAACTTACCTAAGTTCTTAAGGTCTGCATCATACAATCTAACTGCGATATCGCCAAATCAGTCTAGCACTTCAGAAAATTAGTCATGTAATAAGTATCGTCAATACGTCTATTGGCCTGTGCATTTCGAGAATAGTTGGAATCCCTTACCAATCTTCTGAAGGAAAGGTCCTGCAGTTATTTCTATATACATGAAGGATATCCTGCAGCATATATTTTTCTCGTTACCTGATGCGATATATCGCAAGCTATATCACGAGGAAGGGGATTGATACTCTAATAGTAACGTTCTTCAAATACTCCAATCTAATATTAGGTAAAACATATCTGATATTTCTTCTAAGGAGTTATTAGGGGCATGCATGCGCATTATCTTATGAACCCAAATGAGAGCGATAATAGCAGTGGCGGTTATGTCTATATTGGTATCAATTCTTGCAGTCAGCACACTTGCCGTAACAGGCAACATAGATGCAAGAACAACAGGAAGAAGTGACAGTGTAGCGGCTGGAAACTTTGGTGGTGAAAGTGCAGGATTTGGAATGTTAACCACTGTGTGTGGTTCAGATGCAGCACATGCATGCCAAACGATATAGCATCATATAAGGTGAAGAACAAACTTCACGATTCTTTTTTTAGTGCCAGAACATTAGGTTAAGTCTGAAAGCGTCAAAAAAAGAGGTTCGGTCGGTACTAAGGCTAAAACTTATCACTTAAGTTGTCAGCAGCCGTTTGCTGACCATGGTCGTTATTCAGATTGCCATCACCTGTGTCAGGGTCGATGTTGTCCACCCTGTCTCTATGCTTCTTAAAATTATCTCTTGCATTGTCGTCTGTTGGATTATCGTCGTTGACTGCGTATGCTGCTGAAATTGTACCTGTTGTTGCCACCGCCATCGTAGCCACAACACGTAGTCCCACAAGTATGGTCTTTTTCATTGTAATCTCGTGATAAGGAGAAGTAATTTATGCCTAATCATCATTGTTTGTATTGCGAGCACTAATGCCAGAACATCAGAGTGAGTCTGAAACTATCAAATAAGTCGTCAAGTGAAGTAGTAACCTTGTCTAGGACTCCTTCGCCATTCTCTATTGCCGTGCGCAATGCAGCGATAAGTTTGCCGTATCTTGTCTTATCAGTGGCTACAACTAAAGCCAAAGAGAAGACTAATAATCTTGACCCGTTGTTATCAAGAGAGGGATTTGAATAACGAGGAAATACGTGCCATATTGGATCGTTACTGGGAAGCCACAATTGCTCTTGATCTAGAGAAAGTACATGAGTTTTATCATGATGATATTGTGGTTGAATTTCCACAGTCCGGCGAACGAATCCGCGGTAAACAAAACATATACGAACTCCGATCGCATTATCCTTCTAAGTCTAGTTATAAGATCCTGCGAGTTCGTGGAGATGGAAATCTATGGACTACTGAAGTGATTGTTACCTATGACAATGATAAAGGACACCCAGTATATGGGGTAGCCATCATGAAGTTCCAGAATGATAAAGTCGCACATGAAACACTCTATTTTGCATATCCATTCGAACCACCTGAGTGGCGATCTCAGTGGGTAGAGATAATCAAGGAGCCACTGAAGTGACGAAAAGTATACAGAAAACGCTAATGCCAGAATTGTAGCGATAGTCTAAAACTATCAAACTAATCTACAACAGAATTTTGATTCAGACAATGATGGAATAGGATGTGAAACTAATGAGGTTTCAGTAGCAACGAGAATGCTTTGTTACATCAAAAATTTAATAAGCTGGGAGACAGGGTAATTCAGAATATAACTTATATATCCATTGTTTCATTGAAAAGCAATGTTATGTCAAAGAATCATACTGGTGACTTTAATGTAGATACTATAGCATCTGGAATAGACAATGACGGTAAAAGGCATTTTGTGTTTAGTATGTGAAACTAAGGAAAAACTGAGTGTCAGAATTTTCTAGTGCCAGGTAAGAGTATATCGGACGATGTAATGTTGCTAATGAGATTCCCCAAACACTACCAAACCAATTACTTCATTTAACATTGTGCATTGGTTGTATAATTCAAACCATTTTCAATTGTGTCAAAATTAGGATGGAAAGCTTGTTTCCCACCCAATTCTTGTTGTGCAAACGTCGATACAGATGATATGTTGTTACTCAGACTGGTAGCGACCCTATTTGTAATGTTTTCAAGCATCTTTTCATAAAGCTGCTCAGCTTCCACTAATAATAGATTTCATTATTTTCTGGTTGCATTGTTGATTGATTATAATAGAAAGAATGGAATTTCTGGGGGTCTGTTCGCAATAATTCGATAACAGATTGAATAGCTGTTCTCACTAATCGACTACGTTCTGTTAGAACAAATTCAATCTGTCCTTCGATTGCTTGTTTGACTTTGTTGTATTCGAAGTTGTTATTTCGAAAATCATTTACGAAATTCTGGAGTTTTATCTTCTGCAATTCTAGCTAAGCTCTTTCCTCTTTTGATTCTCTTATGTTTAATTGAAGCTGATCCACTATTGTTTTCATCTCAGATCTCGTTGCAAAATCGTTGCTGCTACACAAACTAAAACCTTATTTCTACGTAGATGTCTTAGTATATTGAATTAAAGTAGGTGTCCAAAAATAGATTTGCTTGCTAGCACAGATATGAACTTAATACTATATAAGGCGATATCAAAACAGTACGATGATAATGAAATTCTTACATATGTAAATCATATGATCCCGAATAATGTGCTGTCACAATTTAAAAGTAATAACTATCAAGAAGGTCAATCTTTCAAAATTCTACTTCAGTGGTTTAAAAATGACTTTATGAAATGGATGCCGAAGAATTTGCAATGTAATGTGTGCAATGTGCAAATGAAGCTTCAACTTTTACCTGGTAATTCATGGAAAGAAAGAGCTACCGAAATCTACGAATGTAGCAAATGCGGCTCGAAAATTGTTTTCCCGCGGTACGGTGAAATTAAAAAAATTGCACATACTCGGATTGGAAGATGTAGCGAATGGTCGATGCTTTTTGGAGCAATCTTAAATTCATTGTCATTTCCAACTAGAATTGTACATGACTTTTTAGATCATTGCTGGAACGAGACGTACATTAGATCAAGATGGATACACATAGATTCAACCTTAGAATACCCAATTTCTTTCAATCATCCTCATTATTATGAGCAGAATTGGAGTAAGGAATATGAACATGTTATAGCGTTTTCTTCCAATCGCATTGAGGATGTTACCAGATTCTATACCGAGAAATGGAATAATGAAGTTTTGATAAGGAGAAAGAAAAATAAAACTGATAAAAAGATTAGCATGATCTCTAAAGAGTATCTTGAATTATAATTAGCAATTGGCAAATAATAATAGGCTTCGACTCCGATTGACTATTTTGTGAGGTTTTGAATAAATATCGGCACCAGACTTGGGGCTATTCTACAGAATAAATTGCTGATTCCTGATACCAGTAACATCACATGGGGTTAATTGAACAATCTGACAATTATGAAAATGTTAGAAAGGACTTAAATGCTTTGACAAAATTAGCCATTCATTCATCTTCTACCAACAATAAGTATAGCTTCATTTTCGAATCTGACCTTACCTGTAGTTTTGTCAACGTACTTTTCAGCTGCTTTACTAATTGCATGGTATATTTCTTTTCTTCTCTCATCTGTCTGACCTGCCAGCATTTTTTGAAGAATGGGACCACCCTGCTCAATTGTAAATGTTGTAAAATCACCAGGTGAATCAAAATCAAAAACCGCATACATCCTTTCTATTGCAAGATCTTTGAATCCTGAAGTTCGATAGGAATTCTTAAGGCTATTTTGGTCTGACAAGCTAAATGGTCCAGGGGTTCCAGGCGGAGGTGGTGGACTTTTTGTTTCCTTTAACACGGTGCTCATGGGTACGAAAATGAAAGGAACCTTGTCAGGTGAAGCCCAAACAGCAGCAGCAAAATGACCACCTTCTACTAATGATCTGTAAATATTGGATAAACTTGCCTTAAAGTCTTGAAATAACATCAATCCAAATCTGCAAAGTGCAGCATCAAACGTTGAAGGTGATAGGTCAATAGTTTCTGCATCACCTTCTTTAAATTCAATCACATCTTGTAGACCCAAAGAAATAGCTCTTTGTTTAGCAAAAGATAACATGTGTGAGGAAATATCTGTAGCAAGTACGTGACCGCTATTACCTACTTGATTAGCAGCGGTAAGAGCTGGTTCTCCTATACCTGTTGCAATGTCCAGAACTCTGGAACTTGGTTTAACTTCTGCGAGTTCTACTAGCCGTCTACTAACTCCTTCGGTACCCCTTTCGATTGTCTTCCACCACTTTTGCCAAGCGGGAGCTACGCTATTCCATTCTTGTTTTGAATAGAAAGCTGTCAAGTAATTTCATCTCTGATTGAGTACTTACAATATAAAAATCATTTTCTTATACTCATGGACATCCAAAAGCAGATTATTTTTCTGGATTTAAGTCGTAGATGTATCACTCAAAGAAGAATGAGATCTGTCTTTTCTCCTTTATTTTTTATTCTTGGTGGAATTGGCCAAGGGAAGTTGCCTTCGCAACTTTTACATTTCAGAATATTATGGTGTCGTCTTGCCTTGGTCGCGTATATGACAGTCAAGTCAAATTAAAGTAAGAATATTCTTCTTAAGACCATGCTAATTAATAAAACTTAACAACTTTTCCTTTAACGAATCATCTTCCTTTTGAACAGAGTCTAAACTTTCCCAGTAATTGTATGCACGTAAATATTTTTCATACCATTCTAGGCAGTTCTTTTCTGCTTCGGTACTATTAGCATGAATCTCATTAGCTGCATCCCATGCTGTAAGTTCCTCTTCAATCTGTACATCTTTGATACGATTCATCTTAAATATGTATGATTCACTATTGTCAATATTTTTCAAGTATTCTTGTATTACAGGACTATCTATTGCATGCCATATTATTATGCCGTCGACCATTCGAGATGCGATATATAATGTTGAGATTACGAGCTGATCACTTGGAGGGCTGTAGCTTTGTCTAGTATAGTTGTGAGTTATCGTTGGATACACAACATATTTCATAGGTTTATTATCAAAGAGTTCTCCAAAAAGATTTAATTGTGGTTCTAATACAGATACATTGTAGTAGCAGCCACTTACTGCAATAATACCATCTACATATTTTAGATATTCGTTTGTGAATACATCTGTCCTTTCGCCTTCAAAATACACAGTGGGATAAAATTTTACATCTTCTCTCTTGTGCTGGAGTGCATCTATTAGATTTGAATGTTCCATAAAATCAATGTTGTATTCAAATCTTGTATCATTTCTCGTGCTAATCCAATTAAAATCATCGATAGTAAATCCTTCAAAAGAGTTTGGATACCTCTCCTTAAGAGAATTGAAATATTCAATCCAGCCTTCCCAATCATAATTTCCGTCTGGGCCTCCTTCAGAAGGTGGAAGCACTATGATTATTATTTTAAGAACATGATCAAGGTTCTCAGCGGACTGTAATAATGATTCTGTCGAATCAATTTGCTTAGGATTTTCAAAATTACTCATGACAAAATAGTATTCATCAAAACCTTGGGTAATGATATCAGTTATTGCTTCACTCTGGTTAATTCCCCATAGCTGTTCTAGGTTATTACCACTATTAGAAAAAGGACCCCATACTCCGACCGGCTTATCAATTTCTGTAATTGAGGTTGAATGAATTTCGGAGGAAGAATTGGCTATGAATATCCATATAATGACCAATACCAAGAAGGAGAAGAAAATAACAGTAATAGAGAAGATTAAAGTTCTTTGAGGCATTTCTCTTAACGAAAGAGAATGTTGCAAATATAAAACTATAGAGTGCAAGTTACAATCATAGTTTTCTGGATAACATGATCATGTGTTATTTTAAATCTTCACTTTCTTTCATCCAATACAATTTCCTTTATCCAGTATAATCTAGAGTGACGTAACTTCAATGATTTATGATACCGAATTTTCAATTTCATTGTGAATTTCTGTGTGTCCTAGATCAACAGACGTGATTAATAACAAATGTCAGACTTCCCTCAAAGCCTCAAAGTCGTCGTCCATGAATTAACCATGAGCGGCTCATGAGCAGCTCATGAGCGGTTCGTTGTAAAGATAGTGCAACCGTATCCGGTCCCTAAAGTACTAAATCAGCCTAGAAAACCTGCTAATACGTGATCAGAAATGATTCAGATGTGAAAATAAGGCAAGAATAATTTATCATAATTGAAAACAATAATGAATCGAGATATCATCTAGTTTTAGAAATCCATGAATACAAATGTTAGCTCATTGAGCCCTAGCAAATCATGCCTAACGCTGAAACTTACTTACTTAAACCTCATCACTATCCTTCCTTCATTAAATTATAGAGAGCAAGACTTCGTGCCAAAACATTCTGAGGCACACCGGCAATGGCTTCGCTTAGATCATCTGAAAGCGGGTATTGACTATGTGAAACAGTAGGGTTATAGGGATTCGGATCTGGGCTTAGATTCGGTTGTGGTGAATTAGCAAGATTCATTCTCTTACAAGATTGGAGATGATGGGGAACCATGTATCGCTGCGCCCTGCCTGGGACATGGACAGCACCATATGGAGTTTTATTTATCTTTTGGATTCCAGTCGGGACATTTTGACAATATCCAAGTTCCCTGACTCTTTTGGTCGAGTCATCTAGGAGAGGCATGTCAAATGCACTTTGATTACCTGAATTATTCTGGATTTGAGCATTGTCAAAGGGTCGAGTATTTGTGTTGTATTTGTTCCCATGTATATTTATGGAAGTGGTTTCTTGTCTCAAAGCATTTCTCCTTTTTTGTTCCCTTGTTAACCCTGTTAAACTATCAATTGGTTCACCTGAACCATAGCCGTGCCTTAGATTGATGTGCCTCTGAGTATTATAATGCTTATCTGATTTGTAATTATCATAGGGGCAAAGCCATCCATAAGTGCGCGGTATTTTTACCTCCGCCTGATGAACTCTCGGTCCTCTAACCATATGAGAATAATCGGATTCGCTGACGCGATTAGAGTTATTTATTTGATACATACCACTAATTTTACGATTCAGCTCTAAAAACTTTAAAACAATTCGAATTTTCGATGAAAATATTTTAGATCTTGAGTTTTTTAGAAAATAGTATATGAATATAATAATATTCACCGAATCTGTCTCAACTATTTGTAAATATTGTAAAGACAAAATTATGCTTTTTCCATCTTTAATCTTATGATCTTAACTAATTTCATGTAAACGACCTCACAATCTCAAACTATATTTCTCTTGACTCGTATAATAGATAAAGCGAACTTTATTGATTACACTAAAGTAATGGATATGCTTTAGAAGATTAAAATTGCAGTTTTTTCAAAGGTTATGTCTAATAGTGTAACGTCATGATTTATCCTGATTAAACATTCTAGCTGAATACTGTGCCAATTTCCGCAACGCTTGAATCCTTTGCTCTCTTTCTATTTCAGCTCCTTCAATTGCAGAAGAAAGATAACTTATAGATTTATCATAGGTTTTACGAGCTACTGGATATGGCACTCCATCTTTTCCACCATGAGCAAAATTAAACTTCACAGGATCTTGCCAAGATGCTTTTGTTCCATAAATTAATTCACCAATGAGAGACAGAGCTCTAACTGCTGCTGGTCCAATCCCCGGAATAGAAATTAGTTGCTCGTAATTTTGGGGTCGAACATCGTAACTTTTTCTGAATGCTTCCCAGTCCAATCTTCGAGGCATCTCATAATATTCTTCATACTGTCGATCGTCAATATTCTTATTATTTTCTTTCATAATCCAGTTATCTAATGTACTATTTTTTTCTCGAATAGTACGTATCAATCTTTCAACTTTATATACGGATGATTTTAGATTATTTGCATCGCTATTTGCCAACTCCACGCATATTTTCTGATTTTCTACGGAATCGGTTGAAGTCATATTGAGAATATTTGGACTTTTACAGCCACAGATAATTCCTGCATGTGGATCGGACACGAAGCTCTCGAGGTTCTCCGAATTCCAATGATATCTTCTTGCCATTTTACTATCAGGATTCATTCCCTGTTGTATTATAGTCCAGTCGCCGTGTTCATCAAAAAGAATCACATGGTGATATAAAGAGTAATAGTCTTGTACTACAGCATTATCTACTTTTGCGGCCATTCGACTTGCATACATCAAATCATCAATCTTAGTTGAAGATAAGTTATAATATCTTTCAGCAAGTTTTGGAATATCATTTTTTGTCTGTGTAGCCTTCTTTCCTTTACCGCCCGCAATTGATATCGCATGAATTTCTTCATTAAGTGATTGCTTCAAAACTCCTGTTACTACTGTTGTAACTCCTGAAGAGTGCCAATCAAACCCAAGAACACAACCAAAAGCTTGAAACCATAGCGGATCAGATAGCCTTCTTAGAAATTCACCTTGTCCATATTCATCTACAATTACTTTTGATATCGAATTAGACAGTTTGATCATCCTCCTAATCAAATATGGAGGAGCATGTCCTCCATGTAACGGAAGATTAATCATTGCCGCAGAAGAGGATTTCAACTTTACAGCCAAAAATTGATATCGTGTCTAACCTATATACTAAATGCATATGAACTAAATTAGTGGAATTATTTAAGTCACTAGTGATATTTTATTCGTATAACAGTTGGATTTTGCCTGCTGTTCATTAAGAATATCTGATGAAACTCATCGAGAATATAACCAATAGTTTGATATACATTTCTCTTGGATTAATCGTAAATGACAATAGAGAAACTTTTCAGTCGTGAGATTCATTTGAAGCAACGTCCAGTTGGAATGCCTACTGAAAATGATTTTCAGCTTGTCAGAGTAAAAGTTTCAGATCTAAGGGATGGCGAATTCTTGGTGCGCAACTTATGGATGTCAGTAGATCCATATATGCGTGGACGCATGAGAGAAATTAAGAGCTATATATCTCCATTTCAAATAGGGAAGCCTCTTGAGGGTGGATGTGTAGGTCAAATCATAAAATCAAATAATAACAAATTTACTGTAGGCGATTATGTTCTTGGAAATTTAGGCTGGAGAGAATACTGGATTTCCGATGGTAGCGGGAGTGATGTAACAAGGATCGACCCAAACATGGCTCCAATTCAATGGTACTTGGGTATATTGGGTTTGACAGGTCTTACAGCTTATATGGGCATTTTAAAAATTGCACAATTAATTGAAAATGATAATAGTACTGTATTTGTTTCTGCAGCTGCAGGAGCCGTTGGTTCTGTGGCATGCCAGATTGCAAAGATAAAGGGCGGCCGTGTGATAGGAAGTACTGGCTCACATGAAAAGGTAAAATGGTTACTTGATCAAGCTGGAATAGATCATGCCTTTAACTATAAAGAAGTAGGAGAAACGAATATTTCAGCTGAGTTAGGAAAATCTTGTCCTGATGGAATTGATATTTATTTTGATAACGTTGGTGGAAAGCATTTGGAAGCAGCTATTGAAAACATGAAAACCTTTGGCAGAATCGTACTTTGTGGTATGATATCACAATACAATCTAACTTCGACACCTACAGGTCCGTCTAACCTTTTTCTAGCAATATCTAATCGACTCAAGCTTCAGGGATTTATTGTTAGAGATCATTATGATATATTAAATGAATTTTATGCTGATATGTCCAAATGGATTGGTGAGGGCAAAATGAAATGGAGAGAAACTGTGATTGAAGGTTTGGAAAATGCACCCAAAGCATTTTTGTATCTGTTTAAAGGAGAAAATATTGGCAAAATGTTAGTAAAGATTGGATTTTGATATATATAGCACAGAATATAGTTTATCTACAATAGTATTGATCCTAAGCACCAAGTTCTGTGCATAAATCGAAAACTTACTGGACATAGGTTCGAAAATACAAGCCATTAGGATTGCATAGTCAAAATGGGCCGTCTACTTCGCATATAAGTTAACAGGGGACTCAATTGTCTAAGTCACTGAAGTGGTTATAATTTAAGTGACTAATACCCCTCGTCCTAAAATCTTTCCTTCTTTAAGGAGCTCCAAAGCATCATTTGCTTCTGATACACCGAATTTCTGAATATTATTTTTATCAATCCTTTCTTTGCTAATTCCATAACTTCTCCAAGATCAGTATAATTACCCCAGAAAGAACCATAATATTGAAATTCTCTGCTTACAAATGGGAAAAGAAGTATTTTGATCTGTTTTCCAATCAATCCAGAAGAGACAACTGTTTCTTCAGTAGCAAGATTCTAAATTCCCTCCCCAAAAGAAGAACAGTAATCGTTAACAGCATGAGTGCGGCTACCAATAAAATGTTCTAATCTTGGTAACTTCCTATTCCTGAAGTACTTTATGAACAAACGAGATTGCGATTGATCCTTCACCCACGGCGGAAGCCACACGCTTGATGCTGCCTCCTCTTACGTCACCCACTGCAAATACCCCCGGTAAGTTGGCTTCGAGCAAGTACGGCTGACGAGCAAGAGGCCAATGTGCAGCACTTAGGTTTTCAGGTGAAATATCTAGCCCTGTCTTGATAAATCCTTTAGAGTCAAGTGCGATGCAACCATCGAGCCAACTGGTATTAGGGTCGGCACCAGTCATGAGGAATACATGTCGGATATTATGCTCCTCCGTCAATCCTGTTTGATTATTTCGCCACCCAACGGATTCTAGATGATCGCCTCCTTGAAGTCCTATGATCTCTGTGTGTGGTCGAAATACTATCTTAGGCGTCTCTTCGATTCGGCGAATCAGATATCGGGACATCTTGTCGGCCAAACTAGCAGAACGGACGAGCATGTGTATGTGCCTTGCACTCTCAGCAAGGAACACGGCAGCCTGACCTGCTCCGTTTCCTCCACCAACTACGATCACCTCATCTCCTTGACACAATTGTGCTTCCATAGGAGTTGCAGCGTAATAGACACCCGCGCCTTCAAAGCGCGGTAATTTTTCGCACTGCGGCTTCCGATAAGCCGCCCCGGTTGCAATCACAACAGTACGTGCAGGAATTCTAGCTCCGTTCTCGACTTCTACAACGTAAGGCTTACGGTCACATAGGAGCCGGATGCCCTTGGTGATGAGAATCTCCGCGCCGAACTTTTGCGCCTGAAGATACGCCCGACCTGCAAGATCCTGGCCTGAGATTCCCGTAGGAAATCCCAAGTAATTCTCGATTCTTGAACTTGAACCCGCCTGGCCGCCCGGCGAGCTCGTTTCCAGCACCAGAACATCAAGCCCTTCTGAAGCACCATATACTGCTGCAGCCAACCCAGAAGGACCGGCGCCGATGATAATGAGGTCGCGCACCTGGATTTGGTTGATAGATTCGTTAAAGCCAAGGCAGTCTGCGATTTGGTGGTTACTAGGATTTCGGAGTACAACTTTTCCCCTGCATATGACTACGGGTATTTCATTGGTAGAAATGCGGAAACTATCCAATAGGTTCTCTACTTCAGAATCGTGTTCGAGATCTATGAATGAGTAGGGGTGTCCATTGCGTGTCAGAAACTCCTTTATCCGAAGCGTACCGGCTGAATGCCTGGACCCTATTAAGACAACGTCTCCCATGCCAGAGGCCACCAATTCAACTCGACGGAGAATGAAAGCCCGCATGAGGATTTGACCTAGTTCGGCATCACTCTGCACAAGCGCGAGCATATGCTGTCGATCCAGTTCGATTACTTTACCTGGCTTGGAGACACGCAAGCGGAAGAGAGTCCGGCGGCCTATGAGGGTATTGACCTCCCCAGTGAACTGTCCTGATTCTAATACCACGACAAGGGTCTCTACAGCGGCCGTACCCACTGGACGCACAATTTCGAGCTCTCCGGAGAGAATCACAAAAAATGGTACTGCGTTATCGCCCTGCTCGTAAAGAATTTCGCCACGCTGTATGGTACGCATTTGTCCGCGAGGCGTAATGCGACTTATCTGCTGTGATGTTAATTTCGGAAATGTCTGCTCAATACTAGACTTGGCTAACGGAAGTCCCCTCGGAATACTATTATTATTGGAGTTCGTGATACTAATATACGTCATCCAGGGATATAAGAAAACGATTGATCTGCTATGTTAATCCATTAAGCGCTTGGGGGGCTGTATTCTCTTGATTAAAAATAATGGAATTTAATCCTATGTATTCTGTGATGTAAAATATTTGTTCTTTTATGTCAAATTCCAATCTCAAAGTTTAAGCTTGATACTGTTACCCTCAACTCTTACTTCATAACTATCTTGGTCGTATGTTTTGATGCGAGATAAAAGCTGGCCAGCATATTCCATATACTTTTGCATATTAACTGGTAATGAGTCAATGTTGAATGATGGCATTTTTGGATCTGAGACCTTCTTTCCTGTAGTGATATCAAATCTTGCTCCATGCATGGGACACGTTAAAATGCTATCTTGAATATGTCCCATTGATAGTGGGGCATTTGTGTGGCTACATCTGTCATTTAGCGCATAAAACTTACCGTCTAGATTCACGATCATTATTTCCTTCCCGTTAAGTTCGATATGCTTCATTTTACCAGCAGGAACTTCATCTAGTTTTGCTACTTCAACAAAAGCCGGCTGAGTCATCTTAGACGCTTAACAAACTCACTTGCAAGTATTTAAAATTGATAGTTTTGTAAGAACCGATTCTATGAACGCGTTCGCATGAATGTATCAGACCTGAAATAGGTTAACACAACAAATAATTAGTATCTCCTTCATGACAGGAACTTTCATATTTTAAATCTAGGTTTTTAAACGGAAAAGAACAAAGGGAGTGAGTTGGTACAATCACTCAAAATTACAATGTATTGAAGTCGATTATTAGATTGATATACAAACTACGAATTGACATTCAAGTTTGAATCAACAATGAATAATCTTTCCGCCCACAATTATCGATTCCCTTTCAAGGTTGGCTAAACACATGGTGCAAAAGAATATCAATCTAATTAGAGGATTTTTTTGTTTTTATCCGAGATTGTACTCAATTGGTGGGTTCCTGTACTATCGCATCCTATCCTAAAAACACTTTTTATTATTCTTAATATGACTTGTTTCTCTTGAACTAGTAACTGAGAAAGGTAGAAAAAAACATTCAGTTGGGGTTGTTAAGTCTATAACCGCCAGCCCATCTAGGAATAGACTGCTCCAAATTATATTACAACAAATTATAAAAATTGTCAGTAGAAAAAGGTAGGACGACATAGAGGGGAATCTATTGCAGCTTGGGTTAAGTGATCTTACCTCTACTAATATACGGATATCTCATAGTATCTATCAGCTTAACTTTGAGTTTAATTTTTTTGTCTTTACCAAATACGTAGATCGTTGTCTTGGGATTGATATACATATACAGTTGTCTACATGCACCACACAAAGGCTTTATCTGATCTTCATGATCACTTGTTACTCCCACTGCCTGAATTTTCGTGTATCCTTCTGATAATGCCTTATACAAAGCTATGGCCTCTGCGTGCAAAACCGTGCTTATAGATATTTCCAAATTGCAACCACCAAAGACTTTGAACAAATCACTACTTTCCGTTTCTAATCTTTTTTTGCTCTTCGATTTGGCTTTCCTCATGGCAAATACAGCGGCAGCCACCCTATGACCGCTAATACTAGCCTGTGCATAATCAAGATAGGAAAAAACGACCTCCCGCAGAACTTGTACTCGATTGAAATTATTCAACCGCATTCTCCTTAATTCTAATCTTCAGCAGTCTTATATCTTACTCCTATCTAGAAATAAATTACTAAAGTTATGGATTGCTCTAATTCTACCAGTTGTACTGCAACATGAAATCTTTCATGATATCCTTCGTTCTCTGTATGGATGGGAACGATTTTCCTTACTTCGTCCGTTTCTCCAGAGCCAGGGTGTCCCTCATTTGGTATGAGTATAAACAAGTTCTGTGCTCCTTCCGCATTAAGTTCATGCGTATCATTATATAACTTCGATCATTATGATTTCTGTGAATAAATGTGAACACTGGGGTTGTAGTCTAAAGAATAACAAATGTATCGGCTGCGGTGCAGTTATCTGCAGATTATGCCTGAAAGAGCCGATTGATTGTAGATGTGATGATAAGAATTATTGTTGCAATCAATGATTGATTGCTTCGGGGGGTTAAATTGAAAAATAGCGCCCATTTTTATAAATCCAAATTATGCTCATCTAGTCACGATACAAAACAAAACTTTCCTGAAGCTGTATCCCTTTAAGATATACAAAATATGATTGGGATTAATTGACTCATAAGATCTTATCCAGGACAAAGCTATTAAAAATGATACTCCCTCTCTCTCACTGGAGTATTACTCTGCTTTTATGATCCTTTAATAATTGTACATTATGTCTCTCAATGCCGTGTCGCAACATATGTGTAAAAATAGGTTCGAGTTTTGGATGTTATAGCACCGGAATAAAATATTGCAGAAGGTGCGAAGTATATCTTTTTCATGATGGATATATATGCCCTTGTTGTAAACGTCCTCTGCGAACGTCACCAAATAATAGAAAAGGCAAAGTAAAATTACGCGCAAAGCAAGTTATAATAAAAGAGTTCAAAAAAGATTGAAAATAATTGAGAGTATGAATATTTCCCAAAGACATAGTAGGCTACTAGTATAACCACAATATTTATGTCCAAAATATCTATATTATCTAAGCTAGGAACTTAAGATGATTGAAGTTTGAAAAGATAGTTGAAACATGCATTTACTCTCCAGATTTGAAGATGATGAAGGATTTTTACGTGAACCACCTGGGGCTTGATCTGGTTTCTGAGGAAGAAGGAAGACACGTATTCTTGAAAGCTGGAAAATCCATGCTTTTAATATTCAATCCTGAAAATACAAGGTTGGCTGCTAATAGCACTTTCCCAACCCATGGTGCATTTACTCCTCCCTCATCTATCCATTTTGCTTTAGAAATAAAGCAAGCGGGGTATGAAGCTGCAAAGAATGTTCTAATCCAGGATAAAGTTGCAATTGAAAAAGAAATGAGATGGGGCAGCGGAGGTAAGTCGATTTATTTCAGAGATCCTGCAGGCAATTTAGTAGAAATTGTTACCAAAGGCCATTGGACAGTAGAAGACTAAGACTAGCTTATTTGATTTAATTTGATGTCCAAAAACATTAACAGATATTGTAGGAAGACTAAAAAATCATATTGATTAGAGATCATGTATTTGCATTACTTTTTCAACAAATGTATGTAATTGTTAATATCAATTGTCTCATTCATGGCTATGAATTACAGGTGAAACCTGGACATTCACATTGGTATATATTTCGAAAAAATGCGGAAATTACTCACAACTGCTTCTACTAAACCTTTCTAATTACCTTAGAATGAAAGAGTTTCAGTGTTTGCTCATCCAACCCGATGAATTGAAAAATGAAGTGCGTTACACCTAGCTCAAGATATTCATTTATACCTTTTACAATTCTTTCAGGAACTCCTATTGCAATACCACTAACAAGATCTTTGATGTATTGATCTACAGTCTTATCGTTTCTTTTATACTGTTCGATAATCTGATACACTTCTTCTTCTGAATCCCTAATAATACAAGGTAATACAACAGAATATTGAATATCTTTGTGATGGCCTATGCCTCTACTACTTTCAAGAGACTTACAGTATTCCTTCAAAACAGATATTTTTCTTTTCATGTCATCAGGCGATCCAAAGAAAAGGTTGTATCTATCTGCATGTTTTGCAGCCACCTTTAGCAGATATTTTTCACCAGAGCCTCCAACCATGATAATAGGATGAGGTTTTTGAATTGGCTTTGGATTGCATATTGCATCTTTTATCCTGTAGTATTCACCTTCAAACGAAGGTGATCTTTCATTACTCCACATTGCTTTGACTATTGTTAATGCTTCATCTAACTGATCAATTCTGGTGACATGAGACGGAAAATCATATCCATAGGATGCATATTCTCTTCCATACCACCCTGCTCCTATTCCCAATTCTGATCTACCATGACTAATAACATCCAAAGTGGAGGTTATTTTTGCCAAAAGTGCTGGATTACGATATGAATTACAAGTCACTATCTGTCCTATCTTTATTCTTTTTGTGTTTGCTGTTAATGATGATAGTAAAGTAAGGCATTCAAAAATGTTCTTGTTTACATCATTTTTGTAATATGGAATTAAATGATCATATGCATAAATCGAATCAAATCCGATATTATCAGCTGTTATTGATATGAATTTTGAGAATTCATACTGCTTGACTGGGTCGTTTTCTTGCTGTAATGGTAGATCTCCTCCTCTCCATCCTTGGGGAATGGTAAGTCCGAACTGTACTTTATTATCTGTGAATTGATTCACTTTTATCAGTCCTCTTTACTCTATATGACAGTTATCGATTCGTTATAAATTAATCTAGAATTTAAAGTCCTATATCGACTTGTGGTTGAATCACTAAATGAAACTATTAAAATCAATATTCCAAAAAGCGACACAAGCCACGTTCATTTTGACGTGCTATTACGACAAAAATCTAAACCAAACTCTCACAAAAAGTGAGCCAGAGTGTTATCTGAACGATCTGTACGTAAAAAATCAGTTGAATTATAAAACTTCGTTTCAATATGCAAATACTATAGATAAGCATAAATGAAATAACTCTCATTATACTATAATGCAAAAGGCGAATGTTAGGGAAGAGGTAGCATCATCAACATCATCAGAATACTTAACATTTGAAGACATATGTCCAACTTGGTCAAACAAACTTAGAGCCGACCTTGATAAGAGTGATTTACATATTCTTACTCGCAAGCCAGAAATGTGTATAGTGGGGGAGGCATGGGGGTACACCTCAAGATATCTTGGATATAGGGTGGTTTATCTGATCCCATTTATTGGGTGTTGGAAATGTATTAAATTTGGTAACAAAATAGGAAAAACTGCAAAACAGCACGGCGAATTATGTAAAAGCTTTCTTCAACCTACAATTAATGATTTTGTCTATCATTGGAATGAAAAACACCAGCATATAACTCTAAAGAAGAATGAAGAAAAAAGCGTAATGAAATTGGACATTATGATTTAGACTAATTTTTTGAAGTCAATTTAAGAGACCCTACTGTCTACACTTGTCGAATTCCTAACTGAAACTAGATGCTATTCTGATCAAAACAAATTTTCAAAAGGTGACATTATTAGCACAACTCATAATGTTATGCCATAGTGACAAAATTGATCTACCTTGTGACTATAGGTTTACATAACTTCAGACTTTAGTCTTCAATTTCTTTCTTATATTGAAAGATTCGGTGAGTAATTCATATACTTCTCAAAAACCCATTACAGTATTGCGTTTGGGTCCCTAAGGTATTGGGTTCTTAGGTGGATTCCTTTCTTTTTCTCCGCTTCTTAAGTCACCTCCAGCTCTGTATTTCTACTTGTATACCCTTATCTGGCAAATCATGTAATAAAGGATATTTGACATCGTAGCGCCAGTAAAAAATAATGCGTGAAAGTGCTACTGCATCACATTATTTCTAATTGCATATCATCATCTTGCCACTTGCAATCATTGCAGATTGCATTTCTGTACACGACTCTCGGGGTCTGCTCACTTTGACTGACTGCCTCGGTGGTTCTTGCCATGAGCGCAGAAATAACGATCAAGACACGTACTCATCGTGCCGCCGAAACCACAGTCCCGTTTCGTTCCGCCCATGCGGCGCCCGGTCGAGCCACTGGTACATTCCCCAGAGCACGTCGAGGCCGCGTGCGTAGGTGGAGTAGGTGTGGTAGACGACGCCGTCGGAGAGTGCGAACGCGCTCATGCCCGGTGCCTCACGGGTGTAAGTAGGCACGTCAGTGCCGGTCATGGCCGCGAAAAGTCGAGGGCCGCTCGATTCCAGTTTTGACGGGTCCTTTGAGCGGGCCTCCGAGTCGGATGTCGCGTTGAACGTGCTGTAGTTGTAGTCGATGCTGCCTGAGCGCTGCTGCTCCTCGGTGAACGAGGTGTTAAAGTCGTAGTTGAAATCGCTGTTCAGCGACGAGGCCCACGTAAACGTCCAGCCCATGCGGCGCTTGTAGGCCTGAAGCGCGGCGATTGGGGCGCGTGAGACTGCGATCATCGCGACATCGTGATTCTCAAGGTGCACGGCGAAGCCGTTAAAGCTGTCCGCGATCGCAGAGCATGCTGGGCAGCCGCCTGTGTACTCGGGACCGAACATGAAGTGATAGATGAGCAACTGTGAACGTCCTCTGAACAGTTCGGCAAGAGATGCCATGCCCTCGTCGGTCTCAAAACGGTACTCTTTGTCAATTCGAACCCACGGCAGCCTCTGTCGCCATTGCGCCAGTTCATCGCTACGCCGCGTCAGCTCCTTCTCGGCCTTGAGCAGCTCCAGCCTAGTCGCAAGCCATTCTTGACGAGTTCCGATTTTGTGATCTTTTAAGCTTGTCATGATTTATTTAATTCACTAAGTGGTTATTATAAAATAGTCTCTTATTTAAAGATATCTTTAATTATTAGAGTCTAATATATATGAATTATTAAATCCAATTTATTAGATTGATAAAGTATTTATGCAGTTCTTTTAATATTGAATTATTATGGGAGCATCGGTGTGGAAAGCCTTGTCGGACGATAGCAGAAGACATATGTTATTATTATTAAAAGATAAGAACATGTTTCCTTCTGAATTGGCGGAGCACTTTGACATGACTCTAGCGGGTGTTTCCACACATTTACGTATATTGAGGGATGCTGATTTAGTGAAGGAGAGGAGGGAGGGGCAAAGACGGCTCTATTCACTTAATACTGAAGCAACATTAGAAATAAAAAACTTCTATGACCAAATGTGGAGTAACAATTTGAATTCCTTGAAAGAGTTTGTAGAAAATAAGAAGAGGAAACAGGGTAAAAGGAAATAGGATATGATTAGTACCAATGATAGGGCAATTAGGAAGATTGTAGTAATCGATGCTCCTCCAGATATGGTCTTCAAAGCAATTAGTGATGAAAAGGAATTAATTGAATGGTTTCCAGACCTTGCTGTTTTAGAGCCAAGGATAGGGGGAAAAGTGAAGTTCACGTTTCATAATGAAAACTCTGAAAACCAGGATAGAGATCATTCTCCTGAGGGAGAGGTGCTAGAATTTGTCCCTAACCAGAAAATCTCATACACATGGGAACATAAAGATATAGCAGGTTTTCCACAAACCATAGTAACATGGCAGTTAGAGCAGATTGGAAATGACAAGACTAAGGTAGAGTTGGTACATTCTGGATTTATCGGAGCAGAGAATGAAATGTATGATGAGCACAGGGAAGGGTGGAACTACTACTTGGATAGGTTAATTGAGCACTTTAACTCCAAGTTGGAGGCAAAAAGGTGAGATAATGTTTAATTGTCGATGAGTAGTCAGTCAGACAGATTCCATGCTAGCTCCGAAGTAACAACATCAATATCTGAATATAAATTCGTACGATAGATGACATGAATATACAACGCATGGTGATACCATATACGTTGTACTAAATATTTTCTAGGACTGAGTTGTTTTCGCTACAATTTGATGTTATTACATTAGGAGCTGTCTTGCTGTTACTCACTAAAGAACTTTGCAAGCTCCTCAATGAGAAAGTCTGGACGCCCTTCAGCAATCCAGTGTCCAGGGACAGGAACAATGCCGCCAGTAACATTTGTAGCGAGTAACTTCATTGATTCCAATGCTCCTGTGGCAAAACTATGTTCTCCACCAAGTGCTAGAACAGGCATCTGAAGCTTAACCTTAGAGAAATACCTCCCCCCTACAGTAGTCCAAATCTTGTAAATAGGTCGCTAGTGTATATGGAATATGACTATTCAACAAAAATTTTATGTATCACAAGGAAAAACATTCTCCAACGAGGACAAATAAAACATGGGGGACTCGGCAACAAAGGAACGGAACTTCATCCTAGGACTTTGGGGCGTTCGATATCAAGTCAAAGAAGTTCAGCGCTCGATTGCGTTCTATACTAAGATACTTGGTTTCAATCTGGACCAGCAAAATTTGCCTGCTTTCGGTCAGGTTTCGATGGGCAATCTCAAACTTATTCTCAGCGGTCCCGGGGCCTCGGGTTCTCGATCGATGCCCGATGGCCGTCAGCAAGAGCCAGGTGGATGGAACCGGATAGTCCTCCAAGCGCAGGACTTGCCTGCGCGAATTGCTGAACTCAAGAAGGAGGGAGTGAGTTTCAGAAATGAGATGGAAGTCGGCCCGGGCGGCAGACAGATCCAAGTGGAAGACCCAGATGGCAACCCGATTGAGTTATTCGAGCCTGCTCGGCAGTAAGGAGGCAGCGATAGAATCTCCTTACTATCCACTTTATGGAAGGACACGACTGAACTGATCGTAGAGAGGGAATTTATCTCGAGATTATATTGAAGTGCAGAAGAACGGAGGCAAAAAGAATATAGCCGCAATACTGCAACGAAAACAATCACGCAGCATCTAAAGAGGGAAAATACCGAGTATGCAACAATACTCATAGTACATTCTGGTCGTCGATCGGCTCTGGCTGGCTCAAAAACCGAACAGAACCAAACCAAACCAAACCTACGTGCTCCTAAGTCCATGGTCATAGCCGTCACTCGCAGTCGACGCTACTTGATAACCCTATCTCGATAGGCATGAATGACGGCGAGCGACTCTGCCACTAATGTCCCCCAGTAAGGGATGATCACTTGAATTTACAATCTGTAGAACTTACATCCAATTTGGTCGATAATCTATCTACCAGCCTTCCCAGAAAGCCATCCTTCTACATCAGATTGTAAATAATAGATACAATGCATTTTTACCTTTTCTTGATCCTTCTCCTTCTGAGCCTGGTGCTAACAATTGCTTTGTTCTTTTTGCTCATTCTAGATTTAGGCTTAGCAGCGATAGTAGCAGAGGTACTGGAATTCAATTTCCTAAATCTTGCTTTCCCTGCAGAGGATGCTCTTAATTTTTGAATATCCTTTTGAATCAGCGATACCTGCTTTTGTAGTTGACCGAGTTGGGATTTAATTTGTTTGATTGATTGTGATTGAGACTGTCTAATTCCCACTCCCGCCGAAATAATAGACTGCCTTTGTTTCTGTAAAGATTGAATAAAAGTTGTTATTCTATCAATTTGATTTCCATTTTTCTCTACTTGTTTTGATATTTGCGTTAAGTATGTAATCGCTCGCCTTCTCTTCTGCCTCTTTTTTCTAATACGAGTTTTTTCTTGTGATGCTTCGTTTTCCATGTTTTGTTCTTGTAATTCTTCTTCCTGCAATTCTTGTTCCTGTGATATTATCGCAGGCGTCGTCTCTTCTACGAAAATCCGATCTTCTGCAATTACAGATGAAATTGGTTCCTCTTCCCTTTCCTCAGCCATATATTTCTAAATTACCTTGTTGGTCATAAATATAACTTGGGTTTGAGTAACCTGGATAAGAAGGCAACAGCACATGATGACCTGTTTGATTCGTTCCTGATGTCTGCAGTCTCGGCATTAATCTGACTATCGATTTTTTCGCGCTAACAGTCAAGGGCATTTGTGGGACTAATAACGTGGGTTGTTGCGATGAGTAATAGATCCTTTTTATACGTGATTGCACTAAGGCCGCTGGTAGTGCTTTATTACTGCGTATACTGTCTCCTTCCATACAAAGGGGAATACATGATGGCAAAACCTAGGGTAGACGGCCTTTAAGACCATGGGTCGTCTATCTGTTCATGACATGATTTAGATCGTTTTTATAGTATGTCTTGAAATGCAGCCGCAGTACCAAGAAGTACTGTTAGATCCAGACGATAAAGAGTCTGCATTCAATGACACAAGGTACGGCGACCTTACAACATGTTCTGGTATGACCTAAATCTTCATGGGTCATCTGCCTTTTTCCTATCCTCTGCTAAGTTTTAAGTGCATTTTTCTGCATATTTTCAAATACCGTAATCAGGTTTTGACCCGTCTTTTCTAATCTAGATACACGCCTGGTGAGGTCTGCGATTTTCTTACTAGTTTCTTTGCCAATTGCTATTATTAGATGGTGGCATAAAGCCCATTCTCTTTTATTTTCTAAGCGAAGCCTTTCAAGATCGTCAAGACTACTTTCCTTGAGGACACGGTTGTAGAGGTTAATTTTCCTTTCAAGAGCTACTTTCATTTTGTTTGGATCTCCATTAGACTCTTCAAGTTCGAGATCCAGTTTTTCATCTTCCATTTTCACCTTGTCCATCAATCCACTCATGAATCGCATATCCAATGATGCAGACGCATGTATTAATCTTCACAAAAAATTATTGTATGACTGATAGAGTAAATAAATGGCAATGATAGCAAATTTTTTGTTTGTTAATTGTTACCAATATGAAGACTAAGGTACGACTTGACATGACTTTCCTAATAAAGGAGTAAGTACTAATTATGCATAATCGAAATATTGTGTAGGTAAAGCGTTTTTTTCAAATTTTACATGCAAATGAGTAAGAACATAATACATTTCTTGCTCTCAAAGATCGTCATTATTTTTTTCCTTCTCATCTTCTAACTTATTTGTAGGAAAATAATGGTGTAGATCCATCCATTCTTCTTCGGTCATCCAATAACTACAAAACCATCTCTTTAATTTCTGATCATACTCTCCGTGTTCGGGCAAGATTAACTACAAAATTGTCAGATTAAGGGTAGTATATTACTTTTGGTGGATATTTCGATCTTAAAAATCTGTTGGCAACGGAATCTTCCTGTAAAATGCAAGATCGGTGAAGAATTACGCAGTAAGAATAAAAGGTCTAGTATTTTAAAAGGTTGGATTAAAAAGTTGAAAATTTGTATAATTTGTAAACTACATTGTTTATAAGATCTAATAGGACCATTAGAAGTAGAATATATATGCTCCAAAACGAAAAGGTATTTTTTCAAAGTGAAGGCTTGAAAGTGGTAGGCAATTTGTTTAGACCTGAAAATTATAAAGGAAATTCTTCATTATTACCCGGGGTCTTGGTGGCAGGTGCAATGACAGGGGTTAAAGAACAGGTTGCCGGAAGTTACGCAGAGCGCATTGCCAAATCGGGCTTTGTTACTTTGGCGATAGATCATAGACATTTTGGTGAAAGTGAGGGAGAACCAAGACAGCATGAAGATCCTGCAAAGAAAATGGAAGATTTTAAGAATGCTATAAGCTTTTTGTCCACAATAGAGGATATTGACAGAGAAAAAATAGGGGCATGTGGAATTTCAATGGGAGGCGGCTACATGTTACAACTAGCTGCATTTGATAGAAGAATTAAGGCAGTTTCAATTGTAGCTTCAGGTCTCAACCTTGGTGATACCCTCGTGGAGATGCTTGGAAAGGAGGGCTTTATTAACTTCTTAAAGGAACATAACAAGGCTAGACAGAAACATTACGAAACAGGAGAGGTTCAATATATTCCTGCAGTAGCTACAGACAACAAGCCAGCAGCAATGACAGGAGACGAGCCCTTTGAATATTACGGAACCTCGCGTGCTTGGAGTCCTGGTTGGGTGAATCGTTATACGACTGAATCAATTGAAAACCTAATGTCGTTTAATGCTGTACCCTATGCACATCACGTTTCTCCTACTCCCTTATTGATCGTCCACGGAAGGGAGGATAAGTACTGCCTTCCAAAATTTGCACAGCAAGTATATGACGAGGCTGGTGAGCCCAAAGAAATTATGTGGCTGGACACCACTAATCACATTGACCTTTACGATAATGAAAAGTATGTCGCTCCTGCAATAAAAAGAATAGTAGAATGGTTCAATACTCATCTCAACTGAACTAAATGTACAGAATGGTTCGACTCTTAACTCTAGCTGTTGGTGTATTAGTAGATTAGAGCACATGCATCGAAGACACCAGATTCGTCTGATTGCTGAGCGATTCTAATGATTGGTAATGTCATGAAAATCTCCTCCTTTTTTTGGGAAGTATTTACTCGTTCATCATTAGAGTTGTTAATTACTAGATGGGCTTTTTATTATTTTTTGGATACAATGGCTCTGACTAAGACTGTTTCAGATGAGGAATGGGTTGAGGCTCACACTTCCAGCGAATAGAAATTCCACGCGTCGAGATACCTGAATAACTGGTAATAATTTAACAGAAATATTTGAGAATCAATTATCGACAAATATCTTTATAATAATATTTGCGAGAGCGATTCAGAGGCAATGCTCCCCATGGGGAGTTTTATTTATATAATTTATCCCTGTTCGTCGTCTTATGGAAACAGAAAAGGATCTAGTTTCGATTAGAAGAAGTGTAGCTTATAGAACCCTGTCTTTTTGGATGCAAGGAGGAAAGAAACAATGACTGACCACAAAATCGCAACGCGTGAAGAGTGGCTTGCGGCCCGACTGGAGCTGCTCAAGGCCGAGAAGGAGCTGACGCGGCGCGGTGACGAGCTAGCGCAGTGGCGGCAAAGGCTGCCTTGGGTTCGAATTGACAAGGAGTACCGTTTCGAAACTGATGAGGGCATGGCCTCTCTTGTTGATCTGTTCAGAGGACGTTCGCAGCTCCTCGTCTATCACTTCATGTTCGGTCCCGAGTACACAGGCGGCTGCCCGGCGTGCTCGACGATCGCGGACGGCTTTAACGGCTCCGCCGTGCACCTTGAGAATCATGATGTCGCAATGATCGCGGTTTCACGAGCCCCAATCGCTGCGCTTCAGGCCTACAAGCGCCGCATGGGCTGGACGTTCACGTGGGTCTCGTCGCTGAACAACGATTTCAACTACGACTTTAGTACCTCGTTTACTGAGGAACAGCAGCACTCTGGCAACGTCGACTATAACTATCGCAAACTCGGGAGCCTAGCGGATCTCGCCACGACTAGAGGATCGGGGGCCGGCTCAGAGCGGGCGCCGGCCGAGTTCGCGGCCATGACCGGCACTGACGTCCCCACTTACACCCGCGAGGCGCCGGGCATGAGCGCATTTACCCTCTCCGATGGCGTCGTCTACCATACATACTCCACCTACGCTCGCGGTCTCGATGCGCTCTGGGGGATGTATCAATGGCTCGACCGGGCGCCGAATGGTCGGAACGAAACGGGACCGTGGTTTCGGCGGCACGACGAGTACACGCGAGATTCTCGATAGCGGTCGCCAAGCAAAACGAATGATCTGGAAACTAAGCGCAATCATATGTGGAAGAAAGAATCAAGAGAATCGAACATCGTGCGTACCGTTGATATATATTAAGCAATTTCAGCAAGGACGATGTCAAAAGTAGCGAGAAAATCATCTTCAACTTGTCATTCCCTTAAACCGAGATCAATATTTTCTATCAATTCGATTCAGTTGACTTAGTTAAGGTTTTTTTGCATATGCTTTCCAGCGTGCAAGTTAATCACTGTACTACACTATTTCAGTAGAGAAAGGCGATGGGAAAAACGACATAATTCTAAATTGATTATGTCAAAATATTTTAGTCTTGGATTCTAAATAACATTGCCGTATTTATCTTTGTACATTCCAAAATCATTAAAGGTTTTTTGTTACATCATAATACTCGGTGTCAAT